>SDBT01007304.1_pt1 | contig 18213 bp, 14 predicted proteins | sample 2277101 | NCBI WGS metagenome assembly SDBT01 (sample SAMN10404973, study PRJNA504765) | marine sediment metagenome | isolation source: marine sediment core GS10_PC15, 103 cmbsf | place: Arctic Ocean: Southern Knipovich Ridge | collected 2010
TGGAAAGCTTGACGAGTAGTTTTCATTTTAGGTCAAATGCCGACAAAAGTCGGCTTTCCTTAAAGTTCTTCCGGCCACTAAAAATTCGAACTAGATAAAATTTCAAAATCAAGTCGAGTAATTTAAGATTATTATTAATATCACTAAATCATTTCCCAATTTTCAAATAAATTGTCATTTCAATTATCTTATTACCCTAATTCATTAAATGCAATAGAAATATCCTCTCGGTATATTCCCAATATTGGTGTTAGCTCAAATAACGTCATTAGATCAACGTGGATTTCCTCTTATGATGGCAGTACTATCACAATTATGGGTGATTATCCTATCTGCGAGGGGAATTTCTGTTCAATTTTTTATCCGTATGGAACGAGCTGGGATAATAAGCTTAATATCGATATATATAATGGTTTTACTTGGTTTAATTATAGCATTGATTTCACATCAAGATGTCACGAGAAGCTGCTGAAGTTTTAAACGACGAAAGGGACTGGAAAAACAGCGTTGTGCACGTTCCTCATCATACTGATACTGATAATGAATGAGAAGACGGGAAAGAGAAATCTTTACACCATCTCGACGGAGTAGATGTTGGTACTGGCAAGAGAGAAAGTAAACCAAGTAACACAGTTGCCAGTGGATGAGATTCAACACATTTTTTCCTGAATTACAACCATTTAAGTGAAAACGCTCTTTTAAGTCCAGATGCATGGTTTCTACCCGCCAATGAACTTTCAATCGCTTTAGTAACCGGTCAATCGAGAGTTTAAGAACAGTCGATGCAAAATAACGAATGCGAGTTTCTTCCCCTCTACGAATAGCAAACACTTTACAGCGTCCATGTTTGACCAGATTCAGCGTTTTCTCCTGAAAAAAAACTTTTTTCCCCGAATGAGGATCAGACCGGTAGTACCACTTACCATGGGAATTGAAGATTTGGTCAAGTCGCGCGGTCTGTCCGAACCAGTGGCAGAGGGCATCTTTTTTCATTCCTTGCAGTAAATTTGTCCCCGTTTGGCGAATAGGTGTGGTTAATTTTTCACAGGCATACCAACAATCCATGGATGTCCATATTTTTGTCGGAGACAGTCCCTGGTGACGGAGTTGCCAAATTTCTTTTTCTAAAAGCAGATAAGCCTGCTCAATTTTTGTTTCAAAACCGTCTAATGATCCATTAGCTCTTTGGAGGTATTTTTTCGGTAAATAGGGTTGAAAATTGACCCCTTGGACATGATCCGTACTACGCACGAGATCGACCAGCGTTTGCCCATGACTCACATTTCCTTGGCTGTGGTTGTACTGATGGGCAGCTCCGTAAACCTTTTTCCCGAATCGCTGGTTCATGGTATCATCAAGACTAAGCTGATGAATTCGTCTCCTATCAATATTTGTAGAATGTGTCTGCATTTCTTCATTCAGGAACTTCAGGTAGTAGTTCGCTTGTCGGAGTTGGTACTCTAAGATTCGATCGCTGAAATCACTCATTCCTGCCCTTAGCAACGCCTGTCGCCCTCTCCCTCGTCCTGCCAGTTGGTGATCTACGTAGGTTCAGATGGCTTCAAATTGTGTGTCAGAAGTCCATGGAAAGTTTTTTAAGCAATCGTGAATGTGTTTCCTTATAGGTAAGATTTTCGTTGTCATTTTTGTTCGAAAATTCTTCGAGATCTTACCTATAAATCCCTTTGGGGTGCCTCATCGGGACTTTTTCATTGTGAAATCTATGATAGGATTCTGAACCTTAATAAAATCAAGAATTCTAATAGAACTACCGATAGGCTTCAAGTTGTGTGAGATCATATAGGTATTCCTAGTGTGAACTCTGTCCTAAAAGAGACCGAACAAGCTAATTTCTATTCGTCTTAGAGTGAAAAGTAATCACTAGGGGAAATTTTTAATTTCTACTTCTGGTATCGTGATAACAAAGCATGATCCTTGAGAATAATCCCCTTCAATTCTGTTTTTAACTTTAATTTTACCATCAAGTTTTTCTAATATACTTTTAGCTATACGTAAACCCAAACCAGAGCCTTTTGATCGCGATCGGATTCTAAAAAAACGATTGAAGATGTTTTCTTTCATCTCATCAGGTATCCCTTCCCCACTATCAGTGATAGTGATTTTACAAATGTTATCATCTTTCTCCGATTTGACATCAACAATTATTTTCTTTATTGGATTTTTATCGGCTAAAACAGCGTTGTGAAGAAGATTAATAAAGCAATTATCCAAAATTGATGTTCCTTGTACAAAAACAGGTGAGTTTTCCTGATGAATTTGAATTTCAATTTCTTCTTCAGGAAACATTGCTTTCACTACTTTACTAGATCGTTCTACAACTCCACGAATGTCAATTGGAGTGAATTCTGTCGGCCCAAGTTCCTGTATCATCGATAAAAATCGAACTTGATCAATTAGATTCTGTACTCTCTGTAAACTCTGTAAAGCGGATTGCACAAAAAATTGAGCATCTTCATCGTCTTTATCTACAGTATCTTTTATTTCTTCTAAGCTGCTGTAAGCAATCATTGCTTGGCTAGATACGTCGTGAGTTAACAAATCAATAAAAAATTCAAGATCCTGTCTTGCTTCTTCAGCTATTTCTCGTGCTGCTTTTTCTGTAATAACTAACCCAAGTTCCCGACCAAAGCTCTCAACTACTTCTATTTCTTGAGGTGCAAAAGCTTGATCATTAGTTCGTGCTAGCTGAATAACTCCCAGAACTTGTCCATGATATACTATAGGAGTTGAAAGAAGATTAGTTATGCCAATATCCCTTGCTACTTCAAGTGCGGCATCAGATATGGTTAATTGATTAATTTCATCTAATACTATTGTTTTTTGTTGATTAACTGTTAGGGCAGCAAGTCCAATGACTTTTGAGGTTCCTGTACTTACACTCTGTTGTAGAACTGTTTTCACAAGTGATTCTGGTGGGTTCCCAGTATGAACAACTAATTCAACATCACCCCCGTGCAGTAAGAAAATTGCTCCATATTTTCCCTGAATCATATTTGTAATTGTTGAAAGTACTTCCTCTAACATTTGAAAGAAATCAAACTTAATAAAAGCTTTAGTAACTGAAATCATAGCTTCTATTTGTCGTGAAGCTTGTTTCAAACCAATACTCGACTCATTTTGATTCTCGGTCACCTTTCTTTCACAGCTATGACTTTATTCGTGATAGGAAGTATCATCTCTCTCTTATTAGTCTTATTTCAAAATTCCGTTAGGAAAGATTAAACAAAGACCAATATTGTAATTAAATCTATTTTTCTAGTGTAGGAATTTAAGTATATTTACTTCATGAACTTAGCTGATTCGAAAGAATCGAAACTTAAACCGCTAAGTTGGTACTTAAAGTATAGAGAAAGAAGTGTTGATCAAAAAAATTAGAGGAGAAAAGATAGTATTACAAAGTAAGGCTAAAATAGATAGAGTAACTTATTTCTTCTCAGTGTATGATAGTTTGTTCAAGATCAGGTTTTTATTCTGAATTTCTCTCATCAATCCTTGAAGTAATTCCCCTAATCCGAAACCAGTGGACGTTTCAGTTTCATAGATAAGTTTAATTGACACTCGTAGCTTTCTCGAAACATATTTACGCAAATTGATTATTTTGGAAGTATCTTTTTTATTTGCTGCAATAACAAAAGGTAAATCCCAAAAATTACGTAATTCTTGTAGTAGATCCCTCGCTTCATTCATTCTTGTGTCATCACCTGAGAAGAAAAAAATATAACCATCAGATTCTTTGCTAAACTTCCACCAATGATTTTGAAAAGCCATCCCAAGATCATAGAACTGCATTGAGGGCAAGTTATTTGTAGGAGGGACTTTCACTATATTTAGAAGATTTGTAGGTACATATGAATCGAAAACAGCAAGACACTTATCCTCAGAAAAGAAATTTGCAAAAGTTGTCTTTCCAGAGCGATCCAATCCCAACAGAGAGATCCTCATTTCAATATTAGAATCAACTTTTTTGGCAATTGAATCACAGGTATCTTGAAAATATTGAAATGAAGGTTTTAACTTGTTAAGAGTGAAGTCTAATCGTAATGTATCTCCAAGATGTTCTAGAAAGCTGTTTAATCGCTGGAATGATGTATTCAAGGTAGCTAAAGCAACTAATAATAAATCCTCAGGGGTATTGTAGAAAGCAATCAAATGATCATTCCGAATTAAAGCTTGAACATGATTCTGAGAAGATTGATCACGGGCTAATTCACTTAAATAAGGAATCAATTCGTGAATAAAGTTATCAGTTTCAACTGATACCGTTGAATGAATTTCTACGTTTTCTTTATCAAAAACTTTGACTGATAGCAGAGTCAGGTTTGGCACACCTCGATTCATTGTCAAATGTGAAATATGTTAAAGCCGATTAAAGCCCTTGTTATTCTAAATTACTAATCCATCTTTAAAAAAGACACCTGAACAGTCTATCCGCAAAAGTCAAATTTCGATTTTTTAAAAACAAATTATTATCTGTTTTAGTGGATCTATTAGAAACAGAGTATATATTCCCAATGGAAATTATTGTCGGATTAGTTTTTCTTCTATGGACTGATTTCTTAATCCTTCCGTTCTATTTCCAAATCTTGATTAAACTACCTCCGATGAAATTCATCATAGTTATGAATTGTAATTACTTTATAACGCCGAATTCTTAAATAGGAGCAACTACTAGAAGAGGTACGAATCTCCAACTGGTATATGGAGATCCGTCAATTACCACGCCCTAAAGAACGTGGCTTGTTCCGTGAGGAGCAAGAGCGATTAGTTGATTAGCCACAGAGAAGTTATGAAAGCAAAAAACATGACCGAATCTAAGTTATCAGCAAAGTTAAAGAACGTACCTACAGATACTTCTCTTGTTTGTAGCTCTACAAATGATGGTTTAAACAGAGTTGAAAGACTCAGTGATCGTCGTATAGTACTGACTGATAACCTTGGCAAAGAGAACCTACTCTGGCAAGAGGGGCAAGACTTGCGAGTTCCAGCCCATATGCACTTTATCCAAAAGAAAATAACCTATAATGTCAATTCATCACCTACATAAAGGAAGGTGTATTCTTGACGAACATGATAAAATAAGGTTGGTAAATAGTTATGAAAGCACAATTATTAGAAGACTCAGTATTAGAAGCAATGAGTTTACGTAAACAATATGGCGTATGGAACGCCAATATGATGATATTTCTCTCCGATGACGATAAAGCTTTAGTAGAAAAAATGCAAAATTTATGTTTAGAGAAAGAAGAAGAAATCGGAGGAATACACGGACATAATAACATAGATCATTATGAATGGTTTCCGTGGGCTGGCAAACACGGTCTGATCACGAGAACAGTGGAATATCCTCACCGAGATGACCTTGAAATTGGACCAAAAGCAGATCTTCTCCGTCAATGGACACTGGATATTTTTGATCCTCAATTTAACATGTGTCTTGGTGCCTCGGTACTCGGGATTAATCCAATCGCACATCACTACAAAGAAAAAGATAATCCAGAACCCCTCGAGAAAGATCTAATTGATTTACTTGATGGCAAGAAAGTCGCATGTCTTGGTATAACGGAGCCGAAAAGGGGATCAGATGCCGTTAATATGACTGTAAAGGCTGAAAAAGTTGATGATGGAATCGTTGTAGATGGAATCAAGTGTTATACCACCAACTCACCCAAAGCGGATATTTGTGTATTTTATGCAGTATATAATCCTGAAGACCCCCGTGGAACTATGGTTCAAGCTGTCTCACATAAAGATTGGGAACGTGGTTTTCGAGCAGAACGAATAGGTATTCCATCAGTGAGTAAGATGCATATTGGAAAAACAGTTTTTGAAAATGCTCACATCCCAACTGATTATATTATAGGTGATGATGGGAAAGGATATGAGATTCTATTCGAAGGATTGGTTCCTGAGAGAGTTGGTATTGCTGCGGGAAGTATTGGACAAATGTGGGGTGCGTTCACCATCGCTTCAATTTACTCGACTCTTAGAAAGCAATTTGGTCAAAAAATCATACTACATCAAGCCGTAGGTATGGCTGTTCTAGCAAAATACCATGCACGCCTTAATGCTGCGACGCTAGCTTTACTAAAACTAGCTGAAACTGCTGAGGAAAAGAAAGATGAACTAGCTGGAATACCTCCAATGATGAATCCTCTTGTAGCTTCTTCCTCTCACATGAAAGAATTTACAGCTCGGTTGAATCATGAGATGGTTTACGAATTAATGCATTCAATGGGTGGTACAGGTGTTACAGACCAAACTAAAATGCCTCACTATCAAGGTATTTCAGAAATTGCAGAAGCAGTTGGTGGTACTAGGAATGTCCAATTGCTTATCGGTAGCCGAACAATTAATACAATGATTAAAATGTCTTAACGAATTTTTATTCGTTATACCTCTTTTTTTCATATATATTTCTTCATTTTAAGAGTATTTTAACAAGAAAAGGGAAAAAAATATTATTCTAAATGTTTAATAATTCAAATTGTACACTTTTCACCATATTTTGGGATTAGTTTGTCCAAGATTTTATGGATATAAATGGATTAAATGGATTAACTACATTAATGTAACCGCTTTTGACTATTTGGGCGATTATGAGGATGATGGATATGACGATTCTCCATATATCGATGTTCCTCTCACAATCTATTATTCTACAGAGAGTCAAATTAATGCTAAACGTTCCGGGAATATGGGACCAGAGACATTCCTTATAGCTTTATCTTTCATTAGCATTGTTACGAAAAAAAATGGACATTATTGAAAAAATAAATTTAATTTCGATAGTTTTTTTTTAGATAAAAAGATAAGAGATGGCTAAGAACTACTCTAGATCAAGAAAAAAATGATCGTATCATTAAAAGCGCGATTGAATAATGATTAAAATTAGACCAATGACAGACCGAATAGATATTGATGTCATCAGCACCTGTAAGACGTTTTTAAGGTACCCTTTAATGTGGGTTTCATTTTTACGAATAGATAATTGTCTCATTGATTCAGGAAATACTATATCTGATAGTTCAAAGTTAGTTACTTACTTGAAAACCAGCAAGACGACTGATCAATTGTTTATTCTGAATACCCATCTTCATGAGGATCATTGTGGTAATAATAATCTTCTTATAAATGAATTGGGTGCAAAAATTTTAGCACAGTATGATAGATTAAATTTTAATGAAGTGACCTGGTTTTATAAACTATTCTGGGGAAAACCTGAAGTATTTAAAAGTAATAAACTTCCTCCTTCAAGGTTTACAACAGATACAGGGAGAGATTTGGAGATAATCCATACACCTGGTCATACACCTTGTCATGTAAGCTATTATCTGAAAGAGGAAGACATATTGATTACTGGGGATAGCATACCTCTTCCACTTAGGAAAATATATTGTATGCCAGAGGAGGATTATGAACAGATGATAATAACTTTGAAGGCATTATTGACAAAGATAACTGAGAAAACAATAATAATTGATAGTCATAGAGGGATACTAAGAAATCCAAGATCGTACATTAAGACAAGAATTGAAAACATGGAGGAAGTTGTCGAACAAGTAAGAAAAACTAAAGAAGAATTGACTTCCTCCAATACAAATGAGATAGCAAAAAAAGTTTTTGGGAGACAAAGTTGGCGAATGCGGTTTGCAGCACCACGTTATTCTTTGGAAAACACTATCAAATCAATTGGTTAAACTCAATTGTTAATTTTAAATTATAGAGGCTTTATCCTTGGGATTACACAAGATATTTATCATGCGAGGATGGATTTTTGTATTTTAACCTAATGCATTCCTTTGTCAGAACCATAACTCTTAGAAGTTTCCTTAAATTACATCCAAATTGTTACGTAAACTAATTTTAACATAAATTTGAAAGAGGAATGATCATTGACAAACGAAAATCGCAAATGGGATCTCTCATTCATGTATAACAGTTTTGATGATCCAAAAATTGATGAAGACATTAAACAGGCTGAAGATTTAATTGAAAACCTGACCACTTATCGTGGTAAAATCAAGACCGCAGAAATTTCGGCTCAAGAATTACTAGAGGTAATTGAAGTAAGTGAAAAAATCGCTGGTTTAGTTGGAAAACCAGGATCTTATGGAATGCTTTTATTTGCTCAAGAGACAACCAATGAGGACTTTAAAGCCATATATGGAAAAATGCAGCAGAAATCTGTTGAAATCAGAAACAAATTACTCTGGATTGGGCTAGAAATTAATGCAATGTCGAATGAAGCTATTGAGAAATATCTATCTGACCCAATTCTTGTGAATTATCACCATTACATTGAGGTACAGCGGTTAAATAAGCCTTATGTCCTTAGTGAAGAAGTAGAACAGGTACTTGGCCAAAAACGCTTAGTAGGTAGAGATGCCTGGGCAAATTTCTATAATGAGTTCACTGCTGCATTTCAATTCGATATTGAAATAGATGGTGAGATGAAAAAACTATCAACTGGAGAAATGCGTCCTCTATTTATGGATCCAAATCCAGAAATAAGAGAAAAAGTTTTTAAAACATATTATCAAAAGTATGCAGACAATAGTATTGCTGTAACACATTGTTACAACAATATATGGAAAAATTTTGGTCAAAATGTAAAATTACGAAACTATCCTACTATTATGACTGCAGCGCATATTAGAAATCAAACTGATGAAAAAATCGTCAAGACAATGATGGAAGTTATTAAAGAAAACTATTCTTTGATACAAGACTATTACAAAGCTAAAGCTAAACTTATGGGTCAGGGTGCAAAAATAAAGGGTTCTGATTTATATGCACCTCTCGGTAAAGATATAAAATTCTCGTGGGAAGAAGCAAAAGGAATGGTATTAAACGCATACTCCAATTTCGACTCTGAAATAGGTGGTATGGCTAAAGAGTTTTTTGATCGAAACTTAATTGACTCTGAAGTTAGAAAAACTAAAATGACTGGCGCTTTTTGTATGCCAATACACCCTTCATTGGATCCTGTGCTTCATATGTCGTACAATGAAACTCCAAGTAGTGTAAGCACACTAGCACATGAAATGGGTCATGGAATACATGAAATGTTCGCTAGTAAGAAACAAACACTTTTCAATTATCGATCTCCTACGGTTGTTGCTGAAACTGCTTCTGTCTTTGGAGAACAGATATTGATAGAAAAAATGCTCAAGTTAATGACCGATGAGGATGCTAAACTGAAATTAATAGCGAGTCAAATTGAAGATGCTATAGGAACGATTTCGCGTCAAACAATGTATATCTTTTTCGAGGAAGAGTGCCATAAAGAGGGGGCAAAACGAAACTTATCAGCAAAAGAAATGTCAGATATATGGGATAAACATGTTAAAGAAGCCTACGGTGACGCAGTTGAATTCCTCCCAGAACAAAGTTGGAATTGGTCAACTATTCCCCATTTTCTAGATTTTAGAACATTTTACTGCTATGCATATTCCTTTGGAATGCTTTTTGTATTAGGTCTATACCAAAAATATCTTGAAAAAGGGGCAGACGAATTCATACCCAAATTTAAGGCTATCCTTGAAGCTGGAGGATCTCAATACCCTGTTGAGCTAGCTAAATCTGTCGATCTTGATATTACAACTCATGAATTCTGGCAAGCTGGTTTTGACTATCTAAACATACTTTTAAAAGAGTTCCAAGATATTGTTGACAAACGAACTCAGTAAATAAAGGAAAAGAAAATCAAAACTTGGTTTTCCTTCATTCTCTTTTTTCAACCGAAAATTTGGACATTCCCATTAATAGGACTATTCTTTTATTCAAGGTTGTTTTCTCCTCCTTTTTTCATGTATGATTGATATTGTGAAACCAAATTAGTTTTTAGCATGCGAGAACAACCACCACAACCGAAAATTTAAATCCTTTCGATAAAAGTGTTCTCTGGATTTGGTACGAATGACCCATCACTACAAACAACTCTGCAGAGACTTGGCTGAATGCTTGAATACACAGAATTTCGAACAAATAAAGCAGTTTTATCACCAGGATGTCACATATAGCGTGATGATGAATACAGGAAAATTTCAGGATATAAAAGGAGTTGACAAGGTTCTCACTGTACTTCAAGCTAACTTTGGTGCATCCAATGATGTTTTCATCGATATTGAGCAAATGGTTTGTGAAAATAAGACGGTTTGTCTTTGGGGGTCTTTAAGTGGAACCATATGGATGGATATTACCACTACTCCTTTTAAGTTCGAAGCAACTGGTTGGATAACATTTGAAGACAATAAGATAATAAAATTCTTATGGATGCCAGATACATTTGCTATTTTACGTTTAACGGGGCAAATAACGTTTCAGATGGATGACAAAGACATAATCAATCAATACCTAGATAATCTGGTTGAAATGGGGCTAATCAAAAAGAATATGGTAACCAAAAGCCAGCTGAGTCTAGGATAACATATTAATGTATTTTTTTTTTAATCCATAGAGATACAATTTTATTATATTGCATGATCATGCCACAAGTTGGTACTACTATGAAGGCTATTGTAAATTGTACAATACTTTGTCCTAATAACGGATTAATCGAAAAAGGCATTGTCGTATTTGACCAAGGCAAAATCAAAGCTGTAGGTTCTTCTATATCTACTGAAGGCGCTGAAATCATCGATGCTGATGGAAAATATGTTCTTCCTGGCTTTATTGATGCACACACACATCAAGGTTTATTTGATGGAACTATCGGTTGGGCTGGCGCCGATGGTAATGAGATGACCGAACCGATCACTCCACACGTTCGAGGAATTGATTCTTTCAACCCTTTTGAACCATCACTTAAAGATGTAGTTAAAGGTGGTGTAACCACAATAAATACAGGACCTGGTTCTGGAAATGTTATATCAGGAGAGTGTTTTACAATTAAACCTCTTGGTAGTAATATTGTTGAAGAGCTAGTCATTAAAGCTCCGTCTGGATTAAAAATTGCTCTTGGAGAAAATCCCAAACGTGTCCATGGAGAAATGAACAAACGAATGCCATCAACGAGAATGGGAGTAGCTGCTTTACTCAGAAAGGCTTTCACAGAGGCTCAAAATTATATAAATGAACAAGAAGCTTACAAAACTAAGCTCGCTTTTGCAGAGGAAAAAGGAAAAGCACCTCCTACCCCTCCAAAAAGAGATCTCAAAATGGAAACAATGGTAAAAGTCATCAAAAATGAGATTCCTCTTCATGCTCATGCACACCGATCTGATGATATAGCTACCGTTATTCGCATTGCAGAAGAATTTAAATTAAAATTAATTTTAATTCATTGTACAGAAGGTCACAAAATTGCAGAATATATAGCAAAAAAAGATATTCCAGCAGTTATTGGTCCTACTATAATGTGGGTTAGTAAACCTGAAATCCGTGAAAAAGGTTTCAAAACAGCTGTGGTTTTAGCTAAGGCTGGTGTAAAAGTTGCTCTGCAAACAGATTCTCTCACTCCTATGAATTATTTTCCATTATTACCAATTAGTGTAATAAAAGAAGGACTTTCAGAAGAAGAAGCTTTGAAATGTGTTACTATAAATCCTGCAGAAATATTAGGGCTTGATAACAGGATAGGTTCTCTTGATCCTGGAAAAGATGCTGATATCGTCATTTGGGATGGACATCCTTTTGACTACTATAGTAAAGTTGAGAAAGTATTCATCAATGGAAAGGAAATTTCCTTAGAAGAAACATGATGCTCAAACCGCTCTCGAATTTTTCTAATCCTTTAAATTATGCATGTCGATGACAGTTGCCAAGGTTGTTTGACAGACTTTCACCATAAAATCGAAATCCAACGTATCAATCGTATCACTCCTAGTGTGGTAGTGAGGATTACGAAAATTCGCGGTATCCGTAATCATAAGAGCAGGGATATCATACTTCCAAAAAGGCGCATGATCGCTACGCAAAAGGTCGGGAAAACTTTGTTTAAGTGCCTCAAACTTAAGCGGCATAGAGATCAAGACACTTGGGACATCAATATCTTCCTGTTTCGCATTAGCAAAATATGATCGTGCTAGCGTCTCGGAATTATCATCCCCAATCACTAAAACAAAGTCACCCTTCATTATCTCAGAATCGATCCTATAAGTTTCGAACATATCCAGACTGGTTCCAGGCGCAAACGACTGCGAATGCGGTTTATCAGACGTGTAGCCAATAGTTTCAAGGTTAATCATACCAAGAATCGGAATTTTTTGCTGAACGATTGAATCAGCATACGCACTACTTCCTAAGACAAAACTTTGTCCAAACGCATCGCCCCTAACCATGGATTGGTAGATCGTATTGGTTTCTTTGAAAAACTGTAACTCCTGAGACGAAAGGTCAGGTAACTTTTGCAATATCTCGGTACTAAACTCTTGCCAGTCATTCTCATCAAGAAATCCTTTAGCCAGAAGAGTTGCGTATTGAAAACGTTGAAAGTGAGTACTGGCAAGTTTCATTCGATGCGAAATAAACCGATATTGCTCATCTAACATCCCCATAGATCGACCCATCTCGCGGATACGCTTTAGAATGGCAGATGACGCCTCCTCCAAGTTGAAGGATACAAAAATGGCTTTCTTATCATAGTCAAGTGCCTTCAGAATACGAGCCACTTCTAACATGATCGCTATCGCACTGCCATTGTCATCCGCACCAGGAGAAATGGGAGTTGTATCAAAATGACTGGAAATTAGCATGGTAGGCTGCGAAGGATCCTCCCCCGCGTTCAGGGTGGCTACCACGTTATAAAAATCCTCATCTAATCCATCCACTGAAAACTGGTGCCGCTCAGTCGGTAGGCCTATTTGCTGAAAGTAGTTTTCAATGTACTGGCCAGCTTGATCCAAGGCATCAGGGGCACTCAACGGATGGCGAACTCCCTCTAACGCCAACACATGCTGGTACAACCTCTCAATCTCAACCATTTCAAGAACTTTTTCACGTAAAGACATGACTCAAATCACCAACAATCCTCTAGACGACTTACATACTGAAATAATGTACATTATTAAAAATTTAGGCTGAAATCATTTTTTTCTAAATCGACTCAGATAGATATCTTGAGGTTCAATCCGCAATAGATAGCTTTTTTTAAATGGCTTTCATTATTTTAGTTGAAGGGTTTGTAAACTCGATGTCGTCTGGGTTCCACGTTCCAATTTTGTGGAAAAGAAAGGTTAAATCTCTCATCAAGAGTGACCCCCAGAATGCTCTAACATTTTTCTTTGAAAACTTTAAGGAGAATAAAGATCTCAAACGCATGAAATACGGTCTAGAATTATTACTCCCTGAAAGTTTCAATTATATTGTTAAGTCATTCAAGAATCTTGATGCTAAAGAATCAACTAGCTTCCTTGAGTTATTAGCATCTAAGTCTTTTCTGATCAATATTAAAAACTTGGATAAAGAATCACAAAAGTCAATTATAGAGCAAACATATCAAAATAGTCTCCTAGATTTAATAAAGGATGAAATTATTGAGATTTTAGTAAGTAAACTAGATTTTACTCTTGCAGAAACGCTATACAAAAGAATCACAGAAAAATTATCTGACAAAGAGAAAATAACTATAATAAAAATCATCAAACTATGGGGAATAAACAATAAGAAAATTCAACCATTAATGTTGACGAACTACATAAAGAAGCCAAATAAACCAATTGAGAAATATTTTCATGAACTTACTCCGAATGACAGAATAAGATCTATCAAAATGGAACAGAGCAAATTTACTAAATCTTCCTCTCAATTTTCAATACTACTACCTTTATTTACAACTACTACTGAAGATATAGCGTATATTTATGATATACTATTTTCTCTTCCTGAAAAGTCACAAAATTCACTGATAGACTGGTATGTAACTCAAAATGTATCATATATGAGTTTTCTTCAAGTTTTTGAAAGGAATAAAGATGAAAAGAATAGATCATTCATAATTTCTCTCCTCATGAATGGAATTAGTAGACAAAAATATTCAGCATCCGAAGTACTCTCGTCTTTATTGACTTTTAATGATACGGAGACCGCACATATTTTATTAAAGAAATTAACCATGGATAAACAATCATCTCAGACAGAAATAATTATCTCTGTTATTTCAAAATTGCAGAATCAGGTTTTAGATCATTCAGAATTCCTACAATCCGAAATACAGGTACATAACGCTCAAGATATAGAATTAATTTTAACTGCGTATCTTAACAGTAACGATGATTCTCAAAACAAAATCTATCTTCCTTTTCTTCAAGAAACAACCACGAAAAATTGGAAGCAGATGATAATATTCCTCGCTCAAAGACAAACATCATCCCTTTTGGTTTCTGAAATTTTTTCCACCTGTAGTAAACGGATTAAAAGAAACATTGGTAAATATCTTATTGATAAGAATTTAGTTACCGAATTAGCTTTTTTATTCCAAGATTTTGAAATTTTCTATCCTTTTCTAACAACAGATAAAGCAATATCAATAATAACAAGGGATCAAGTTCTAGGGTACGTTAATTATCATATCCACAATAATTTTTCAAATATTGTCCAAATCGGAGACAAATTAACATTTTCAAGACATATTCTATCCTCAATGATGGAAGAGAATCAATTTGAAATGCTGTTAGATCCTATGATATCCTCCTCAGAATTTCTAAAATCATGGAAGGAGATATTTATAGCCAGAGCTCATGAAACATTACCATTAACTTTGAATAAATATAAGAATGCTTTGCCACGAAATAATAAAAAGAAGGACAATTTAATCTCGCTCCTAAAAACATTAGTAAAAAATGAACCAATACAATTTTGGGACATAATAGTAGATTACCCAATTGAATTTATATCAAAGCTCTCATTCAAGCCTATATTAGTATATGGATTCGAGGTAGCCATCCCTAATGTCGGAGAAGTTATTTCACGTTTATCGGATGTTCATTTAGCTTTAATCATCGAACAAATTTTACCTGAATTTGTACATTCAGGTTCTAAAATCCTTTACTCCCTCTTTGCTTATCAAGATCTTGGAGATATTAATGAATCAACCATACAACGAGTGATTGTAGAATTAATCAAGCTGGATGAAGAAAATTTATTGTTAATCACTTTAATCAGGTGTGCAAAAATTATCAACAATTCTTTGCTGATTGATTATACATCTAAGCTCGTTTCAAATCTACTAGGAACTTATCCGGTATTATCATTTTCTATCATTGCAAATCATGATTTACGTTCGTTATTTGAAGCAGTTAACTTGTTCCTATCGGCAATATCAAGCAAGGAAGTTGCTGAATTATTTTTATTAGTAATTCCTACCTTTAAATCTACCCAACTAGAAAGGATAATTTTAAATAAACTATTTACACTTGTTGATTTAAATAAAAACGACATATCTTTCTTCACTCAACTGGTTCAAAGATATGAAGAAGAAGAACAATTTTCTGACGGTGGTAAAATCATCTTTAGAAAATTCTTCTTGAAATTAATTGGGAAATCACATAATCTCGACTTTCTGATCTATAAAACTCTTAGGAAAAAGACTCGTAGTCAAACTTTATTGCTTCCATTACTACTATCCCATACTACCACACAGTTCATCGAACGGATTTTACTTGATCCAACTTCTGAACAGATTGAACCTAAGAGCCTCAAATTAATCATTAATCACTTTGAGACAACACCTCCAGCGAACCCCGAAGATTACTTTTTTTCTCTTTATCACAAAGCTAGTAGGAAAGAAGAAATCCAAGACGCCCTATTACCTTTGTTAGGAGAGTATTGCTCTTGGCAAAATCTTTCATTGCTTATGGAACTACCAGAAAAGGGAAAATATACCCGTTCTTATGAAAAAGCGCTAGCTAAATTCTCATCGAGATTTGCAATACAATCTACAAGAGCTCTTAATAACATTTGGAACTCTGGTTTAAAAAATATCTATTCTCAGCCATCTGGTTCTTCATCTTCTCTTCTCCAAAGCAATTGCCCACAATGTGGTAATCCAGTATTGGAAATGCAGAAAAATTGTGGATTCTGTAATCAAAGATTAACCTGTTCTATCTGTAGAAAATCTGTCGTTCAAGCTCAACGTAATGATATCATTCAGTGTCCACAATGCTCAAATTTTTTCCATAGACGGCATATTCTCGAAAGTGTCAAAATAAAGAAAAATTGTCCTGTATGTAATGTCACATTGCGAGAAAATGAAGTGGAAGCATTTCCAAGCTACAGTTTTTTCTTTCATTAGGATTTAACTCAAAATAAATATTTTCAAAGGAAGAATATGAATGACTGAACAGGAAAAAAAGAAACAAAAAACCAAAGAATCTCCAAAACAAAAAGACTCAATCTCCGTAACAAAGGATGAATTCATGCGATTGAGACCAGTAATCAGCCCTTTTGTCAAGCAAAAAAAAGAAACAGAAAAAGATCTTTTATTGATATTAGATATTAGAGAACTAAAGAAGAATAGACGATTAAAACGCTTATTTCCGACACCTAATACTAAAAAAATCCTACTAGATAAATTAGGTAAATATGTGTTCCATTTATGTACAGGTCATAATAGAGTAAAAGATATTGTTAGTGAGTTTAAGGATAAGTATAAGCTTACACAAACTGAAACTGAGGTTGCAGTTCAAAAATACTTAATGAATTTAACCCAACGAAATCTTATTGGATTTGTTATACCCAAAGAAATTGCTGATAAAAATAAACTTGATAGTAATACAGTAGAAAAAGTATTCCTTGAATAATATTGAAATGATACTGCTGATTCGATGATTGTCTTCTTAATTTGCACCTATTGCTAATTTAATCGTTTTATCAATCAAATCTTTTTGTTTAACGGAGGGTGTATTTCGCAAATAATAAATATGACAATATATATCATTTTTATCAGGATTGTACCAAAGATATGTTTCGAAATAATGAATCCTCTTTTTAAGAGCGATTCGTTTTTCTTGGATAGACTCATTTTTCCATATTGTTACTTTTTTATTGAAAGTGAACTTCTTAAAGACTTCAGGGGTAAACTTAGATGGAATAGAAGGAAGATTTTTCTTATAATATTCTTTAAACCACTCTGGAAGAGAATCTTCACTTTTGATTTTTTGATCAGCTAGTCCTATTCGATATGAAAAAAGGTGAAATTTGTCATTCTTTAATTCTAAGAAAGTTAAACCAATTAAAAATTGCTTATCAACAAGCTTCATACTAAGATATGGCGAATAAACTTTTAAATTCGGAGCAGACCACATAGAAAAGACACTTTCAACATGACAATTGATTCTCCCCATTATATCCATGATTAAGGGTTTAAATTCCGATTTTTCTCTTGTCCCGAATTGACTACTACAAATGAACAAGCGTTTTGATTTAGGACATAACCACACCATGACATACCCTTGTGTTTTCTCTTTCTCTAATTCCCAATAGAGATATTCTGCGGTATGGTCATTCATCTTCCTCTTCCCTTCACTCTTTATCTTGATTTTCTTGTGTGATTTTTTCAAAGTGCTATGATAATCTTTTGTCACTTTGCTGATGTCGGCATTATCTTTCCGAACTTCAGCCCAACTTATTTCTAATCGTTTAGTTTTAGAATCTCGAAAAGCAAAATAGCCAGATTCTTTTTTATCTTTCTTTTTTTTCTTATCTTCAAAAACCATATTCCAATCCATAGGTACCGGAACATGAATGTCATCCCAGCCATATGCTTGATATTTCATCTTGATTTGATGGACAGAATTAAAAGGATATAAATTCATTTTTTTCATTAATTTACCAAACGTTGTGAAATAAATCAATGAAGGCAATTCAAATTGATAAACCCTACAATTCTTCCTTAAATGTCATTAATCCTAAAAAATTAGGAAAATATGAAATATTAATTGAAGTTGGGTATTGTGGAATCTGTGGTACTGATTTACACATCTATGAAGGCAAAGTACCTTTTGTAAAATATCCGATAATACCTGGACACGAATTTTCAGGAAAAGTCGCAGCAATAGGATCTGAGGTTGTAAATATTGATATAGGTGAAAAAGTTGCCGTAAATCCGAATCTGTCATGTAAGGACTATCGCTTTAGCAAGGAAAATTATTGTTTCTATTGTAGAAAAAATCGTCCTCATTTCTGCAATAACTGGGAAGCTATTGGAGTAACAAGGGATGGGGCATATGCTGAGTATGTTGTATGTCCTATTTC
>SDBT01007305.1_pt1 | contig 18213 bp, 21 predicted proteins | sample 2277101 | NCBI WGS metagenome assembly SDBT01 (sample SAMN10404973, study PRJNA504765) | marine sediment metagenome | isolation source: marine sediment core GS10_PC15, 103 cmbsf | place: Arctic Ocean: Southern Knipovich Ridge | collected 2010
GACTATGGAAGGACTTGATTTTATTTCTGAATATTTAGCAAAAGAATTGTCGGACGTTAAATATTACGATTTATCCCTTATAAAAGTAAAGATAAAAGCGGCTTTAATAATTCTTAAAGATGGGGATATTTCCAAGAAGGACATTTATACATTAAACAAAAAAGCAAAAAATTATCTGTACGTTATAGATAAACACAAACACGATTTGAAATATTGGAAAGATAAATTAAGAAGTATATGTTCAACTGAACAAATGGAAGAATTTTACAAGGATATTGATATTATAAGAAGGAAGAATGGTTTTAATTAATATAATAAACAGTTAAACTACTAAAGAAAGAACAATGAAACAAAAAATAACGTGGTATTACTTTTTACCGTTAATCCCAATTTTAGGAATACCGTTAACTATAAAGCATAAGGATAAATACTCGATGTTAGACCATAAGGGATTGAGTTTGTTTTCGGCAGGATGGCAGTTTTGGAGTATTATAACGATTACTAAATGGATTTTAAATTAGAACAATGAAAACACCAATGCAAGACGCCTTTAAAAGCATAGAAAAATCTTATAACATAAAAATTGATTATGCGTTTAAAGAAATATATTTTGAACTTCAAAAGCAAATGGTTATTGATGCTCATGATGATGGGTTTAAAAATGGCATAGAAACCATTGATAAAATTTCAAAACCAATAGACGCAGAACAATACTACAACGAAAACTATAATAATGAGAAAGCGAATTAAAAGAAAAATTATCGAGCGAGTGAGCAGAGGAAAACCATTGAAAGAAATTAAGGTCAACGAGCCTATATTTATTAGAACACATCTTTATAACTTAAATTTAAACGAATGATACTTAAAATCTTAAACATCGTACTGACAATCTACCTTATTGTTTTAGGGCTGATTGCACTGAATTTTTTAATATTCTTGCTTCTTTATGGAGTCAAAAAGTCTTGGTCTGTGACCCGTTGGCTTTTACAGACGATAGGGGTAATAACTCCGGCACAAATATTATGTGTTTTATCAATTTTAGGATATTGGTTTGACAGGGTAAAAGCGTTGAGGTGGATTACATGGGTTGCTATGGACGACTCAAGATTCAACAAAAATAATGAGAGCGGTTACGCCAATGACTATTGGGTTTTTATTCAGGATGCAGGCAAAACAAAAGAAACTTACTGGATATTTCTTAAATGGCACATTGGTCGTAATAGAACACATAATATTGCAGACTTGTTTAAAGTGCCTAATAGTGACCGATATAACGCTGACGGAAAGAAGATTGGTAATAATTTTATAGCTGAAGTTGAATTTATATCCGATAATCTTTATAAAAATGGAGTGTCCTTTAATCAAGCAGTAGTTCAGGACGGGAATTGGGTTACTATGGCAGGGCTAAAATATATTCCAAAAAGAGAGGGAGACGATATTTGGCAAGTGAACAAAGGGGATATAATTTCAAGAAAAACCTCAATACTCGGAGATGGCGGAATATGGTACGGAGTTGGTAATTGGCTTGGGTGGAGATGGTCATACTGCAAAGAGGTTAAATTTATGTTTTTTTGGAAGCGTTGGCGCACAATTAAGATAGGTTATAATTCAAGCAGACCTGTAATCACAATGAAGCACCAACGAATAAAGACTTGGGAGTGATTAAAAAATTTAAGAACATACTAAAACAGGAAAACGAAAGCTCGGAAGATTTTTCAAAAGAGATTGGAATAAATCACCGCAGCTTTCGCACTCTAACTACAAAAGGTTCAAAAATCCCAAGATGGATTAAAAGTTTTATATTTGGATATAATCTCGGTAAAAACAATAAAAATGGCAAAACACAAGAAAACCAAGAAAAGGACATCAAGCAAAGCTAAAAAATCATTAACAAGAAAAAAGAAAAGACTATAATGGAAACACCCACTATAATATTAATCGTTGTGATGATTCTATCAGGTTCAGGACTTGCATATTTCTTTATATTAAGAGGCGCTAAAAAAGCAAAACAACCTGTCAAACTAGATTATACTAATTGGATTCAATGGAAAAACGCAGAAACGGAGTTGTTGAGAAAAATCAACGAATATCGGATAGCTATTGGACACTCTCCGCTTTCTTCAAACGACGACATGAAGCGCCTCGCCGATAATCGCACAGCGTATTGGAAGAAAATGCGTTTTACAAAAGACGACAACCTACACAGGAATTTTTTAAGAGACAGAAAGCCCTATTTAGATAAAGGATGGCATAATATTTCAGAAAACGCATCTTTAGGTTACAGAAAAGTTTTTGAAAAGTGGTCGGAAAGCCCTTCGCATAATAGAAATATGCTCGGCGATTGGACATACGCAGGAGTTTCGGTTATTACAAATTTTGACGGCAAACAACTAACCTGCTTAATTTTAGGGAAATGATTACATTTTATATAATAATAGGAGCGGTAGTTTTGGCGATAGTTATTACGGTACTTGCATTTATTGGGCTTAAATCCCAACGAGAGGAAAGAGCATTTAAGGAAAAGTTTGGTATTACAGAAGATATAATCGTAAAGAAAAAACAAGGCGGCAGAGCCACAGGAAAAGTGCGAAATTTTATGAAATATTCTCGGAAACACTACGCAAAAGTTCCTGCAACCCACACAAAAACCTAAATATAATTATGGATGTCACTTTATTAAGAACACTAACAAGAAAATCGTTTTTAAAGTTTGGTAAGTATTATGATTTAACTGTACAAGGGGTTATTAATATGTATAATGAAAAAGGTTTAAATTATTTAACGTGGATTTATTTCAATTCATCAAAGATTAATTTTACAGATGACATATTAAATGAGTTATGCATAAAAAGGGATGACAGAATTGTAAAGCCTTCCAAGATTCCTGATAAACAAATTGCGAGAGATTTATTAAAGAAATGCATAAATTTAAGAATTGATAAGGATTTAGAGCAATTAGGTATGATAAAGTTTTGGAAAAAAAGCACGCATTTAAAAGCGTTCACCAAGCATAGTGAGAATGCACAATCAATAAACAATCAAATAATTATAAGGCAGACAAATAATAACAAAGATTTATTAAGACGTATAAATCAAGGAGTTAATAAAAACTAAAACTAATAAAATGAAACCACTAACTAAAGAGGAATTTTTAGAGCGAAAAAACTCCCAAATACATAAAGAACTATTAGCCGTATTTGAATCTAAAAGCAATAGTGATGCTATCGCAAGATGGTTTAGGCAATTTGAAAAGGACAACCCTAAATTACAGCTCTGTCGATTTATGTGCCTCCCAAAAGTTTCGTTTAACGTAACATATAATTATCAAGGAGTCTTTCTAAGAATGTGCGAAATGCTTAAAACAGGAGACCTTGTTGTTATAGATAAGCCGAGAACATTACATATACTAATTTGGTCTGAACAAGGTGGAGGAATGGATATTAAAGGCGTATTTAGTTCAGACGAAAAAGCCAATCAGTATTTGGATAAGTATTTAGTGGAGAACAAACACGCTTGCAAGGACGATTATAGCGTCGAAGAAATGATTATTGACCTACCTATTTAAAATTTACTATCTTTGACTTGTGGGAACAAAGCCATCGAAAAAAATGATAGATAAACATAACGTTACTATTTAAAGTGTTGCTGATTCAGGTTGGTGACACTTTTTTCAGTATATTTGCGAGGCATAACAATAGATTTAAGTTAAAAGTGGGTAGATTGCTTCTCGGTAAATACCCACTTTTTTAATTATGTCAATACAGCCCGAACACGAAAACTACGAAATAAGCGAACTGCTTTCCAAAGCAAATCCTATAGACATCAGAGCAGAACTGTTCAGGCAAAAAGACTTCTCTTTTATTGTTACAGGCAAAGACGAGGACGGAATAATACAAACTCACCAAAAACAAAATGAAGCTCTCGAAATCCTAACAGCTAATATCTACGAAGAAATCCTATATGGCGGAGCAGCAGGCGGAGCGAAGTCATGGACGGGCTGCGCTTGGCTATTGTTTATGTGCATCCTCTATCCCGGAACAAAATACTTTGTAGCCCGTAAGGAACTAAAGGATATTGATGAATCCGTAATGTTTACTTGGGCAAAGGTCTGCAAGGCTTATGGATTTTCAGACTTTAAGTATAACTCGGTAAAGCATTTTATCCAATTCGGTAACGGAAGTCATATCAACCTAATGGAAGTTACCTATAAACCTAGTGACCCACTATTTGAAGATTTAGGCTCAACAGAATACACTTGCGGTTGGATTGAGGAAGTCGGACAGATACACCCTCAAGCATATATCGTTCTGCGAACAAGGGTTGGCAGACACCTCAATAAAGAGTTTGGTATTAAGAAAATGACATTTATGACGGGGAATCCAAAAAAGAACTGGACTAAAGTACAATTCTACGACAAACACCTTGCAGGCTCACTAGAAAAACATAAAAAATATCTCCCATGTTTAGTTACCCAAAATCCATTTATTGAGAAAGATTATATCGAAAGTTTGAAGCGTTTGGCAGAGGAAGATAAAGCTAGTTATGAAAGACTTTATAAAGGAAATTGGGATTACGAGGATAATCCAAATGCGCTTTGCGAATACGAAATGATTGAGGAAATATTTAGAAACGACCATGTTTCTCAAGGCAAAACCTATATCACTGCTGATGTGGCTCGTTTTGGTAGTGACAAAGCTGTAGTTGGAGTGTGGAGAGGTTGGCGACTTATTTATGTCCACGCTCTTGATATCTCAAAGACCACAGACATACAATTATTAATTCATACGCTGCGGTTAAAATACAGAATCCCTAAAAACAGGTGTATTGCCGATGAAGATGGTGTCGGTGGTGGCGTTGTTGATAATTGCGGAATCAAAGGTTTTAAGAATGGCTCGAAAGCGGTCAGGGAAAAAGGCGATAACCCAAACTACAAAAACTTGCAAGTACAGTGTCTTTATCATTTGGCTCGAAGAATAAACGAGGGCGAACTTTATATAATGGCTGAATTAAGCCAAGAGCAGCAAGCCCACATTAAAGAAGAACTCGACCAAATACATTCTAAATTATCTGATACCGGAAAACTCGACTGCAAAAGCAAGTCCGATATAAAACAGGATATTGGGCGCTCTCCTGATTACCGAGATATGATTCTTATGCGTGTTTATTTTGATATAAAAAGGTCTGTTTTAAACCTTGTAACAACGTGGGAGTGACACGCAAAAAATATTTTTATATAATAAGTTAAAAAAAAATACTACATTTGTTAAAACGTTTTATTTGGTGTAAAGGACTATACCCCGAACCTAAACATTAAATGGCTAAAGAATTTATAGAAGCAAAAGTCGGCAGCAACTCTCTTGATATAGCAGTGAGACAGCAACAACAACTATCTTATCTCACCACATCTGAAATACAGGAAAATATAAGGGTCGATTATTTTGAAAAGTATATTGATAAAAAATACTACACCAACGACGACTTCTTAAATTGGATAAAAAACATCTTCAAAACCAACAACTTTTTATCGTTTGCAAAATATTTTCGTAAACCCAACCCATCCTCTAAACTTATCAACGCAAGAATCAAAGAGCCTCTTTCAAGAGTGTTCTTTTCAGAGGATTCTTATTTTAACTATATAATAAACGGAGAGGATGTTGAACATCCTCCACAGTTAGACGATGGCTTTCAAGAAAGACTTTTCAACAGCGTAATCTTCAACCATAACGACATTATAGTACACGACCTTTTCGACGTAAATCAGCCGTTCAGGTTTTTTCTCGACATTGAAAGAGTGGTGGCTATAGAGGTCATACGAAAAAGAATAACTCAACTTGCATTTTCCGCATTGACATTTATAGACGGGGAAGAAGTCAAAGGATATGTCTATATAAACAGTGAAGTATATGCTTTTTATAACATCGAAATAGAACTTTTATTTGAAGAACCTCACGATTTAGGGGAGTGTCCTGCGACTTTTGTTGTGGATGATGATTTTGATAAAGACCCAATAGTAAAAAAATCAATATTCAGTTATTTAAGGTCTGATTTGGAAGAATACACTTTTCTAAAGACCTTACAAAAAATGACGGATGCCAATGGCGCAATTCCTATTGTGACCAAGCTAAAAACTAAAGAACTCACCGATAGCGGTAGCGATTTTGATGCAAAAGAGAATGAACCAATGTCCGTTGAGCAGTTGGGGTCACAAACCTCAACCGAAGTTAGAGCGAGTGCAGGTTCAGCAGGGCAAGACGTATTGCAGCCGGGAAATATAATAACCATTGATGCAATACAAAAAGAAGATGGTAGTGTTGACATGGAACTGGCTAAAAACTTCCTGACCTTTCATTACACACCTGTCGAGGCGCTTAATTACTTAAATACTAGACTCAAAGAAATCGAACAGAACATAATCACTTCTGCTATTGGGGATTATTCCGAAGGTAACGAAGCCTCAATGACAGAGTTACAAGTGTCAAAAGGCTACGTATCAAAGGAGGATAAATTAAGATGGATGTCAAAAACCATGAGTCTCGCAAGACAGACATCAGATTGGATGATGCTTTCTTTAGCACATGGGAGAGACCAAATAAAAGTTGACACATTTTTCGGCTCGGATTTCTTTTTAGAAACCCAAAGCAAGATATACGATATGTTCAAAAAGTCACCAAACTCGATTGAGCGAACAAACTTGCTAATACGCCTATCGCAGCGCAGAAATATGTTTAACCGAGAAAAATCCCAACGAGAAGTAATCCTTTATAAGATACTGCCTTATTCCAGCGACGAGGATTTTAAGATAAGTGTTGACAACGAAAAGGTGGACGATACAACTTTCGAGTTACAGACAAGGTTTTCTTATTGGATAGCACGTTTCGAGGCTTTTTTCGGCAACGTGACTCCTTTTTGGAATGGGCTGAATAACGAGGAAGCCGAAAAGATAATAATTATGAATGATTTAATCACTAATTTAATACAAACACAAAATGGAAAAGAAGCCAATAGTTAGTTTAAGGGTTTTCAGAGGAAGAAAACTAAGTTTTAACGAGAACGGTACAGTACAGAACGAAAACCACATCGTTAAGTTAAGACACAACACTTTAGAATGGAGTAATTTTATGAAATACCTGCCACAAAACGGCTATGTAAAAGTAACTGTAGAGAAAGTGGTAACTCCTAGCAATATTGCGGTGGCAAAATACGAGCAGGACGCTATAACGACGGAAGTTAAAAAGGCTTACGAGGCAAGACAAGAAGTGCCGCAGACCGACGACCAAAAAAGAATTGCAGCACTAGAGAAGCTGCTAAAGAAAAAGAAGAAAAAGGAGAAAAAGAAAAAACCTCCAACCGAAAAACAAGTCGAAAACATAGCTCTTTTAAGAGCGCAGTATATAGAGGTTTTCAACAAAAAACCGTTTCATGGTTGGAACGCAGAGTTATTAAAAGAAAAAATTTTAAAAGCAACCGAATAAACATAAAAGATTATGGAGTTAACAAAAGAGTTCATTGAAAAGAATACCCTTACAGACCAACAAGTAGCGGCGATAACAGGACATTACGACAACGAGGTAATCCCAAGCATCAAAAAAGAATATGATGGGAAAGCTAACGAAAATGCGGAAGGAATTTTAACAGGAGCGGCTAAATTCGCAGCAGAGAAATTAGGCGTGAACATTGAAAGGAATCAAGGCGAAAAATTTGGGGATTATCTGCAAAGAATATCTACCGTAGGACTTGAAGCCAAGCAAAAAGAGCTTGACAATAAAGATGCCGAGCTAAAAGAGAAACTTAAAAATTTCGATGGAAGCCCTGATGTAAAGGCTGCTCTTGTGATAGAGCAAAAAAAGAACGACACTCTGCTTAAAGAACTAGCAGATTTAGAACCCTTAAAAGGCTTTGACGTTAAATACAAGCAGTCGCAAGAAGAATTGAGCGGAATGAAGTTGAATGTAGCTTTCAATATGATAAAACCCAACTTCCCTGACACCGTAAATATTTACGAGGCAAAAGCAAGATGGGCTGAATTTCAAAAAAACGTTTTAGAAAAGCACAACATCGAAATAGTGGATAATGAACCAATGGCGATTGATAAAGAGAACATCCACAAACAAGTGAAACTATCTGCTCTTTTAGAGGCAGATGTCAATATAAAAGAATTGCTGAAAGGCAGACAGCAAAGAGGAACAAACGCTAGCTCTGCTGAACTCGCTGACATTGAGGGCGTACCCTTTAAAGTACCAAAGAACGCATCCTCGATAGAACAGTCGAGTTTAGTGAGAGAATTTTTAGTAAAGAAACTAGGAGATGCCTTGCACCCTGATTTTTCAAAGGAGTTTGAAAAAATTCTTACAAAAATCAAACTATCTGCATAGCGAGAGAACGCAAATCAAAATGAATATTAATTTAAAAACAAAAAAATGGCTTATATTAATGCAACACTATGGAATGATTTGCAAGTCACTAACGCAACTAACGAAAAGCGTTTCTCGGAACTTGGAATCATTGACGCTGTAAAAGCAAGCACGAAGGGGATAGATTATATCCCACCATCGGCTAAACAGGCATTAAGAGACGCATCTTCTTTACGAGATGTTCTGATACCTGTTATCAAAGACCAAACCGTAACGGTTGTACAGACACCGGGATTCACTTTTATCCCAAGCAATTTGCCTGAAAGCGCGCAATATTTCTTTGCTGCTTTTGATGTTTTTAGTGGATTTAGGCATTACCCTGCTGCCCACGCCAACAACACTATTGATAGCGACTATCAAAGAGGTGTTGTTATGAATAATGTGGCATACGCTATGGGTAATACCGTTGAGAGTTTACTAGATACTCAACTTGAAGCTAGAAAAACGCAAGTTTTAGCGAACACTGCACAGGTGTCTCCTGCGGTTAACGATTATGTTTTCAATACAACTCCTGACGAGTTAGAAATCAAAAGGGCTGCTCAAAAAGACACTTTCTTCTATAATTTAGAGGCGCTTATGGCGGCTAATGAATTAGCAGGAACTTACCGAATTGTCACCAATCGAGGTGGATTGACTGTTCCAAGAGGCGAGGCTTTAAAATATGGAGCGGCTAATGATAAAAATCTACGAGCATTAGATTTCTTTGACCTTGACAAAATGCACGAATCAGGGAATATATCTCCCGGTTCAGACCTTATGCGAGGATTCTTAATTAGGGATGGTGCTATTGGAGTGTATGAAAACTTTCCTTTCGACTTTAGAGACGGAACAAAAATAGGTGGAAAAGAATGGTCTATTTCAGACGTTGAATTGCCTCACGTTAAAATGAGAGCAAATATTTATACTAATGCAGAAGCCACAGACGCTACGGCGCTTATTACAAGTGGCTCTGATTCTAATTTAATCATGTCACATTTCGAGGAAATGGCGATTTGGGTTCGTTTCTACATCGTTTACCGATATAACTCCGACCTTACTACAAGGGCGCAGGACATTGTTAAAGTAACAGGTTTAGCAACATAATTATTAACTTTAAAAAATAAGAAAATGAGTTATTTAATAACAGACGTAGATGGAAACAGAATACCATTCCAAGAGGGAGGTATTTTAAAAAAAGGCGTAACCTTAACAGCAGATAAGACTTTAACGATAGAAGAAAGCGGCACAACATTTCGATTAGACGCTATTGGCGAGGATATAACCCTACCTGCATTATTAGACGGGTTATTTTACAAATTTATTTGCGAAACGACTACAGTAACGTCAGATTGGACAGTTACAGCAGCAACAGCAGTAATTCAAGGAAGCGTAACGGTAGCAGGTGTAGTAATACCAGCATCGGATGAATCATTAATTACTTTAGTGGTTGCTAAATTTTTACCGGGCGATTGGTTTACTTTAGAATGTGACGGAACTAATTGGTACGTAGCAGGACAAGTGGTAACGGTTGTAGGGATTACATTTACAGCACCTTAAAAAGTAAATTATGGTATTAGGAATTTCAGAAGATTTTACAAGCGATATACCTCTTGACAGTGAGCTAAAAGCACTGCCGACATCAGGTTTGTACCTCAATAGTGGGGTGCATCCCTCTATAACGGTTGAAAATCTTCTGGACTTCTTACCTAATAAGGCTTATACTTTTGCAGTATGGAACTCCGGCACAACGTATGATAAATTTTTGACTTCCCGTAACAAAAAAGACATTGTTACAGAGAGTTCAAAGACTTGGCAATCAATTAAGGCATCAAATACAAATCAAACTCCGGGTTCAGCACCTACTTTTTGGGTTGAAACCGATATAAATTCTTTACGATTAAAAATTTTTATTGAATCGATAAAGGACAGGGTTTATTCGGATTTGAGTCTTACTAAAAGACTGGTCAATAATCAATACATATACGAGGACGGCGACCAATCTAAAACACTGCTTAATGACTACGCAGGATGGGTCATTGAACCTAAAGGCTCGGATTACGTGGCTTTTAGAATCAATGAGATGTCGTTGCAAAAATCAGGAACTACCCCTGTTAACTTATATGTTGTTAACCAAAAGACATTGTTACAGACAATAACTCTTACTCCTAGTAATGGCGAGTTAAAGTTTGAGGCTGTTGACATTGTTTTATCAGGAAAGGGGAAATTCCTGCTTGTAATAGACAGTACAGATGTTTTTGTTGGAGTGGCGACAATAGACCCGTTGAGATTCAATGGCTTTGTTGCCTACACTGCGGAAGGAACTGGTGGAGCGCCTGAAACGGCAACCTATACTTATAATACCTTTGGTAATGGGTTGGGTCTTAACATAACCGCCTATTTGGACGCAACAAAATACATTGATAATAATTTAGCTGAATTTGGTAATTACATAAGAGCGGTTTTCGAGCTTATGGTGTTTGAGGTGTTTTTGCACAATCCTAATAATAGGAGCAATAGAGTGCAGAGAATACAAATGAATGACGACCTGCTTGTTGCAGAATTAAAGAACATGGTAGGGGAGACAATCATTAGAAAATACCACAGGGAGCGAAAACGAGCGAAAAGTTTGTTGGAAAGGACTTTCGACACGCAGCTTAATGACCATGAGGGAATTGAAATACGAGTAGGTTCGGTATGAGCAATAACACATTAACCATATTATCAGGAATTGATGAAACAATTCAAGGTGTCCAAAAACACTTGTTTAGTGAATTAGCCCTGATATGGAGTGGAGATATTGATGGTTACGGCAGAGTTTCCAAGAATATTCAGGGCGGCGAAAACATCCCTGAATGGTTCAACGCTTCCAAATTGGATTACGAAGAAGTATATTATAATGATGAAAAGTCTTGTGTTTTTTGCTTTCTTGTAGGAGACACCGACAGTACAGAAGATGAAGTACTTTTCGTTTCCGATGTCAAGTGTGTTTTTATGATGGACTTATCAAAAGTCTTTCCCGGAATCACAGAAAGGCAGGATGCAACGGCTCAATTAGATGCGGCAAATTCATTACGAGAGATAGCTTACGAAAGGTATTTTATCTCGGAAGTTCAAAGAGGAATCGAAAACGTTTTTTTAGGTTACGATACCTCTAAGATAGGCTTTAATGACATTCATCCGCTACATTGTTTTAGTATCAATTTAAAATTAAATTATTATATAACCGAAAAATGTAGTTAAAATGACAAATAAACAAAGCAAACCCAAAGCGATAAAGAAATCCATAAAGCAGAAACCGGGCTTCAAACTCTATCCTCTAAAAAAGGACGAAATTATAGGCACGACTTTGCGTAAAAAGGGGTACAAAATTAGCCTGAATTTTGACGGCTATAAATTTTATAAACGATTAAATATAGTATAAAATGGCACTATTAAACACAATTTATAATTTGGTTTCTTGTGGCACTGATGCAGTTCTTGGCACAGGAACAAAAGGATGTAAACAATTCTTAAAAAAAACCGCCTCTCTTTGGATTACCGTTCAGGGCTTCAAATACGATGGCACAGTGACCTTAGATGAAACCTACGCCCAATTAGAACAGGCGAAAGGAAATCTAATTGTACTGAAAGGCATTAAAACCTTTACAGATAACTCAAGTGAGGATATAATCGAAACTTTAGATGATGGAACAAAACAGGTAGCAACTCTTGGACTTTACGAGTTTGCCTGTCAATTCATCAACGGTCTAGCTTTCCACGCAGCAATCCACTCTTTAAACAGCTTTGGTTCTTATGATATGACCTTCGTTGATAGGGATGGAAACTTGCTTGGAACAAAAGCGAGTGACGGGTCTTTAAAAGGATTTTCAGTTGGTATGTTGCAAGGCGCACCACTAGCTTTCCCAACAGACACGACAGGACAGAAAGAGGGCATTATGTTCCAATTTACAACTCGTTCAGAACTTGATACAAACTATGTCTATATTCAACAAACCCAAATTGCACCATTCGAGCCTCAAAACCTTGATGGTATAAACGAGGTTGAAGTATTAGGCGCTATTCCTGCGGATTTAGCTACCACTTGGGTAGTTACTGCCAAGCTCAAGCAAAATCAAAACGTTTTTGTAGGAGGGGTTACAGGGCAGTTTGAGCTTCGACGAGATGATGTTGTAGAATCTCAAACGGTTGTAGAATCGCCAGACGGAACTTATACGTTTACCGTTGCTGCTATTGGAGTAGGAGAAGTGTGGACAGTTCATTTGCACGATACCGCAAACGTTAGGGAAGTTATCGAACTAGCGAATGACCTTTACAAGTCCAATACCGATAGTAAAATAGCAGTATAATTGGATGCTGAATAATAGCTAATTGAATAAAGCCTTTAGCTAAATGTTAAAGGCTTTTTTTCTTATGAGTATTGTAAAGAGGCATATCAAAAGTCTTGAGGTTCTTAAAGGCAACGTATCAAAAATTGCCGAAAAAGCGGTCATAGACAATATTGAGACTATACTTAATATTTTAAAGTTTAGTCAGCTTGGTCTTGGATTCCGTTCAGATGGACAACGGTTGAGTTGGACAACCAAAAAAGGCAAAAAAAGAAGCGGTTTTTACGCTCCCTCAACTCAAGATTTCGCAGACGACCCTCACAACACTCCTATAAAACCTAAAATAGCTAATGAGCCATATAATTTTCAATGGACAGGAAGTTTCTTTAATTTTATGGATTTAAAACTGGAAACTGGAAATAAATATTCCATATTCTCAAGTGATGGAAAAGCTGCGCTTATACGCAGAACCTATGGCGAGGTTTTACAGTTTACCAAAGAGAATAATCATATAATTAATACAAAGATAATTGAGCCGGAGCTTGTAAAATATGTATCAGATAATTGGTGGCGATTCAGAACATAAGAAAGGTATTTAAAAGGACAGTATTTCTATATAATGACTGCTCTGATTTGCCGATAGATAATTTCGACAAGATTTATAACACCAAAGACTTAAAATATCTAGTGGTTAGTTATGATGGCTATAAATCGTTGGACGTTCCAATAGGAGCAAAACAGCGTTGGGTTGAAATTTTTGACGAGTGGGTAAAACTTTGTGACAGCAGCACGATGTTCTATTATTACCAACTGCTCTCGCAAGTTGCGTATTTAGAAACAAGGTATCTTGTTGTCAAAATAATGCTTTATCAGATGTACTCAAGAGATATGAGCGATAAAACGCTTGACCTATACATCGAAGAACTAAAAGAGTGGAGGTATTTTTATAATAAAGAAAATGATAAGCTGTTTGAAATTAAAAGACTTTTACACCTGCACAGGGCATCAACAAACAAGCTCGGACTTAAAAAAAGCGAGTTGGAAATGATGCAAAAAGAGAATGGGCAGGAAGAAACACAAACCCTAGAACAGCAGGCGGTCAATTTAGAGCAAGTTACGGGAAGAAATAATATTGACACCAAAACAACGAGTGTTAAAAAGTGGAGGGAAATTATAAAAATAGCTAACAGAATAAACGAACAAAGACGTAAAAATGGCTAATAGTTATCAAGAACAGGTAAATCAGGCTGAACAAGCCATAAATCAGATAATAACGAAAGTTGATGTTCTTGATAAAAAAATCTTAGGGCTAATTGCTAATTTACGCAAAGTCGGAAAAGCGCTAACCCCAAGCGGTCAGTCCGACCAACTCAAAAAACAATCCGAGCAGATTAAGCTACTCAATACACAACTTCAAAAACAAGAGGAACAGACTAAAAAACTTTCGGAGGCTGAAAAAAAGTCTGACCAACTTAAAAAACGCCGAGAAGCTCAAATAAAAAGAGAAAGTGATTTAAGGGAACGGCTACATCGGCAAAAGGTTCGGGAAGAAAAGGAAAATTTTAACAATTTAGTTAAAGCGGCTAGGGCAAGAAAAAAACTGACTAGTGAAGAAAAAAAATCAGAAGAATCAAATAAAAGATTAATCCGCTCACAACAAAATTTAAAACGAGCCTATGTAAGACTGATAAATAAGCAGAATAATGCTAAAAATAAACTTCGTGACCTAATTGTTACTGGCAAAAAAGCAACTCAAACACAGCGCCAACACAACAGAGAAGTCAAAAAAGCTCAAAGAGTGTTTGACAGATACACCCGAAAATTAAATATTGCCAATAAAGCAACATCTAATTTTTCTAAGAACGGCTTAGGCAGGATGCTTGGCGGATTTAGAAATCTTGTGGGAGGGTTTGGAATCATTTTAGGGATTAGTCTTTTAAGAGATTTTACAAGAGCAGTGTTTGAAAATCTAAAAGTATTAGACAAGCTGAACTTCTCGTTAAAAGCGGTAATTAAAAACGAGGGAGAATTAATGAGAACAAGAGCGTTTTTAATGGACATTTCTATTAGATTTGGCGCAGAACTTGTAAGTACTACAGAGAGATATATTAAATTTCAGGTAGCAGCTAGACAATCAGGACTGTCTCTACAGAAAACGGAAGGTATATTCAGGACAATGACAAAGGCATCTGCTGTTCTAGGACTTAAAACAGATGAACTAACAGGAATATATCTTGCATTAGAGCAGATGCTTTCCAAAGGTAAGGTAACAACAGAGGAACTTCGTCGTCAGTTAGGTGAGCGACTTCCGGGTGCATTTGGCATTATGGCTGATGCAGTAGGGGTGACAACTGCCGAACTTGACAAAATGCTTAAAAAAGGTGAGATTTTATCTGCGGAGGTGCTTCCTAAATTTGCAAGAGAGGTTGAAAAAGCGTTAGGGATTGAAACAGTAAAAAAGGTTGTTACTTTACAAACCTCTGTAACTAATTTAACAAGTTCTTGGCAAATGCTGATAGAAAATCTAAGGTCAGGTCAAGCATGGATAAGTGGTGTTTTGATTTTTTCTTTTCAGATGGTAGCCCGGACATTGAGGGATATAGGACGGCTGATGATAGGAGAAGAACAATTTGCATCTAATAATATTTTTGCTAAACTGTTTAAATCTTTACAGGAAAGTAATATTGGGCTTCAAGTTGTTGAATTTCGTCTTGAGACAACTAAGAAAAAATTAGAGGCTCTACAAGAAACCGATGCCTCGTCAGCAGAGTTGGGAACTTTGAAAGGAACTATAAGAGCTTTAGAGGCTTATGTCGAATTAATAAACGATAGAGCTAAAGCGGAAAAAGCATTACGTGACCAATTAATAAACAGTATTGTTTTAAAGGATAAAACTATAAGTCTTGAAAGACTAGAGGCTATGACAACAGATGAATTAAGAGCTTTGTTGGTTAAACTAAATGAAGAAAGAACAAAAGGGATTTTGATATTAAAAGGTTCTTTAACATTTTTAGAAAAAAATCTATCTTCTTTAAAGAGTGAACAAAAAAGACTTTCAAGAAATTCAAAGGAATGGGAGTCTTATTCCGAAGCTATCCTATTAGCAGAAATGGCTATCATCAACTTTAAGACGGCTATTGATGGTGTTTCAGAAATTGAACTAGATTTAGAAAACCTTGATTTTGATAAAATATCTAACGAATTAGAGAAATTCTTTGATGATTGGGAAAACCAACAGGAAAGGGCTAGAGAATTGGCTAAATTTTTAAAAGAGAACTTTGAGGAATTTTTTGAGTCTATTCAAAATAATTTTTTCGATGATGCAGGATTCAGTAGATTAAACGAACTGTTTTTTCAAGCTCAAGAAAACGGAGAGACGATGTTCACCAATTTGCTTACAAAGGCTGAAACAAGTGGGGAGAAATTTGCTGTAATATTTAGCTCAATGGCGCAGGTAGCGCAAGAAGCATTTGCCTTTATAAACCAAGCACAACAACAACAATTTGACAATCAATTTGAGAGACTTGAAATAGAGCGTGACGTTGCCTTGCAATTTGCAGGCGAGAGTGCAACGGCAAGAGAAGAAATCGAGCGTCAGTACGAGGACAGGCGTAAAGCAATCCAACAAAGACAAGCCAAAGCACAAAAAGATAGTGCAATGTTTAATACCTCAATTAATACAGCGCAAGCCGTTGTTGCCGCATTAACATCTACGCCTCCTAATATACCGTTATCAATATTAGTAGGGATTATAGGTGCTGCAAAACTCGCAATTATCGCATCAACTAAAGTTCCTGAATTTATGAGCGGAACAATGAGTACGCCGGAGGGATGGGCTAAAGTTGACGAGAGAGTTCCCGAAGTACACACCGATAAAAGAGGTAAGATAAAATCTCTTGGTGGTGACAAGCCAAATTACAGATATTTAAGTGCAGGAGATAAAATTTACAAGAGTCGGGAAATGTACTTTGAAAAAGAGTTGAAGCACATATTCGACAGCAATGGAATTACACCGTATAGCGAAATGATGTCTTTAGGCTCGCCTGTTGTAAATATATCTTCTGGCTTATCTAAACAGGAATTTGCAAAAGGGATAAATAGATTGCAGAAAACCATTGAAAGTAAAGAAGGGATTTCTGTAAATATTAATAAGAACGGAATGAAGATTTTTGAAACAAAAGGGGGTCAAAGAAAGGAAATGTTAAATAACACTTTAAGACTAAAAGGTAGAGACGTATGAGCAATCCTTTAGAGAACAAACAGTTTCGTCACTTCTTAAACTTTAAGAACGATGATACTGGACGCATTGAAATCAGTGAACCAGTCAAGTTCGACGCATCAGCTTTTGATATTGAACAGAACGGCTATGCAAGGGATGTTTCTTTTATGAACGAGGAAATTGATTTGGAGTTCTACAAAGGATTTTACGAAGCGACAGATACGCCTCAAACACTGCCAAGCGGCATAATAGTTGACAGGCTCTCACATGGATTTGATTTTCTTATACAATATTACATTCAGTTTGGATTTGAAAGTGAAATCGAATATATACTTCAAAGAAATAATGTTGATTTTATTTTAGGGGTTTTAAATCTTCAAAATCCAACAACCGACGAACTAACATATCTGAACTGCAAAGTGGTTCAAGCCACTAAGCGAGCAATATTAAAACGCAGAGAGGCAATCAAAATTGATGTGTTAAGCGACAAGGATTTGGACGAGGCAACAATAGCTCCGCTTGTACCCGAAAATATACTTCTTCAAGCAAAACCTTTTATCCAATTAAGCGATTGGTCTGCAAGCCTACCTTTTTCTGCATATACAGGCACACGACAACAAAGCGCAGGACATTTACTGTTTCAAAATGCAATTTCCTCTGTTGGAGGGTTTGGAATAGAGGACACTCTTTCATTTTTTGACCGAGCGCTTGTTACATCTCCTACAAGCAAAGATTTTTTCGATGATGTTTTTGACTTTGGATATATAGATGCTAAAGAGGATTTAACTGATGTAACGATAACCTTTAACGAACTGCTTTGGTCATATTTCATTGGAACAGGAGAAGATATTAACTTTCGATTTCCATTTTCAACCGCCACTGTTCAAATCTTGCTTTTTATCCTTCCAATAGGTCAAGACAAATTAACAGTAGATGATGTATTTGCCACAACACCACTGCCTATTTACAACCTGCCTATTTCTGTTACGTTTATTGGCGCTGAAAGCATAAGTAGATTTGACACATTTGACGGCTCTGCTGACAGGTATGATATTTCGGTAGGAGAGTTTTCCTTCCCGGTAGATATTATTCCAAGAGACCACAGGCTTTGTATGATTTTCGACATGGGCAGGGATGCTACGATTGTTGAGTGGCTTGGAGGCAGAGTGGAGATAAAAGCAACGTCAACAGCAATAGATTCGGTGGTAAAAGGTGTTAGATATGTAGATTTAATCAAACAGACCGTTTTGAGTTGCAACGGAATGAGTGTAAACGCTCC
>SDBT01007306.1_pt1 | contig 18211 bp, 16 predicted proteins | sample 2277101 | NCBI WGS metagenome assembly SDBT01 (sample SAMN10404973, study PRJNA504765) | marine sediment metagenome | isolation source: marine sediment core GS10_PC15, 103 cmbsf | place: Arctic Ocean: Southern Knipovich Ridge | collected 2010
AGAAGATATTTCTTGCTGCATACTTTCTATAAGATATTTAATAATACGAGTATTATTCTTTCTCATATAAAATTTTCACATTACTATTCTTTAAAATTTGTTTTTTTATCCCTGGCTTGCAGAAACCTAGATGAAGGATATCTAAATGTACACCATCTACAACTCTATACTCAGCTAATGCCTTCAAGTAACTTTCCAAATCCATCCCCTCAACTGCTAAGTCGATGTCGGAGTCTTTTAAAAATAGACCCTCAGCTAAGGAACCAAACAGATATACCTTCTTTACTCCGTACTTCTCACCAAGCATAATGGAAAACTTGCGCACCTTCTCTTGCATCTTTTTTTCACTAACTATAAAATTTTTCATAATTTGATTCCCTTCCTTAATTCCTTAGTTTAACGAGTTTGTTGAGTTTATAGAGTTTATGGAGTTTATTGAGTTCAAGTTCTTTTGTTTACAGACTTGAGGTAGGTGATGAATTTTGAGAGAAGTTTAACGGTTTCTTCCACCTTATCATAAATCTCCTTAAACTCTTTCTCCATAATATAGCCTTGATCCACAGCGATGTAAAGCTGACTTTGAACTTCAGCAGCCGATGCTTTAGCTATGAATAGAAACTGGATAAATTCCTTCCTGGATTGTCTTGAGAATCCCTCAGCAATATTGGACATAATAGAAATAGAGGCTCGCTTAATCTGATCGCCTAAACTGTAATCCCTTTTGAACTTTTCATCTTGCGAGATTTCATAAATTCTATTGACTACTTCTCTGGCGCTTTGCCAGGCTCTTATCTCTTCAAACTTTTCTATTTTACTCATTTCTTTAGTCCATTAACCCTAGTTCATAGAGTTTATTGGGTTTATTGGGTTTATAGAGTTTGTTGAGTTCATTGGGTTTCCTTTGGAGAAGAAAAGTCTCTTATATGGCCTAAGACTTTTTTGCCTGCTCGGAAGATAAACTTCATATCATCAAATTTTCTTATTCCAGTTATCTTTCTAAAGATAAATTCGGGGTTAAAGGCAACTTTATAAATCCCTTCTACCATCTTCATAACTTCTTTATCTTCCATTGGGCTGGCCATTACCGGCTCTCTCATATCATATCTATCCCAATCCATAGTCTTTAGCCCATCATTATTCTCGCACTCCTCAAACAAGGGAGTCCCCGGATAAGGAATAATGATGGTAGCCTGCACAGTATCAGCATAACCCTTCTTAAGCAAGTATTTTCCAAGCTCAAGAGTTTTGCCAGCCTCGCTCTTTGTTTCCCAGGGATAGCCGAACATTATGGTGATATGAGGTTCAAGACCTGCTTTCTTTGCTTTCTTGCAAGAATCAGTAATTTCTTCTACTTTGAGATGCTTGTTTATTCTATCTAGAGTCGTCTGATTAGCTGATTCAAGACCAAATAAGAGGAGCCTAAAGCCAGCTTTCTTCATAAGCTCATACTCTTCCTGGCTTAAAGCTCCAAATCGCATATTGCAGTCTAGTATTACCTTTTTGTTATATCCTCTATCTATCATTCCTTTACAGAACTTCCTAAGCCAACCTCCTACAGGAAAAGTCCCTGTATCATCCATAATCTCTCTTATTTTGTATTTATGTATAAGTATATCAATCTCATCTAGTAAATTGTCAGGCCTTCTTACTTGATAGGTCGGGTAAATTGTTGTCCAGGAACAGAATGTACATCTATGATACCAACAGTCTCGGGCAGCCATAGTATAAGTACCTGGGGTCTTTTTATAGTTGCCATTCTTCTCAGAATAGAGCCACCATTTGGTGAGCTCACGGTCAATAAAGGGAAGGGTATTTAAGTCATGCTTTAATTTGAATTTTCCTGTGTTTTTGATTTTTCCATTTTCTCTATGCCAGATACCAGGCTGTAAAGGGTCTTTCCCCTTTAAGAATTTGGCTAAGTTCAAGAGAAGGAAATCATAATCTCCCCCGGTTAAGATGAAGTCAGCCTTACTTTTAATCAAATTTTCTTCTGGCAGAGCAGTAGCATGGTCTCCCATGAGAACGGTCTTAATGTGAGGATTTATGCTTTTAATCTCTTCTATTATTTGCCAGTGTCTTTTTACCACAGGGGTTTTTGTTTCCATGGCTACAAGGTCAGGACTTTCTTTTTGTACTTCTTCAAACCATTCTTTATAGGTTTTCTCCTCAGCAATACCATCATTCCAGATGACTTCGTATCCTGCTTTTTTTAGCAAAGTTGCTGCAGAGGCCGGAACCATAGGATATATATAGGTAGGCTCATTAAAATATTGAAATTGACGATTCTGACTTAAAAGGGGAGTACCTTTCTCTGTTTCAATAGGAGGATAAGTAATCATAATCTTCATCTTTCTAGCCTCTTTATTATTAAACCTTTAATAAAGGTAGTTCCATAGGTAAGATGAGTAAGAATTATCCCCAGAAATACAAGAAGGATAAGAATAGGATTTTTTGAAGATAGACTGGATAAGAATACCAAGAATAAATAGACTAAAACTCCGGTCAAGAAGATAGAGCGTATGGAAGGAGTAGTTATAGAGAGAATCCCACCTACAGCCAAGCCGCTCACAAAAATGGAAGGAAGAAAATAGGATAATTTGAAAGAGGTTTCAGGGAATTTTTTCACAAAATAACCCCGATGCAGAGCATAATTTTTAACCTGTCTTAAATGGGGAATAAAAAGTCTTCTTCGATGGTGATAAACTAAGACCTCCGGGTCATAGACAATCTTTTTTTTTAACTTCTCAGTAATATTTAAACATAAGACTGTATCCTCACCCGGCCAGAAGAGACTTTTAAACCCTCCCAGCTTTTCTAAGATGTTCTTGCGCACCAGTAGATTGCAGGTAGGATAGTCATCCACTTCTCTCACTTCTCTGGGTACATACCTATAGACATAGGTTCCCCCACCCAGTAAAGACGAATAAACTAAACCACTTGCCTTCTGTCTAAGACTATTTTTCTCTGGGGTAACTGCAGGCCCTCCTACGGCAGCTATTTCTTTATTTTGAAAATATTTGACTGCGCTCTTAAGCCATCTTTGAGAGGGGAAAGCATCATCATCTAAAAAGGCGAGAATTTCTCCTTGAGATTTTTCCATTCCTATATCTCTCTTTTCTGCTGGTCCCACAGGTCCGGTAGATACAATTCTTACATTCTCCCATCTCTGAGAGATTTCTTCATCAGGAAGCACTATTATTTCATAGTGTGGATAATCTAACTTCTGGCAATGAGTAACGCATTCTTCCAGATAAGAATTATTATCTCTCACCGGGATTATGATGGATATAAAGGAAGGATCCATGCTTTACTTTCCCCTAATGAGCTAATGTTTATCATAGTACTTCAGGATATACATGCGGTAAAAAACAGCTAAAGTGTCTAGCCAAATATTATATATACTCCTCAGGCCGATGCCTCCCCAGTGGCTAGTTCCTGCAAAATTCAAAGTAATAGGAGCTTCAGCTATCTTGTATCCCAGATGAGAAGCATTGACCAGAAGTTCTAAATCAAAGGCGTATCTTTTAACTAAAACCCGGGGGAGAATCTTTTTTAATACTTTGTATTTAAATAATTTCAACCCTACCTGAGTGTCAGTTATTGCCAGTCTGAATAATATGAAGATTATTAGATGATAGATAAAACTAAGTACCCTTCTCCTTTTAGGATAGTTCACCTTAGATTCTGGATGTCTCTTAGAGCCAATAACTACATCGGCTTCTGTCTTTTCCATTATATTAAAAAAACAGCTCAACTGTTCAGGATGTAAGTCGAGGTCTGCGTCAAGAAAGACGACAAGATTTCCTTTGGCAAATTGAAACCCGTATTTCAAGGCTGAACCTTTGCCTTGATGAGATTTAGATTTTACAATCTTTACTCTATCTGCCTTTGAATTTACCCTGACTACTTCTCTATGAGTATTATCGCTACTACCATCGTCAACTACAATAATCTCATAATCCTTACAAAGTTTATTGAGCGTATCTATAATCTCTAAGAGACTAGGATGAATACTTTCTCCCTCGTTGTAAGCAGGAATTATTACTGAGACCTTTTTCTTAAACTTCTCCATCTAGTAATCCATTGCTATTAAGAGGATACCGGTTCATTATGCTTTTTCTTTTCCAGGGAAACAAAAACATAATAGACATTAGATAAAAACAGAAATAGAGCCACTCCTAATAAGATTGAAATTACCTGAGTGAGACTGGTGTGAAATAAAGTTATTAAGATGACTTCTGCGATTGTGCCTATGATTAAAGTTTTGAGAAAGGTTAGTTCGTGGATGGAAAGTTGGTAGAGAAATAGAATACTACATAGGGCGAAGAAACACATTGCTGAGCTAAAGATTCCTATCAGAGGAATTATTAGAATATATTCACCTCCAAATATAAATTTTACTATTAATGAAGGAATTGTCAAAAAAAGTAAGAGAGCTGTCCCACAGAGAAGTATTCCATAGAAAAGACTCTTCTTTAATATAGGCCTATGCTCTTTATTTAAGGCATATAGCTCTGATGTTTTGGGAAACATCACCAAAGTAATAGCACCGGGAAGATAAAGGATTATCTTTGCTATAATGGAAGCTGCAGCGTAATATCCGGCCTGAGCAGGGTCAAAAAAATGTTTTACTAAGATTAAATCAATGTTAGTAATTATCATAAAACAGAGGAGCATAATGAATGTAGGAAGGAAGTAAGGGTAAATTTCGGTAAAATCAATATTGTAATCAACCTTGTTTTTTGTAAATATAGGCTTTAAAGGAATAACTAAGAATAGAATTCCAGCCAGACTACCCAGAATAAGTCCCAAAAGGGCTCCGTTAACCTTAAGTCCTAAATAAACAAAGAATATTCCAGAGAATAACTTGACCAAAGCTCCTATTATCATACCTATCCCAAGGTAACCAAATGCTTGCAGGCCCTGAATTGCTCCCCCTACTATTGGAGAAATAATAGCAGAAATCAATGCAACCCCAGTGATGATAACTGGTAATCTTGAAGGAATATGTAAAAATGAGGATATAGACTTGCTGGCGATGATAAACAGAATAAATCCCACCAAACCAAATAAAGAGACTCTCTTTAATAAACCTTTTAGCAATTTGGCAATCTTGCCTAATTCTTTGTGAGCTTTAAAATTAGAAGTGTATTTGGCAGTTACTGTTTGCAGTACCCCTGCCGGGACAGAAAGAATTGAAAATAGAGAAAATAGAGAGGCTAAAATTCCATAATCTGCAGGCCCTAGACTCCTACCCATAAAAATCTGAAAAAAATAGTTGCTTACGCTAGCAACCATAGAAGATATAAATAGAAGACTGATCTGTTTTGTTAACTTATCGAATAGACGTATTATATTACTTTCCTCCCAGAAGTTTAAAGATAGGGCTAATTCCTTCTCTTTCACTAAACTACCAATTTGAAAACAGACCAAAGAGACTAAAGATCAAATACTTCTTCATAAAGAACCCTGCTCTTTGATTCTTCTTAGGTCTTCTTCTACCATCATTCTAACCAAATCTTTGAAATTAACTGTTGGTTTCCAACCTAATTTCTTCTTTGCCTTGCTAGAATCACCTCTAAGCACATAAACCTCTGCTGGACGATAGAATTTTTCATCCATAACTATATAATCCTTCCAATTCAGACCTACATAACTAAATGCCAATTTGGCAAATTCCTTAATTGAGTGGGCCTCACCAGTAGCAATTACATAGTCATCCGGTTCGTTCTGCTGAAGCATAAGATGCATCGCTTTGACGTAATCACCGGCAAATCCCCAATCCCTTCTGGCCTCTAAGTTTCCCAATCTTAATTCTTTGGTTAGGCCATACTTAATTTCCGCAATGGCATTAGTTATTTTTCTAGTTACAAATTCAAAACCTCGGCGAGGGCTCTCGTGATTAAAAAGAATACCATTGCAGGCAAAAAGATGATAGGCCTCGCGATAGTTTCGGGTGAGGTCAAAACCAGCAACCTTAGATATTCCATAAGGTGAACGGGGATGAAAAGGTGTATTTTCATTCTGTGGAGTTTCTTTTGCTAATCCGAACATTTCGCTGGATGCAGCAAAATACAACCTGCATTGAGGAGCCCTTTCTCTGATTGAGGACAAGACAGAGTGACTCCCGGTAATGTTCGTATTAATAGTAGAGAATTCATCTTCAAAAGAATAACTAACAAAACTCTGAGCGGCTAAATTGTAGCATTCATCAGGTTTTACCTTTTCTACTACATTAAATATACTAGCATAGCTCTCTAAAGAGGCGGGATGTAAATTCAATTTATCCAAAATATGCCTTATTCGCCAGAGTCTATGTTCAGGGTCCTCAAATGCTACCCTCCTCACAATCCCATGAATTTCATAACCTTTCTTTAAAAGAAATTCTGCAAGGTAAGAGCCATCTTGTCCGGTGATGCCGGTGATAAGTGCTTTTTTCATTCCTATATCCTTTCTTTAGAATTCGAGTCATAAGATCTACCCCAATTTCTTTTTTGTCAGGGTTAGGATAGGAGGAATAGACAATCCCCCTACTTCTCCATAATAAGGTTCTTTATCCTCAATGATTTTATATTTAGTTTTTTCTAATGCCTTATGGATGTATTCTTCAATCACAATTATCCAGCTCCGCTTTAGATTATCACGACCTCCCGGCAAAGTCAAACTCGCGAATTGACAGAGTTTCTAAGGTGTGGCATATTAGACATAGTCTGTCAGGAAATCTAAGGGGATGAGAGGCTAAAGCCGATAGGGAAGAAGTTCTTTGTAAATCTAAGGAGAGAAGTCTTTAAAAAATGGAGTCCTCTTTCTTAATTATTTGTAAGATTGCCATTTCTTTTACAGTTTTGTTTGTCCTACCTTTTATTCTAGTTACTGCCAGGATATTTCATCGAGAAGATAAACTATTTCAAATATATGTTAGTATGATAATTGGTCTATTTGCCTCCATGGTATTGGTCTATCTATTGGCAGTTTTTGACGCATTTAATAAAATCAATTTTTTGCTCTCCTATGGTTCAATCATACTAGTTGCCAATCTTTACTTTTTAAGGCAGGTAAAGCATTGGCGGATAAGCTTCAAGCTGAAATTGACCGGTGGCTTTGTACTATTATTATTTGCCCTTGCCATTGGCGGTTATATGAGGTTATATGACCCTTTAAAGCATATCTCCCTGGGAAGCGGTGACTTTTACCAGCATCTACAGTTCATCAAAAACACAGCCGACGGCTATGTTTTTTCAGCGTATCCCAAGGGTTATCATATCATTTTAGCTCTCATTTACTATGTTTCAAACATTGATTTTTACGCCCTGGCCCGTTTTGTCAGTGCGTTTTTCGGCATTATTTCCATCGGCGCGGTCTATTGCTTAATGAAACACGTGTTTGGTGCAAAAGCGGCTATCTTTGCCGTATTGTTCTATTCAGGTTTTACTCTTTTTAATTATTTGACTATTGAAGAAATAGGTCTTTTCCCACAAGGTTTTGGTTTTATCCTCGTTCCCCTTATTATTTGTTTTGCTTTGGAATTAGTTAACAATTTCAGAGGCGGTAGCATTCGAAAACGAAACATCCTGGTATTTGCTTTCCTTATGTTTCTCCTGGGTTTGACAAGTCCCTACACAATGCTTCTGATGACTTATGTTTTAGGCCTGATGTTCTTTTTTAGTCTCCTTTTTTATCGCCGAATAAGAAGGTCTTTTAAGAAGGTGGCAGCTCTGTTGGTGTTATTTTCTCTGGGGATGTGTATCGTTGTTGTGTATTATGTGGCAATAGATAAATTTCACAATATAAGGCTGGGTGTGCGTACTTATGATGAGACAAAGATTGCCGAGTTGATGGCAGAGGGAGAAGGTACTTTGTGGGAGATCATGGCAGAAAGTACGAAGGCTACCATTGTTCTAAACGACCCATGGGGAATGATAAAGAGCCTCCTCTATATTAAAAGATTGCGAATGCCTGTACCTTTTCCGCTGTCCCTGGGTGCCTATGCCGGATTATTATTGAGTTTTTTTGTTCTTGTAGTTAGCATCATAAAAAGAAGATGGGAGCTATTTACCGTTAGTGTGTTTATTTTTTTGTTTGGGGTATCCTGTATGACTGGGATATTAGAGCTTCCGCTCTATCAAGGGAGAACAGGCTGGTATTTTATGTTGGGATTGGTCTGGTTAGGAGGTATTATGGCCAAAAGATTCTATGAGCAAGAACTGATTGGAGATGTTTTTCATACGTTCAAGAAGGTAATTCCCTTAGCAATTATGAATAGGGCCAAGAACATCAATAAATCAAACGTTTCGTTAATCTATCTTATTGTGACTTTGTCTGGTTTGCTCAGCTATTTAGTGGTTATCTGGGCTTGGGGTTTATTGAGCCTGAGTCCTATCAGAGATATCTCACTCCTATTGTTAGTACCCAGTGTGATCTTTATAGTTAGTAGGAAGAAAAGGGACGTCTTATCGGGAGAGAAGATATCATCTTATTTCCCTGAGAATGCCAGACTCTATCTCAGTTTACATAAAGTTCTGGTTGTGGCAGTGGTTTTGGTGGTGATGTTATACCCGCTGCCAAAGCCACCAGAGTATAATTTCAGATATTACCATCGCAGTGTAAATGAGGATGATTTTGTTAAAGTGGTGCAAGAAGTTAAGGACGAATATCCATTATCAGAAGTAAAAATGTTCTTTGACAGAGATATTATCCGTGTAGCCGCCAGGAAAACTATAAATATGATGTATCCTCAGAATATAGAAATAGTAGAGGTACAAGGCATTCTTTCTGGAATAGGAAACAAAAGATACAACTTCTTATTTCTTGATTATAGAAAGGAAAAATCGGAGTCCTTCAAGGATATAAGGGAGTGGATATCTATATATGAAGAACAGTATGGCTCTATTAGAGTTTTTTACGACTCAGAGAACATTGTGGTATATCTTCTTGAGAATTATGATGTTTCAAAACCTAACCAGAATTGATTTGCTTCTTAGAATGCTGGCGATGCTTAAATGAAGATTTTACGAACAATCGAAAGCTTCTTTCCCTGTGTCAGCGGCCCGGCCAACCAGGCTTACCGAATCTCGGCTGAGTTGGAATCGAGAAAAATCAGCTCACCGATTCTTACCACATACTGTAACATAGATAAGAATCTACCGAAGAAAGAAAGCTATGGTAAAGTCCATATAACCAGGTTTAAGAATCAGATTCAAGTTATGAGATACTGCCTTAGCCTAGGTATCTTTTTCGATTTGAAGAATTTTGATATTCTCCATAGCCACAGTTATCGCAGCTTTCAAACTGATATAGGATGGCTGGCTACCAGGTTTAAGAGGAAGCCCTTCATTCTCAGTACTCATGGCTCGTTGCTGGGCTATAAGTATATCTTAGGAGATAGACGAAGGCAATTACCATATGAAACATACGACTGGGTGACGATCAAAAGTGCAGTACGCACCGCAGATGCGGTTGTAGTTTCTTCAAGGAGTGAATATAAAGAGGCGCTAGAATTTGGTATCGATAGGAAAAAGATACACCTGATTCCGGCAGGAATAGACGTAGCTGATTATGAGACTCATACAGCCAGGTCAAACAAAATTCTAAATTTACTATTTGTAGGAAGGATTGCCCGTAACCGTTATCTTGAGCCAATTATAAAAGCTCTACAATGTCTGGATGAGGTGAAGTTGACCATTGTCGGCGGTGAGGAGAGGAGCAGTAGTCTTTCCCGGAAAGGGTATCTGGCTGAGTTGAGAACCCTGGCAGATGAACTGGGGGTAAGGGAGCGTATTGTCTTTGTTGGGGCAAAATATGGGAAAGAGTTAATAAGCTATTATCAGAGCGCCGATGTATTTGTTTATACTTCCCTCTATGAGAACTTTGGACAGACTCTCCTGGAAGCGGCAGCGGCAGGTCTTCCTATAATTTCCACGTCGGTTGGCATCGCTCCGGAGATAGTCATTGATGGAAAGACCGGATTTCTGGTCAGCGATGATCCCAAAATGATTAGCCAGAAAATAAGGGAGCTGAACAATATTTCTACCAGGAGAGAATTTAGTAGCAGAATTAAGGAGATTATTAAATATAAGTTTGCCTGGCCAAATATCATAGAGCAATACCTCCAAGTCTATAAGCGCCTCCTATAATTCTGGAGGTGGCTGATGAAGATTATTCCTTCCCTAACAATACTGAGTAAAGAATAAGGCAATAGCATATTGAGGAAGCCAAAAATTTGACCTTTTATGGTGATTCTGTTAACATACCTGCAAAGGAAGAGCTTATGGACACGCAATCCAGGGTTTTGGTCATCATTCCGGCTTACAATGAGGAAAAGACTATTGGCAGGGTAATTGATGAAATTCAACAAACTGCTCCGGGGGTGGACATAGTTGTTGTTAATGATGACTCTTCTGATAATACAGTAAAGATAGTTCGAGAAAAGGGAATCGGGGTGCTATCTCATCCCATTAATCTTGGTCCTGGGGCTGCCACTCAGACGGGCTATGAGTATGCTCTTGAATATCCTTATGATTTTGTGATTCAGCTAGACGCTGATGGTCAGCATGAGCCTCGTTATATCAATGATTTACTGAGCGTTTTGCAAAGCGATAGTGCTGATATGGTGATTGGTTCCCGTTTTTTAGGGATTCAGGGGTACCGGCCTTCCTGGATTAGAAGGGTGGGAATGAAGATTTTGGCAGTGGTAGTCTCTCTGATAATTGGGCAGAAAATCACCGATTCTTCCTCCGGATTCAGGGCGTTGAGAAAAGAAGTGGTAGAGTTTTTTGCCACTGTGGATTATCCCTCTGATTATCAGGATGCAGATGTACTTATACTGACACACTTTGCTGGTTTCCGTATTAAAGAGGTGCCGGTTGCCATGCAGGAGAACTTAAGTGGGAGTTCTTTACTTAGTGGTTCCAGATTTGTGTATTATGGCTTTAAGATGCTATTATCAATCGTAGTTACTTTGCTGCGAGAAAAACCAACTAGAGAAAGGAGAGAGTAAGATGTCCCCTCGTCAGGAGTTTATGGCTATTTTGCTAGCTATTGGGTTAATGGTCGTTATCTTTGAATTGGTGCGCAGAAGAAAACTAAGGGAAGAATATTCCTGGCTCTGGATGCTGACCGGTGTGACAATCCTTATTCTAGCTATTTGGCACGGTTTGCTTATTTCCATAACCCGTCTCATAGGTGCAGCTTTACCTGCCTCAACCATCCTTTTCTTTGGGGTCTTTTTCCTGATATTGATCAATCTCTATTTTTCGGTGAAGCTTTCAAAAGTGAGCGACCAGGTAAAAGAACTTACTCAGAAATTAGCTATCTTAGGCGAGAAAGTTGAAAGGAACCTCTCCCAGAGAAAAGACCAGGGACCTTGATAGATGGTATTTGGAGATAGGAGCGGACGTTTTTGTTGAGGAAAAGGAGCAGTTTCCAGCAGACTCATGAATAGAATCAGAGTTCTCTTGTATTTAATCCTCGCTTTTGCTCTGTTGGTAAGAATATTTGCTCTGGGCTGGGACCTTCCTTATACTCAGACTCATGATGAATACCACACGGTAGGAACAGCTCTCAATCTGCTTACCCCTGACGGGGTCAAAATGCTCCTCCGGGAACCAGATGTTAATCCGGTAGTGGACGGTTTTTTTGAAAAAACCGGCTATTTTAAGCTCGACGTGTGGACCGGTTATCCACCTTTGACTACCTATGTTCAGGCCTTTGCCTATAAGGTTTATTATAGGTTCGGCCGTCTTTTGGGGTGGTTTCGTTCCATAAACGACTTTACTACTGTCCAGATTTTTTTGATAGGAAGATTTATTATCGCACTTTTTGGAACGGGAACGGTTCTTCTGGTTTATCTCATTGGCACGAGAATGTACTCTAGAAGGGTAGGGCTTATCTCTGCCCTTTTCTTGACATTTTCTTTCCTGCATATTTCTTATTCTCGAATTATCAAACCCGATGTCCTCATGGTTTTTTTTGGCCTCCTCTCTTTCTTGTTTGCTTATTTGATTTATGAAAGAGGAAAGATTACCGACTATGTGCTGGCAGCTATTTTTCTGGCATTTTCGGTAGCAACCAAATATACTACGGTCTTTCTTATCCTGCCCATCTTGTTGGCTCACTTACTGGGCAGCCTGAATCGGGGAAAAGGAGCTCTGGCTATACTCCTGGATAAGAAATTACTGATTCTCCTTGCCTTCATGGTGGGGGGGTTCTTTCTGGCGAATCCATACGGTACTCTGAAGTACTGGAGAATCATGGAGTGGTTGAAGACCGCTTATCGTAGCCTAAGGGCGGGTGAGCCAGGGCGACCAAAACTAAATGAGGTAGGTAACAGTTGGTTATTCTACTTGAGAGCTGGTCTGAGCGGGCGAATGGGATGGCCTCTGGGGCTATCTTCCCTGGCAGGAGTGGCTTATGGGATTTGGCGTCATAAGAAAAAGGACATCTTGCTTCTTTGCTTTCCTCTGGTTTTTCTTGCTTTCTTAGGAACTCTGGCGCACCAGAGCGACTCTTACATCCTCCCTATATTTCCTTTTGTGGTAATCCTGGCAGCCAGATTTCTGGTAGAGGTAACTTCCAGGCTTGTGCGGTCGAAAAGAACACAAAATTTTTTAATTGCCAGTTTTGCGGGTGGTATCCTCCTGATTCCAGGAGTAGGGGTAACTCGTTATCTTCAAATTGTAGCCCGAGAGGAAACTCGGATAGAGGCTAAGAAATGGATTGAGGCAAATATACCTTCCGGGAGCAGGATAGCCCTGGAAGCTTACTGCCCACCTCTTTCCAGCGAGCAGTATCTGCTGCGTCACCCTGCTTCGGTGGGAATGGAGGGGCTTGCCTGGTACCGGGAGAGGAGATTCGAATATATTATTATGGGTAGTTATATGTCTGATAGATATCTAACTAGTCAGGCAGAAAGTCTTCTTGACCGGAGAAGAAATTATGAGGGCATAATTGAAAACAGTGAGTTGATAAAGGAATTTGAGGCACCCTGGTTTTTCCTTTACAATCCAAACCCGACTATAAAGATATACAGGTTAGATTATGAGCACCACTACGTTAAATTCCCTCTAGATTTTGATTCCTACTCCCAGACGATAAATATCAATTGGATAAATGATGAAAAGAAGTGGAGAATTGAAAGTCGGTTTTCTAGTGGGAACTTAATAGAAAAGGATAGATATATAGAGAGTCCTTATATTAGATTGGTGGATTCCAAAGATATGCAGATAGCAAAACTTGTGGTATATGAAGGCAGGATAACTCCCGAGGCAGATTCTTCCACATTTAGAGAGAAATCTTTTTTCTTATCTTCTCTGCCTTCTAATTACAAGATCTATATTGGCTACGAATATAGATATAAGTCTGATATAACTGGAGAGAGTTCTTCAAAGGAAATAGAACTTAAATTCGATGCCGGAGTTCGGCTTTCAGGAAGGAAGGAGTATGATATTTCATTTTTCTACCGAGAAATGCCTTATGCAAACGCTGCCGAATATGGTCAGATAGTGACTCTTCTGAGGTCCGACAAAAAGAATTTACTTTTCAGTAAGATTTCTGGAGGAGAACTTGTCATGGGGGATGACTATGTCTTGAATCCCTGGGTGAGAATTGTTGGTTTACCGGGAAAAGAAGTTGTTAAGTCGTTAATCTATGAGGGAAAAGTGGGAGGTTTGAAAGGATCAGCAGTTGGTCCAAGAGAAAAGTCAGTTTCCTTGCCTGCCTTACCTTCTGAGCATAGAATTTATATTGGCTATGAATATTATTTTGATGCCACTCATCCAGAAAAAGCAGGCGGACCATTGGAGATTGAGGTAACTGAAGGGATAAGGGGATATTAAGAAAGAAGGAAGAGAGATGATAAAGAAAATCTTTTTTGGGATGGTTCCTTCATTATACAGAGAGGAACCCAGGGTAATGATTAGCATCCTTAAATGGGTTCTTATTGGACTTATACTTCGATTTATTGTTATGCCTATTACTACTCATTCTGATTTAATATCTATTTATGGAAGAGCTTTCTATATGATTGAGCAAAATCAGTTTTCTGGCATGACTCCCTTATTGGCTCATTATTTTCACGTCCTTTTTCTGCTTATTCTAAAGCCTTTTGTGTCCTATGGTCCTGAAATATGGCAATGGACTAGTAGCTCATTGAGTGCTGGTAGAAGTATCTGGATGGATTTTATCCTTCATCCCAATATATACAGAACACTTTTTTTCCTAAAAGTGCCCTACTTATTGTTCGACCTGGCGTGTGCTTTATTACTGCTGCGCATCTTTAAGGATCAAAAGAAAGGCCTACGGGCTTTTAAATTTTGGATGATTAATCCTGTAGCTATATTTGCTCTTTACATATTTGGAAGATTTGAAGTGATTCCTGTATTTTTCATTTTGTTGAGTTTATATTATGCCAAGAAAAGAAAGAATATTTTGGCAGCACTGGTGTTGGGAATTAGCATTGCCACGAAGTTTTATTCGCTACTATTCTTATTGCCTTTTGTATTTATTGTAGGAGATAAGATAGGTGAGCGTCTCAAACTTTTATTCCTAAGTTTGATTCCCTTGTTAGTTATGCAAATTCCCAATATGCTCAGTAGAGTCCAGAGTGGAGTTGGAGGTCTGGCTGGGTCGAGTTTCGTTGACTATCTATTGGCTATGAGATTCAAGCTTCCTCATATCCATGATACGGTGTTTATTTTTATAGTGGGATACACTTTGGTTCTTTTGTATGTATATTATAATTCTAAGTTTTCTTTTGCCTCTTTATGGAAATATATGTTTGTAATTCTCTTATTATTGTTTGCTACAAGTTTTTTTCATCCTCATTATTTTATGTGGCTTTCTCCTTTCATTGCTATACAGATTGCTGAAGATAAAAAATTTATAGGCCTGTATGCTGTTCAGGTTCTATGCTTGACAGTATACTCTTTTCAATGGGATAGAGCATTAGCTGGATACCTTCTTGCTCCTATTTTTGAACTTTACTTTGCTAATGCAATGAGTCCTTTTACCTTCATTTCTCAATTTTACCCTGCCGACAAATTTATAGGTATTTTTCGGAGCATTTTCTCGGCGGTCTCTCTTTGGATGATATATCAGGTTTTTAAGAGTTTCTGGTTGAAAAAAAGTGAGATGAGACAGTGAAATGGAATTGGTTTAGAAGAGTAATTTTGGCATTTCTTGCCTCAATTTGTTCATTGCCGGCAATCAGTCCAATGATATATGGGGCGCAGATAGAATCTTTGGATCAACTGAGATGGAATGCCAACATTGTGCTTTATGGCTCAAGAAATATAGGTCAGAGTTTTATTGCCAAAGAAAATAGACTAAATAGGATAGCTGTTTTTATGGCCAATCCCAGGGGGAGTGCCGAAAAGGTGATTTTTCATCTGAGATTGAACTCATACGAAGAGATAGAGCCAGAAGAATTACAATTCCTGGGTCCGTCGGTGGGAGAAATTTACGGATCAAAAAGTGTAGGACAAACTTTTCTCTGCTCGACTCCTACCCTTTCTGGCATAAAGATTCTTATGGCAAACTATCATAACCGAATGAATGATCAAGATGTGATACTTCACTTGAAGAAAAGTCCCACGGATAAGGTTGATTTGCGAAAAGTTATCATAAATGCCTCTGATATACAGGACAACCAGTATTGCCAGTTTAGTTTTTCACCTATTTATAATACTCAAGATCAATTTTACTATTTTTATCTGGAATCTCCCACTTCAAGTCCTGAGAATGCTATTACGGTAAGATACAGTGCCTCAGACGTTTGCAGGGAAGGTGAGAGATATCTAGATGGTACGCCGGCAATCGGTGATCTATTATTTAAAGAAGTGAGTGAAACTGATATTGTAACCCTGGAAATAAGTGCTTCCCAAATCCAGCAAAATGTTTATCATACGTTTATATTCCCTCCTATTAATAACAGTTACAGAAAACTATTCTATTTCTACATTGAATCGCCTGAGGCAGACGCTGATAGTGCTGTCTATTTTCAGTATGATAATTCTGGCCGCTATCGAGCCGGGAGAATGTATGTTGATGATTCACCTTATCAGGGAAGTCTTACTTTTAAAACATATTATCATGTTGGGTTGTCACAAATCATAGAGCAATTCCGGAAGCATCTTTCTAAGGACAAATCATTTCTTATCTTCTATGCTAGCCTGGCTGGACTAATAGTGTTTCTGTTGATGGCTATGATAAGAATAGAAAGAAAACTGAAGAAATCTTATCCTAATCGCTAAAGAATCCTAAAAAAAACAAAATGAGCACAATAAGACGGATCGGAAAAAATACGTTTGCTCTTAGTTTGAGCTCCCTTGGAAAGCTCTTGACTCTCGTTTTGCTGATCTTCTGCGCTAATATCTTGCCGGGGAAGGAATGGGGTATATTAGCAGCTGCTCTTGCTCTTACAGAAATACTTAGTGTAGTAACTGACCTGGGATTGAGTTCACTGGTTATTAGAGAAGTGGCAAGAGAGAAAACGCAAGCAGGTAAATACTTAAGTAATGGTATTTTTCTAAAGTTTTTTCTGGCTGTGATTACCTTTGTCTTGATTTTCATAATCGTTAATTTTGGAAGTAGAAGTTCTGTTGAGGTGGTAATAATCTATATATTGACTTTTCGGATTATTCTTTTTTCCCTGGCAAAATTTCTGGAATCTATTTTTCAAGCTTTTGAAAAAATGGAGTACTCCGCCTTTGTTACTATCTCAGAGAGAACAGTTACCTTTGTGTTAGGTTGGCTGGCTTTACATTTAGGCTTGGGCTTGATGGGGGTTGCCTGGGCAATATTTATAGGTAGTGCACTCTATCTTTTACTAAGCAGCGTGGTATTGATTAAGAAATTTGTCAGACCGAGATTCTCTGTAAATAAAAAAGAAGTGAAGTCTTTAATTAAAGAAGCTTTTCCTTTTGCTCTTACCTTCATATTCTTGGTTATCTATTTCAGGATAGATATGGTGATGTTAAGAGCAATGAAAGGTGCTTTGGTTGTAGGATGGTATGCTGCTTCTTACCAGATTATTCAAGCTTTAATAGTAGTTCCTGGAGTTACCATGGCTGTTCTCTTTCCTCTTTTGTCTAGATATTTCAAATACTCTCGAGATTCTTTAGTTTTGGCCTATAGGAAGTCCTTCCAATACATGTTGTATTTAGCTTTGCCTATAGCTGTAGCGATTACCCTCCTGGCTGATAAAATTATTATCCTGCTATACCCGGGCCTGGAAGGTTACGCCAATTCTATCATCGCTTTGAGAATATTGATATGGGCGCTAGCTTTGATTTTCGTTAATACGGTTATGGCTAATGTGATAAATTCTATTAACCAGGTAAGATATAGCAGTTTTGTTATTGGCATAAATGCCGCGATTAACGTAGGTTTGAATTTTATTTTTATTCCTGAATGGGGATTAAACTTGAGCTATATGGGGGCAAGCATAACCACTGTAATATGTGAGGTCATTGGTTTCATCTTAAACTATTCTTTTCTTTCCAGGAAACTTACTTCTCTAAATTTACCTCTACTTTGTGTTAGACCTGTATTTGCTTGCGGAATAATGGCTGCGTTCATATTTTTCTTCTCCTGGCGCATGAGTTTGTTCTTAGTTATTCCTTTGGCTATCTCATTTTACTTGTTATCCTTGTATCTCATGAAGTCATTTGATAGAATGGACATGAAGATATGGAAAGAGATATTTTCAGGAAGAAAAGTAAATATCAGAACCTAATTCTTTATATGATAAATGAAAAGGATTATTAAGAAAGGCAATATAGGTGCCCAAATGTTCAGACGGGACAAAGGGAGGAGTCGGCTAAGAATCTTAGTAATTGACCATATGGGTGTTTTGAAGTCTGCTCGTAAGAAATTCGAGGAACTATCTAAGTACCAGGACCTTGAGTTGATATTGTTAGCTCCCGAACATTGGAGACTGAATTATAAGAAGATATTTTTGAGGAAGGAAAGTGTTCAAAAGGATAATTATAGGATAGTTGCTGGAAAGGTAATTTTTCCTGGAAATAGCTGGCGAGGCTTTTATTGCAGTAATATCCTGAGGCTAGTGAGTAGGTTCAGTCCCCACATTATACATGTTCTTCAGGAGCCCTGGAGTTTGTTCACTTTTCAAAGTGTTATCTTACGAAATCTTTTTAGTCCTAAAAGCAAAGTGGTCTTTCTTACCTGGGAAAATATATACAGAGGCTTTACCTAT
>SDBT01007307.1_pt1 | contig 18210 bp, 11 predicted proteins | sample 2277101 | NCBI WGS metagenome assembly SDBT01 (sample SAMN10404973, study PRJNA504765) | marine sediment metagenome | isolation source: marine sediment core GS10_PC15, 103 cmbsf | place: Arctic Ocean: Southern Knipovich Ridge | collected 2010
GAAACGCATCATTTAATTGATGAGAAAGCCATCCAACGATTACCCAAAGGGGCCGTGTTATTAAACTTTGCTCGCGGCGGCATTGTGGATGAAGATGCTGTATTCGATGGCATCACCTCTGAGCATTTGGCTAAATATATTTGTGACTTTCCGAGTAATGGACTTAAATCGCATCCAAAAGTCGTAGCCTTACCACATCTGGGCGCCTCGACTCATGAAGCTGAACAAAACTGTGCTGTCATGGCGGCAAACCAATTAATTGATTACCTCGATAACGGCAATATCAAGAACTCGGTAAATTTCCCCACCATTTATTTGCCGCGAAATGGTGATCATCGTCTCACGGTAGTGAATGCGAATGTGCCCAACATGTTGGGGCAAATATCAACGATCATCGCCGAAAACAAGTTGAACATCGTCGATATGATCAATAAATCACGCGATGAGTTAGCGTATACGATTGTTGATGTGGATGCGCAAATACCTGAGACTTTGGTACAAAAGCTAGCTTCGGTAGAAGGCATTTTAGCGGTAAATGTCATTCCGTCAAAACCATAAAAAATATAGTAATCAATAGGTTAGGCTGGCCCTTCTGGCAAAAGCACGACGCATAGTCTACACTCAATAGTGTAATATAACACCATTATTGAGGTTGCTATGAGAAGAAGATTATATTTGCTGTTTGATAATGTCGACCACACTCGATCGGCTGTGAATCAATTACTGGTTAAGCGGGTCGAACTGCGGTATCTGCACGTTGTGGCTAACGACAAACAGAACTTATCCGGTTTGCCGGAAGCGTCTATATTTCAAAAGAATGATATTCGTCATAGTTTGATTGTTGGCGCATTGGTTGGCGCCTTAATGGGACTCGGCGCCGCAATTGCTTTCCATTACGCTTTATTCATGCCGTACGGACCACTCGCTGCATTAATCACACTCGTTGGAGCTGTGTTTGGCGCCTGGGCATCGAGCATGATTGGGATAACCGCGCCGAACGTGGATTTAAAACCTTATCAAGAGGCCATCGATAACGGTAAATTTCTGCTGATTGCCGATGTAGAAAAAGAGCGCGTCGAAGAAGTCAGCAAGTTAATGCGGAAATTACATCCCGAGGCCATGCCGTCTTCAGTGGAACCGATTAAACCGAGTTTTCCCTAATTAAACTTTATTTAAGGTTTAACACAATCGACGCCCGCATCACTTGCCACTAACAATACATCTGCCGGCCGCGCGGCAAATAAACCATTAGTTACCACGCCCACAATATTATTTAACTGTTGTTCGAGCTTGATCGGCTCCATGATCGACATATTATGAATATCTAAGATAATATTACCGTTGTCGGTAACAAAACCTTCGCGGTAAACCGGATCACCACCCAATTTGACAATTTCTCGCGCTACGTAACTGCGCGCCATGGGCAGTACTTCCACGGGCAATGGAAAATTGCCCAGCACTCGAACTTGTTTGGTTTGATCGACAATACAAATAAATTTATCAGCCACTGCGGCAATAATTTTTTCGCGAGTCAAGGCGCCGCCTCCACCTTTAATTAACTGCAGTCCTGCATTCGCTTCGTCTGCGCCATCGATATAAATGGGCAGTTGCGATACGGTATTGAGATCATAAACTGGGATAAGATGGGATTTTAAACTCTCAGCGGTGGCGTCAGAGCTTGCAACGGCGCCTTCGATTTTATGTTTGATGGTGGCTAATGCATCGATAAAGAAATTTACGGTTGAGCCAGTGCCGACACCTACGACGGTATCATCTTCGATATAGTCTAAGGCTTTTTGTGCTGCGGCTTGTTTTAATTCGTCTTGTGTCATGGGGTTAATGGCCTTTTTTATGGGTTTGGGGGTTATGGGTTGTGGATCGAGTTGACCTCTGGCTTTAACAACAAGGGCTATTTCCAGAAAATGGCTCGGCGGTGGAGGCGACAGCTTCGCATAATTTATGAGGGGCCGCCTGTGCTTTACTTTTCTTCCAATAGCCCTTGTTGTTAAAGCCAGAGGTCACTTACGTTTAGTTGCACTTTAAATTCTGTCTCCGTGATTGGGGATCTGCTACAATGCTGACATGTCTGAGGGGATTTTACAAATAGCTGTTACCACTCCTGTAAGGCGACTTTTTGATTATTTGCCGCCGTTATCTAATGATGCTGAACCGCTTCCTGGTTGTCGTGTTATGGTGCCGTTTGGGCGTCGAAAATTACTGGGGATCATTGTTGCTAGCAAAACGTCTAGTGAACTCGACGTCTCTAAACTTAAACGGATCGAAACGGTTTTAGATCCGACGCCGCTGTTCTCAGAAAAAGAGTTGGCCTTGTGCCAATGGGCGAGTCAATATTATCAGTATTCTCTGGGTGAGGTGTTTTCTGCAGCTTTACCGAAATTACTGCGCGAAGGTAGGGCGGCGCAGTTTGAACAAGAACGACTTTGGACTGCGATCAAGCCGGGTGATCAGGCGCAACAATTATCACGTGCGGCAAAACAACAAACTGCGTTTACGTTATTAGTTAATTCGCCCGGCGGTTTAACTGATCAACAATTAAAAGCTCAAGGGGTGCAAAAGACAACGTTAAGCTCTTTACAAAAAAAAGAGTTTGTTGCTTTTTGCTGGCAAGAAGTATCACCGACATTAACACCGCAGCTTACTGATGCCCCCCCAAAACTTAATGCTGAACAGGCTCACGTGGTTACAGAAATTACTGAGGCCATCGGCGGCTATCAACCCTTTTTGATTCAAGGTGTGACCGGTAGCGGTAAAACCGAAGTCTACTTGCGCTGCATTGAGGTGGCACTTTCTCAAGGGAAACAAAGTTTAGTGCTGGTGCCTGAAATTGGTTTGACACCGCAAACGATTGAACGTTTCGCGCGTCGTTTCGCAGTGCGCATTGTGTTGCTACACTCGGGGTTGTCCGATCGTGAGCGTAAAGATGCTTGGGTGTTAGCGCAACGCGGTGAAGCCAAAATTGTGATAGGCACTCGCTCAGCTATTTTTACGCCGATGCCTGATCTGGGTTTGGTGATAGTCGATGAAGAGCACGACACTTCATATAAACAGCAAGACAGTTTTCGTTATTCTGCGCGCGATTTAGCGGTTGTGCGCGCACAACAAAATTCGGTTCCGGTCGTGTTGGGATCAGCCACGCCGTCATTAGAGAGTTTATATAATGCTAAACGCGGCCGTTACAAATGGTTGCAGTTATCTCAACGCGCGGGGGGTGCTGTTCAACCAAAATTTAATGTCATTGATTTACGTAAAACAAAAATGCGTTGCGGCTTAACGTCACCGGTGTTTTATGCCATCAAAGATCATCTGCAAAAAGGCAATCAAGTATTGCTATTTATTAACCGCCGCGGTTACGCGCCGATTTTAATGTGCCATGCCTGCGGTTGGGTGGCAGACTGCAAACACTGTGATGCACACTTAACCTTGCATCACGACCCTAGCTTTTTGCAGTGTCATCATTGCGGTGCGCGCCAGGGCGTAATGAAACAATGCCCAACGTGCCAACAAGAGGATTTATGTTCTGCGGGTGTTGGCACTCAACGCTTACAAGAATATTTATTAAAACATTTTGCCGATTGGCCGGTATTGCGGATTGATCGTGATACCACGCGCCGCAAACATGCTATGACGGGATTGCTCGATCAAATTAATACGGGGGCTCCCGCGATTTTGCTGGGCACTCAAATGTTAGCGAAAGGACATCACTTTCCAAACGTTACTCTAGTGGTAATTTTAAATTGTGACAGCGGTTTTTTTAGTGGCGATTTTCGCGCCTGTGAACACACCGGGCAATTGATCACCCAAGTCAGCGGCCGCGCAGGTCGTGCTGAAAAACCTGGCGAAGTGTATATTCAAACGCATCACCCTGATCATCCCATGTTATTACACTTAATCCAAAATGGTTACCCTGCATTTGCCGACAACATATTACAAGAACGCCAAGCCGCTATGTTGCCGCCATTTAGCTATTTAGCCGTCCTTCGAGCTGAATCCGATGATCAGCAAGCAGCGACTGATTTATTAGAAACCCTAAAAACGCAAGCGCCCTCAATTGCGGGTTGTGAATTGTTAGGTCCAATCCCTGCGGCGATGGAAAAACGTGCCGGCTTTTATCGCGCGCATTTATTATTGCAAGCTTCGAACCGAAAACCGTTACAACAATTTTCTGAAAACATCATTGCACAGCTTGATAGGCTAAAACCCAGTAAAAAAATCAAGTGGTCGTTAGATATTGATCCGATAGAGGTAGTTTAGGCTTTGTGCTTATATACCCATCATACCTCAACCTTCATAAATGAAGATCAAGCAAACCAATTAAAATTTTGAAAGCCTTCGATCGGCCAGTATTTAGTGCCAACTAAACATCCAAGTTCTCAACCGCCAACGCGTTCTCTTCAATAAACTTTCGGCGTGGTTCGACTAGATCACCCATTAAGGTTGAGAAAGCTTGATCCGCGGCAACAGCATCCTCAATAGTGACTTGCAATAAGCGCCGCGTGTTAGGATCCATGGTGGTCTCCCACAATTGTTCTGGGTTCATTTCACCTAAACCTTTATAACGTTGAAAAGTTTGGCCGCGTTTGGCTTCATTCATCAACCATTCAGCTGCGTCACCAAACGTTACAATGGTTTGCTGGCGATCACCACGTTCCACACGAGCATCAGACTCTATCAATCCCTGGAGCTCGTTACTAAGTGAAGCAATTTGTTTGTAGTCCACGGTTTGAAAAAATTCATAACTCAACGGGTATTGAGTTTCGGCGCCGTGGATCAATTGGGTTATGGTGGGCAAATAAGCGTGTTTATCTTCATCGTAAGTTACGCTGACACTGAGGTTTTCGCCATTTTGATTGCCTGGTACAAACTTTTGCTCCAGGCTATCGCACCAGGTTTTAACTAGGGCTTCATCACTCAGGTTTTCTTTGCTAAGTCCTGGCATCGCCAGCAGTTGATTCAAGAATTTTTGCGGATAACGCTGAGACAAGCGCCTCATGACGCGCACCGCTGCATAGTATTGAGTAAGCAAAGTTTCCAGTGCTACGCCCGAAATACCGGGGACGTCTGGTTGTGGATACAAAACGGCTTTTTCCAGAGCGATTTGTACTAAATAACGCTCTAATTCTGCGTCATCTTTAACATATTGCTCTTGCTTGCCTTTTTTGACTTTGTATAACGGCGGCTGAGCAATGTAGATATAGCCTTGTTGCACCAGCTCTAGCATGTGACGATAAAAGAAAGTTAATAATAATGTGCGAATGTGAGAGCCGTCGACATCAGCATCAGTCATGATAATGATATGGTGATAACGGAGTTTCTGGATATTAAATTCTTCGCGGCCAATACCACAACCCAGCGCTGTAATTAAAGTGCCGATGGTTTCTGAGCCGATCATTTTATCAAAGCGGGCTCTTTCAACATTTAGGATTTTACCGCGTAGCGGTAAGATGGCTTGATTTTTTCGATCGCGGCCTTGCTTAGCTGATCCGCCAGCTGAATCACCCTCAACGATAAAGATTTCAGACAAAGCGGGATCTTTTTCTTGGCAATCTGCCAATTTTCCGGGTAAGCCGGCAATTTCTAAGGCGCCTTTTCTACGCGTCATGTCACGCGCTTTTCGCGCCGCTTCACGCGCTCGTGCGGCATCGATAATTTTACCCACAATGATTTTAGCTTGCTTGGGGTTTTCTAATAAATATTCTTGCAGTTTCGCTGCTATCACAGATTCAACTACTGGCTTAACTTCTGACGAAACCAGTTTATCTTTGGTTTGCGATGAAAATTTAGGATCCGGTACCTTAATGGATAACACTGCCGTTAAGCCTTCACGCGCATCATCACCTGTCGTATTGATCTTGGCTTTTTTTGCCAAGCCTTCTTTTTCAATATAATTGTTTAAGGTCCGTGTTAGTGCGCCGCGAAAACCTGCTAAGTGGGTGCCACCATCACCCTGCGGAATGTTATTGGTGTAACAAAAAATGTTTTCTTGAAAGCCGTCGTTCCACTGCATGGCAACCTCAACCACGATACGGTTTTTGGTATCAGAAAAATAAAACACCTCGGGGTTAATCGGGGTTTTGTTTCGATTTAAATGATCCACAAACGCGCCGATCCCACCCTCATACTCAAAGGTGTCTTGTCTCTCGGTACGCTCATCTGTCAACACAATATGCACACCTGAATTCAGGAAGGATAATTCACGTAAACGTTTAGCTAGAATATCGTAGTGAAAGACAATATTAGTAAAAATCTCCTCGCTGGGCTTGAAATGAACCTCGGTGCCGGTTGAATCGGCCTCTCCCTTTTCTGCCAGCGGAGCTTGCGGAACACCTAGATGGTACACTTGCCCATACAACTTTCCATTTCGCTTAACACGAAGGGTTAACACATCAGACAGCGCATTCACGACCGACACGCCCACACCATGCAAACCACCCGAGACTTTATAAGAACTTTCATCAAACTTACCACCGGCATGCAATACAGTCATGATGACTTCTGCCGCGGATCGTCCTTCTTCTTTATGGATCCCCACCGGGATTCCGCGACCATTATCACCCACGGTAATCGTTTCATCACTATGGATCGTCACATCCACCTGAGTGCAATACCCGGCGAGCGCCTCATCAATCGAGTTATCAACCAACTCAAACACCATATGATGCAAGCCAGTACCATCATCGGTATCCCCAATATACATCCCAGGGCGCTTACGCACCGCCTCTAAACCTTTGAGAACCTTAATGCTGGTTGAATCGTATTGCGTTTGCGCGACCATCGGCTAAATTCCTGTGTGAAAACGAATGCGTATTATAGCATTTTTTGGCGGAAAACTTAAGGGTAAGCCACCCATTTATAGGTTCGCAACTTCACATGGAGCGGGTATACTGGCTATCTATACCCATCACACTTCAAGATGCGAGGGGTATAATTACTAGAATTTGTTACTTTTCAAGGATGACAGTATGTTGCGACGTAAACCGTTAAGCTTCATTCAATTCGGCAATGATTGGAAGGCAGAAAATAAAACCAGCAGTCACCATATAGCAGAGGAAATCTCCAAGCATCATCGACTAATCTATGTAGAATGTCCGGGTTTACGAGCCCCCAGGGGATCAAAACGGGACCTTCGGAAGATTTTTAGTAAACTTCGTATTGCCTTTAGCAAACCCAGGGTCATTCATGACAAACTGTCCGTTTTAACGCTCTTACAAATACCTTTTCATAAATTTAAGTTCGTTAGAGCCGTTAACCGCTGGCTGACTGTTTTTCAAGTTAAGCGGATCTGCCATTCTTTTCAGATTAAGGACCCTATTATATGGCTCATGGTTCCACATTTACCCTTTGTATGTCAGCATGTAAAAAACTGCTTCTCTGTCTATTACTGCACGGATGATTATTCCGCGTTTCCCGGGGTTGATGAGAAAGCTGTTCGCGCGATGGATGAATTAACTACGCGAAAGGTTGATTTTGTTGTTACAGTTTCTAATCCGCTGTTCGAAAAGAAAAGATTACTTAACAGCAACATTATAACCAATGAACACGGCGTTGATTTCAATCACTTTTTTCGCGTGTATAAACGAGACGTGCTCCTGGCAGAACAGCTGGCAGTATTGCCTAGACCCATTGTTGGTTTTTTTGGCTTAATTGAGAATTGGATTGACTTGGATTTAATCGCCTATCTTGCAAAAACCGAACCCGGCTGGTCCTTTGTGTTGATTGGCCAAAATTCTCAGCTTGGGCATGAAGTTTTCGCCTTAACGAACGTCTTCCATTTTGGGCAACAGCCATTTGCAAAGTTGCCTGGATTTGCTTTGGGGTTTGATGTTGCAATTTTACCTTATAAACACAATAGACAAATTGAGAATTGTAATCCCATTAAGCTTCGTGAATATCTAGCAACGGGCAAACCCATTGTTTCCGTGCGCTTTCCCGAAGCAGAAAAATTTTCGGATCTTATTGAGATAGCAGACGATTATCCACAATTCAGAGACAAAATTGCTTACTCTCTGCAGCATGACTCCTCAGAGAAAGCCCGCGCTCGCGTGGAGCATGTTAAGCCACTCACCTGGGAAAATAAAATCAACGGGGTGCTTGAAAAAGTTTATCAGCAACTCAGCTAAAACCATCGCACTCCAAGCTGCGAGTTTCTGTCTTCAGGAATATTAAGTGATACCCCTGGCATTAATAAGCAGCACATTGTTCCACGTGGAACACTTTTGCATTTTTTACGGCTTGGTTTTCGCCGATACTGGGTAAATCAACGCTTGTTATGAAAACCTGCGCTTCCATTTTAGCCAGAACATTTAGCGCGCGGGTGCGATTTTTTGGATCGAGCTCTGCCGCAAGATCGTCAATTAAATAAATACTCTGTTTTTGCTGTGTATTCTTTAGTAGAACCCCCTGCGCTAAATACATCGCTAAGATCAATAATTTTTGTTGACCTCTTGATAATACTAGGTCGACTGGGTGATCTTCGGTAATGATCTTTAGATCGGCGCGGTGCGGCCCTTTCTGTGTATATCCCAGATAGCTATCCCGTTGCTGCGTGGCTGCCAAACATTTGCTTAAGTCGATGACCGGATCCCACCCCCGAAAATAGGAAAAATCCACAGAAAAATCGGCTAGCAACTGCAACTGGTGTTGCATAATTGGGATAAACGCTTGAAAACTGCGTTGCCGCATTTCATCAAGCTCCCCAGCAACTGACACTAAGGCATCATCCCACACACAGCATTCAGCCAAGGGCAACCCTGACTTTAACGCCGCATTTCTCTGTTTTATCACTTGTTGTGCTTTGCGCCACGCAGCGATAAAACCAGGTTCCACGTGGAACACCATCCAGTCGAGAAACTGCCTTCTTGTTTTTGGTCCGGCTGAGAGCAACTCAAAACTGCTTGGGTCAATCAATCTGAGCGGTAACAATTGCGCCAACGCTTGGGGGCCCGTGTGTGTTTCACCATTAATTCGAATTTTTAACTTTGTTTGGCGTTGCTTTTCCACACCAATTTTTTGAATGTTGTCTATATGAGCATGCAGACAATATGCGGATTGTTGATGCTGGATTAGCGCGGCATGTTGATGTGTTCGAAATGAACGCCCTACACTCAACAGATGAATGGCTTCTAATACACTCGTTTTACCGCTGCCGTTGGGACCAACAATCAAGTTAAACCCTGCTTCGGGTTCAATTTTAAATTGAGCTAAATTGCGTAAGTGATTAATACTAAGGTGTGATAGCACTGCCAGCCCGATTATAACCGCATTGGCATCACGACATACGTGGACTGGGTATCGACTAATGACTCGACTAGCAAGCTGCTGCTTGGATCTGACAACGTGATCCGCACTTCACCCGAAGGAATATTACTTAAAATATCAATCAGATAGCTAACATTAAATGCAATAGTCAACTCTTCTCCTTGATACGGAATCTCCAGCTCCTCGATCGCTTCTTCTTGCTCTGGGTTATTGGCGCTGATCTGTAAGCAATTATCATTTAATTGAAATTTTACCCCGCGAATTTTCTCGTTCGACAAAATAGAGACTCGACTTAGCGCTGCTTTAAGGATATCACGCTCTAAAACAATCTGTTTGTCTCCGTTTCTCGGAATAACTCTTTGAAAATCAGGGAATTGCCCATCAATGAGCTTTGAAATAAACTGCCAATTTTCGCCAGACACCTTGAAATGATTCGGCGTTACCGCTATCGCGAGTTTTGTTTCTTGCTCACCTAACAAGCGCATCAACTCCAAAACCCCTTTACGCGGTAAAATTAGCTGTTGTGACTCTTGCACAAAACCACCCTCCAAAGCGCTCACCGCCAATCGGTGACCATCTGTCGCCACAGTGCGGAACACTTCGGAGTGTATTTGCAATTGCAAACCGTTTAAATAATAGCGTACATCTTGCTGCGCCATAGAGAAATAGCAGCTTTTTAATAAATAATTCAGATCTTTTTGGGTTATTGAAAATTCCGCTTTAGCAACATCTTCATCCAACTTAGGAAATTCACCGGCGGGTAACGTTGCCAAGGTGAAACGACTTCTGCCTGAGGTTAGCATGACCTTTTCCGCCTTAACAGCAAAAGTGACTTCCGCCTCATCCGGGAGCGACCGGCAAATATCAATAAGTTTGTGCGCTGACACAGTTACCGCGCCAGCGGTTGGTTTTCCCGTTAATGCGAGCACCCCAACCATTTCTATCTCTAAATCTGTGGCTGTCATTTTCAGTTGGTGACTATCATTTATCTCCAACAAAACATGACTTAAGATCGGCAGCGTTTGCTTTTTTTCAACTGCCCCGACCACCATCTGCAAAGGTTTTAATAAATATTCACGTTGCGTTGTAAATTTCATAAGCGTCCTCTTATGTCGTCAAGGTTCTCAGCAGATTTTTATAATCTTCTGTGATATCCGTTTTATCTTTGATTAATTCTTTTATTTTTCGGCAAGCATGGATCACGGTAGTGTGATCCCGCCCGCCAAACGCATCTCCAATCTCGGGCAAACTTCGATTCGTTAACTCTTTGGCCAGGGCCATGGCAACTTGGCGCGGCCTAGCAATGGAGCGGTTACGGCGCTTTGATAATAAGTCAGCGACTTTAATTTTGTAATAGTCGGCAACAGTTTTTTGAATATTGTCGATGGTAACAAGCTTATCTTGCAATGCCAACAGATCCCTTAACGCATCTTGCGCAAAATCAATGTCGATTGGCTTGCCGGTAAATTGGGCGTTTGCGATCACGCGGCGCAACGCGCCTTCCAATTCTCGAACATTCGATCGGATCCTTTTGGCAATAAAAAATGCCACCTCATAGGGTAATTCGACTTGAGACAACTCAGCCTTACTCATTAAAATAGCGACGCGCGTTTCCAGCTCTGGAGGCTCAACGGCAACGGTTAAGCCCCAGCCAAAACGTGATTTTAATCGCTCTTCTAAACCCTCAATTTCTTTAGGATAACGATCACACGTCAATACAATTTGCTGCTGCCCCTCTAACAAAGCATTAAAGGTATGAAAAAACTCTTCTTGCGAACGATCTTTTCCCGCAAAGAATTGGATATCGTCAATCATCAACACATGCAGCGAACGGTAAAAACGCTTAAACTCATTGATGGCGTTTGTTTGCAAAGCTTTAACCATATCCGCCACAAAGCGTTCAGAATGCAGATACAAAACATGCGCGTTGGGGTTACCTGCCAGTATGTGATTGCCAATAGAATGCATTAAGTGCGTTTTACCTAGGCCCACCCCACCGTAAATAAACAGCGGGTTATAAGCATCCCCAGGGTTTTTGGCAACCTGAAACGATGCGGCGCGGGCTAGCTGGTTTGAATTACCTTCCACAAAATTATCAAAGGTAAAATTTCGATTTAAGTGGTGTGGGCGTAAATGACTGGCGTTGCGCTTTGGATCGGCAGCACGCTGCACTGACACATAACCGCCCGGTGTGGCCGCTTGCGAGGGTGCACTATCCACATGAGTATGACGCCTTGCCGTACCGATTTCCAAGGTAACGACGGGTGGCGCGCCATCACTTAACTCGATTAAGAGATCGTTGATTCGCTGCAGAAAATTTCGCTTTACCCAATCCGCCACAAAGCGATTGGGGGCTAATAAACACAAGCTGTTTCCCTCGGTGTGCGCCTGTAACGGGCGAAACCAGGTTGAGAATTGTTGTGCAGAATATTCGCTTTTTAAGCGATCTAAACATTTTCCCCAAAGGGCGGGGGTTTCAATCACGGCACTAGACACTGGTATCTGTCCTTACGGTTGTAATTTTTATGACCTGATTAACAAGGTGTTATTATCCGGTTGTTAATGCGTGCTGTAACCTGTGGGTGGGATGTTTGCAAATAAGCAGTTTTATCCCAATTTTAAAATAGCGGGTTTTTATCCACAACCCATACGATGAGTGTTTTACACATAATCCACAACTTCATACACTTGATAAACAGTTGATTTACAAGCAATTATTTCAAGTTACTCACAGGAATGGGGAAGTATATAATAAAAGTAAGTTATTTAAAATATATTAATTAATATTATATTGTGGGCGGGGACGTTGTTTGGCATTTTGGGGGATGGCTTGACTTTTGGGGGGCTGTTATATATTATTCGCGACCACTTTGAATTTAAGAAGATTTTGGCATGAAACGTACATTTCAACCCAGTAACATAAAGCGTAAGCGAACTCACGGTTTCCGTTCACGTATGGCCACCAAGGCAGGGCGTGCTGTGTTAAGTCGCCGTCGAGCCAAAGGGCGAAAGCGCTTAGCTGTTTAATCTTTCTAGGTGAATACCTTTCCCAGGCAACGGCGCTTATTAAAGGCCGGTGAATATCGCCACGTTTTCGCGCAGCAACAAAAAATAAAATGTCATGGTTTGATTGGTTATATCGGGCAAAATCCGTATAATGGACCGCGTTTGGGTTTGGTGTTAGCAAAGCGGCAAATTAAATTGGCGGTGGGGCGAAATCGTATTAAGCGCCTGATCCGTGAGAGCTTTCGTCAACATCAGCAGCAGTTACCCAAGGTGGATATTATTGTGGTGGCACTGCAACACCTGAAAACATTAAGTAACACGGAAATTTTTCAACGACTCGAAACATTATGGCAACGATCAAACGAATTCCAGAACAAGGCATGCTAGCGGTAATTAAGGTTTATCGTTACTGCATAAGTCCGTTATTGCCGTTAAGTTGCCGGTTCCACCCCTCTTGTTCATGTTATGCAAGTCAAGCGGTGCAAACGCATGGCTTAATAAAAGGTTTTGTATTGACTGTTAAACGCCTCTGCCGCTGTCACCCTTGGGGTGGCTGCGGTTATGACCCTGTTCCTAAAATAAGTGATTAAGTGATGATGACCATGGATTACAAACGCATTTTTTTATATATCTCAATCTTTCTTGTCTCAATGATGTTGTGGCAAGCTTGGCAAAAAGAGCATCCCCATCCAACGATTGCAAACCATACTGCCGCTAACACGCCCACGCAGCAAGCCGTGGCTAATAATGGCAACTTTGTTCCGCCATCGACAACTGCAACCGCAGTTGCTAAGCCTTCACAGCCACACGCTGTGGCGGCCCAGCACGTCACACCAAGCGCGCGTCAAATTCGAATTAAAACAGATGTGTTAGATGTCACGCTGGACAAACAAGGGGGCGGATTTGTTCGTGGTGAGTTGGTAAAGTTTCCTCAAGAACAACATAAAGATAAATCTGTGGCTTTATTTAGCCAGGCACCGGGCGCGCTGTATTTAGCGCAGAGTGGTGTGGTGAGTGCGGCGCATAAAGGGCAGGCAAAACCGATCGTATTTCAAAGCGAGAAAACTCAATATCAATTAACACCCGATCAAAAAACACTGACAGTTAAATTACAAGGTACCCTGGCAAACGGGGTTACGGTTGAGAAAGAGTTAACATTTACAGCCGGAAGTTATTTGGTAGCGATCCAGTACCGTCTGCACAATACGGGCAACACTCCCTGGCAAGGGCAGCTGTATCAGCAATTGTTGCGACAAAAACCCGAGAAAAATGGGACGGGCTTATTTCACATGACGTCGTATACAGGCGCATCGATTTCAGATCCCAAAGAAAAGCTGTATGAAAAAATCAGCTTCAAGAGTATGAAAGCGAAAAACGTTGCACGAACGGTTACCGGTGGTTGGGTAGCCATGCAGCAACATTATTTTTTAACGGCGTGGGTGCCGCCTGGTGATCAGACAAGTCGGTTCTATTCGCATTCGGCAGAAAATCAAATCTATACAATTGGCATGTTGGGACCGCAAATTAAATTAGCGCCCAATCAAACCCATGTCACCCAAATGAAATTATATCTTGGGCCAGAAGATACAGCGGTTTTAAAAGAAATCGCTACGGGTCTCAACTTAACGGTAGATTATGGCATGCTGTGGTTTATCTCGGTGATTTTGTTTTGGTTGATGAAGCAAATTCATAGCGTTGTGGGTAATTGGGGGTGGTCGATTATTTTGGTGACGGTGATGATAAAACTCGCGTTTTATAAATTATCCGCAACCAGCTATCGCTCAATGGCGAATATGAAAAAGTTGCAGCCAAAACTCGAGTCGATCAAACAGCGCTTCAAGGGTGATAAGCAAAAGCTTAGTCAGGCAACCATGGAGTTGTATAAGAAAGAAAAAATCAATCCATTGGGCGGGTGTTTGCCGATCATTATTCAGATCCCTGTGTTCATTGCTTTGTATTGGGTGCTGCTTGAAAGTGTTGAGCTGCGCCAAGCGCCGTTTATGTTTTGGATCCATGATTTGTCGGTCAAAGATCCTTTTTATATTTTGCCAGTCATTATGGGCGCATCCATGTTGATCCAGCAAAAACTTAATCCGCCACCACCGGATCCCATGCAAGCCAAAGTGATGATGTTGATGCCAATATTATTCACCTTTTTGTTTTTGCATTTTCCCGCCGGTTTAGTGCTTTATTGGGTGGTGAATAACGTCTTGTCGATCGCGCAGCAGTGGCATATCACTCGCCAAATGGAAAACGCGCCAAAAGGCAAAGCAAAACCAGCCAAGTAAGATGACGGCGCAAGATACGATTGCTGCTATCGCTTCCGCCAGTGGTCGCGCCGGGGTGGGTGTTATCCGGATCTCGGGAAAAAAGGTCTCTGAGGTCGCAACAGCGCTGCTTGGCAACGTTCCCAAACCACGGCAAGCGCATTATGCGGAATTTAAAGCGGCCGATGGCGAAGTTATTGATCTCGGTATTGCTTTGTTTTTCCCAGGCCCCAATTCGTTTACCGGTGAAGATGTTTTAGAGTTACAAGGTCATGGCGGCGCAGTGGTTTTGGATAGGCTGCTACGAGCCGTATTACAACACGATGTGCGCATGGCGCGAGCCGGCGAATTCTCGGAGCGCGCATTCCTCAATGATAAAATTGATTTAACTCAAGCCGAAGCGATTGCGGATTTAATCGACAGCGGATCAGAGCAGGCAGCACGCTGCGCGATACGTAATTTACAAGGGCAATTTTCACAGAGAATTCATCAGCTCGTCGAAGCGCTGGTTCATTTGAGAATGTACGTCGAGGCTGCCATCGATTTTCCTGAAGAAGAAATAGACTTTTTATCCGACGGCAAAGTGCAGCGCGACCTTACCGAGATCATCGAACAATTAAACGCAATCATATCCACCGCTGAGCAGGGTGTACGCCTGCGTGACGGCATGACAATAGTCATTGCCGGTAAACCCAACGCCGGCAAATCAACGCTGTTAAATCAACTCAGCGGACGCGACAGCGCGATTGTCACCCCACTCCCTGGCACAACACGCGATGTGATGCGTGAACACATCATTATGGATGGGCTGCCCTTACATATCGTTGATACGGCAGGACTGCGAGACAGCGAGGATGTTATCGAACAAGAAGGGATCCGCCGAGCCTGGCAGGAAATAGAAATCGCCGATCATGTGCTGCTATTAGTAGACAGCACCAAGCAAACCGAGCATGAGCAACTGCTGACCGAATTCAAACAGAAATTCCCAAGTCCCTGCCCCCACACGGTTATCCACAATAAGATCGACAAACAAAACCAAGCACCACAACAACACACTCAAGGCGAAATCACACATATTGCACTGAGTGCAAAAACCGGTGCAGGCATCGATCTATTAAAGCAGCATTTAAAAGCCAGTATCGGTATGCAAAACCCCAACGAAACCCAATTCATCGCTCGCCGCCGACATCTCGTAGCAATGGAGGAAGCAAAACGAGCGCTGCTGCGTGGCCAAACCCAATTGCAACACCACAAAGCCGGTGAACTCCTTGCAGAAGAGTGTCGCCAAGCCCAAAACGCCTTAGGACAAATCACCGGCGATTTCACGACCGATGATTTGTTGGGGCGAATTTTTTCGTCATTTTGTATCGGGAAATAAAAAAACGCTGGGGAAAGAACCCCAGCGTTGAAAAATAACGGATTGCTTAAGCAAATCGTCTTAATTAACTGTCTTGCTTACCTTTAATAAATGCCGCCAGCACCAACCCAGCAAAATACCAACCTGCGATCAAATCGCCCATGCTAACCAAGGTATACATTTTTTCAAAATGCCACCAATTCCAATTGGCTAAAGGCCCGGTAATGCTGGCCGCAACAGCGAAACACATCCCAAAGCCGACGCGATAAAAATAGCCTAAATTGCAGGTTGTTGATAATAAACATCCTACGAAAAAAGCGGCCAATAACTCAATGAAAAACCATTTGATCAAATAAGGCTGCATACTTCCCATGCCGTTCAAATAAACCGATGTAAATACCACGGGGCCGGTTTTCTTTAGATCTAAGCCAGTCTCAGCTTGAGAATTCGCCGGATTATGCTGCATGCTGGGTAGCAAATACATACCCGATTTATCGACATTGTCTTTGATGACCTTAGCGACGGCCTGCTGATCTTTGAATGCATGCAGGGTTTGCGTGTGCCAGGGCAGCACCATCCATGAAACCATCGACCAACCGAATAATACAATTGCCGCGAAAATACTGGCCGTTAAGATCCTTGCCATTGAGTGCTCCTTGTCTGTTTGAGGTGAGAAGCTGGATTATGCCGGGATTTTTGGGTTGAGGCAATTGGGTTTCGTGGTAAAGCGTGGCCCCCGAGTTAATTGTAATGGGTGGGGGACGATTTGGCGCAATATCCAAATGTGGGGAAATAAGCCGTTCTTTGCTGTATAATCAGCCACTAGAAATCACAGAGGTTTATCATGAAATACGATGTCATTATCATCGGCGGTGGGCACGCGGGTACCGAAGCGGCGTTAGCGTCCGCCCGTTCGGGTGCGAAAACATTATTGTTGACCCATAACATCGACACCTTAGGGCAGATGTCGTGTAACCCTGCGATCGGCGGTATTGGTAAAGGGCATTTGGTGAAAGAGATTGATGCCTTGGGCGGCGTCATGGCGCGGGGCATTGATCATGCCGGGATCCAATTTCGGCGTTTGAATGCCAGCAAGGGTCCGGCGGTGCGAGCAATGCGTGCGCAAGCGGATCGGGTGTTATATAAAACGTTTATTCGTGAGGCGCTAGAAACTCAAGAAAATTTAACCTTATTCCAGCAAGCGGCAGATGATTTATTGTTGCAAGGGGATCGCGTGATCGGCGTTAAGACGCAAATGGGTTTAGAGTTTCATGCGGCCGCGGTTGTATTAACGGTGGGAACCTTTTTAGGCGGTAAGATCCATATTGGACAAAACAATTTTGCCGGGGGGCGTGCTGGCGATCCGCCCGCCATTGCCTTAGCGCAACGCTTACGAGAATTACCATTGCGGGTCGCGCGATTAAAAACAGGCACGCCGCCGCGGTTGGATGGCAAAACGTTGGATTACACGCAAATGCAAGAACAGCCCGGTGATGATCCCCTGCCTGTTTTTTCGTTTATGGGCGATGTCAGCGAACATCCGAAACAGATCCCCTGCCACATTACCCACACCACGCAACAAACCCACGATATCATTCGCGCGGGTTTAGATCGCTCTCCTCTGTTCACCGGTGAAATCGAAGGCGTGGGTCCGCGGTATTGCCCTTCTATCGAAGATAAAGTGATGCGCTTTGCCGATAAAACGTCACACCAAATTTTTGTTGAGCCAGAGGGTTTAAAGACTTTAGAAATTTATCCTAACGGTATCTCAACCAGTTTGCCGTTTGATATCCAATTGGATTTTGTGCGCAGCATCAAGGGTTTTGAGAATGCGCATATTACGCGTCCGGGCTATGCGATTGAATATGATTTTTTTGATCCGCGCGATTTGCAATATTCTTTAGAGACCAAAGTTTTAAAAGGTTTATTTTTCGCGGGCCAAATAAATGGGACGACTGGTTATGAAGAAGCCGCCGCGCAAGGTTTGATTGCAGGTTTGAATGCCGCACGTCTTGCACAAGGTCAACACCCGTGGACACCGCGTCGCGACCAAGCTTATATCGGGGTGTTAATCGATGACTTGATCACGCTAGGCACGCAAGAACCTTATCGCATGTTTACCAGCCGCGCCGAATACCGTTTAACCTTGCGAGAAGACAACGCCGATCTGCGCTTAACGGAACAAGGTCACACACTCGGCTTAGTGGATGAAGCGCGCTGGCAAGCGTTCAATAAAAAACGTGAAGCCATTGAGGTAGAGTCTGCGCGATTAAATACAATTATCGCGCGCCCCGAGCACAGTGC
>SDBT01007308.1_pt1 | contig 18203 bp, 13 predicted proteins | sample 2277101 | NCBI WGS metagenome assembly SDBT01 (sample SAMN10404973, study PRJNA504765) | marine sediment metagenome | isolation source: marine sediment core GS10_PC15, 103 cmbsf | place: Arctic Ocean: Southern Knipovich Ridge | collected 2010
CCGGAAAGCTGCGTTATCCCCTGGGCTGGCTCAAATCGGGCAATGTGTTCGGCGACCTTCTTCGGCGGCGCTTCTACTGCTCAACCCAGACCGTGCTGGTCCGCAAGACTGTCCTTGATGAAGTCGGCGGCTTCGACGAACAGTTCGCCAATGCCTTGGAGGACTGGGAACTGACCCTGCGGATAGCTTGGTGCCACCAGGTCGCCTGCATTGACGAGCCACTCATCCGACGTTATGAGAATGCGAGTTATTCACGGGAATACGCCCTGACCCGCGCGAGAAATCACCGGGCTATTCTTGAAAAGACGTTTGCTCAGTGTGCCGTCACCCGCAAGGAACAAAAACGGCTCTGGAAAAGCGCGTGGTTCGCCTGGGGAACGTCCTTCCTGGAAACAGGCTATTATCTGCGGAGCATCGCCTGTTTCGCGCAGACCTTGCGCCGAGGACATCGTTTTGCCGCGCCAGCGCTTCTCCTGAGTTTACTAGGACCAATAGGCCGCTGGGCATACGGTTTCTTGCGAGGGCTTGCCAGGCCGCAATAAGAGTATCGCCACAATAGATGCAGCGCGGAGCGGCGCAATTATCTGATCGGAGATATGAAGAATGCGGTACCCAATTCCACCCGTGATCAAGGAATTCCTGCGTGGCGTTCTTGAATCTGTTGGCATATCGCGGTATTCCAGACTGGGCAAGTATCAACTGGATTGGATTCTTCAGGCGTACTTACCCTCCAAAGGCGTTTTTCTTGAAGTCGGGGCTATAGATGGCCTTTACGCGAGCAACACGTACTACCTGGAGAAAATATGCGGGTGGACCGGAGTATTGGTCGAGCCGGTACCCCATTTCTTTCGGAAATGTGTCAAGCGCCGCAAGAAATCGAAGGTGTTCAACTGCGCCCTAGTGTCCGGCGATTACAAGCAGCCAACCGTTCAGATGGTTTTCGCCGGATGCGGCGAGACCGCCGTCAAGAGCCCGATCTCATCCGACCTTAAGAGCGAGGATATTGAGGGCCCGGCAAATTGGGGGCGCGACCGCTATGAGTTCGAAGCGACCGCACGAACGCTTTCGTCAGTTCTCGAAGAAGCCGGCGCACCAGAGATAGACTTCTTCTCCTTGGATGTCGAGGAATACGAAATTCAGGTACTGAATGGGCTGGACATGGCGCGTTTCCGCCCGCGATGGATCTTGGTCGAATGCCTGACGCCGGAAAGCAAAGAAGAGATGTTGTCGTATCTGGCCGCCCGCAACTATGAGTTCGTTGCGCAGGTAACGCCACGCGATCTGCTGTGGCGTGCAGAAGAAACCACACATACTCTGAGGGATTCTGGATGAAAATACTCATCGTCAGCGGCTCCTCGGTGTTTGACAACCTTGGCGGCAGTGAGATGCAGATGCGAACGCTTGGAGGCTATCTGCTAGGGCAGGGGCATGAGGTAGTTTATTACTTTCAGGAGCTTATCCCGGAAAAACCATCTCGTGAGATTCAGGAGGGAGCGACCGTCTATCGAAACAAGCGGCCACATGGGAAGATTCTGGGGCTGATACGCGACGCCAATCGGCTGAAAGAGATCGTGCAAAAAGGGGCCCCAGACGTTTTGTACGCGCGCTGCTTTCGCAGTGTCTTTGTCTTGGACCGTGTTTCGCGCAAGACCGGTGTGCCGTTCGTATATCAGGTTCCCTTTGCGCTCGATTCCTCGTTTTTCGGCCTCGCTCAATTAAAACATATTCGCAAATCACTTCCGCTGACGTTCTACGGCTTCTTCTCTCGCCGCGCGTTGAAGGATGCGGCGCAGCTGCTTACCATCAGCCAGGATGACGCCGATGCCCTCATGGAATTGCGGGGCCTTGACGCAAGGACCATCTACAACATGCACCCCGTGCCGGACGCGCCAACGAAAAAGGCTGCGCCACCACTCGTTGTCTGGATCAACAATATCAAATCGATCAAGCGCCCGGAACTGTTTGTCGACTTGGCTTCTCGCTGTCATGACACCCGGGCACGGTTCATCATGTCGGGTCGCACGGGGAACGGCCGCGCCGACCAGATGCTTCGCCGACGGATGGAGGCCAGCGCGAATCTGGATTACATCGGCCCGACGACTCTCGATGAAGCCAACGCCTTGCTGGCAGAGGCGACCGTAAATGTCGTGACTAGTAAGAGTGAAGGCTTCGGGAACGGCAATATCCAGGGCTGGCTCCGGGAGACGCCGACCATCACGACGGTGGACAAGGATCAGGTAATTACACGCAACAAGATTGGCTTTCACGTTTCCAGCGTGGAAGAGATGGAAGAGAAACTGCAGTTTCTGTTGGATCATCCCGATGAGTGCGCGGCAATGGGCCGGCGCGCCCGCGAGTATGCGATCGAGAATCACAGCATCGAGTCGCAAGGGCCGAAGTATTTGGAGGTGTTCCACCATGTTAGTGGCGGCGAGGTCGAAAGCGACAGCCCGGCCAGCGGCCTCCTTGGTGGATGCCCGGTGCCAATGAAGGGGCGGGAGGTCCTCTGAACATGGCCGAACTACTGATCAAGCATCCTGAGATTCGCCCCTATCGCTTCCCGTTCTTTGATGCGGTGGCGAAACAGCATCGGGTGCGGTTCCTGTTCAATCGGCGCCCGAATAGCAGTCGTTACGAACATGCGGTGATCGGAACAACCAAGAGCAGCATGTGGCGGGACTGGCGTAGCGTCAGGACGTTTTTCCGGGAAGTCGCGCTGGGGAGCTACGACGCGCTGGTGAGTTCCACGCCGACGGCATCGGCAACCATCGCCGCCGTCGTCATCGCCCGGCTTCGCCGCAAGAAAGTCGTGCTATGGACTGAGGAGTGGCGGGCATCATTCCCGGGCTGGAAAGGGAGGATTCGGCGATTCCTGCTCGCGAGCGTCTATCGCCTGACGAACGCCCATTTCGTGACAAGCACAAAGACGGTGAAGTTTCTGCGGCGCAATTTCAACGTGCCGGATTCAAAAGTATTCTTTGCTCCGCAATGCAATCGCGATCTGGCAGAGGTCGAGCCGACGTCAATACGATTGCCGGTTCCTGAGAATACGTTCGTCTTCTTGTTTCTGGCACGAATCATTCATTTGAAAGGTCTGGATTATTTGCTTCGCGCCTTCGCCCCGGTGCAAGAGGAGCATCCCGACGCGTTTCTCCTGATTGTCGGGGACGGGGATGAACTGAACCGCTGCAAGCAACTGGCTGAAAGCCTTAAGATCGCCAATTGCCTCTTTTACGGGGCGATTCCTGACACAGACGAAGCCATCAAGGCAGCCTGTTTCGCGGCCTGCGATGTGTTCGTTCTACCGTCACGAATCTCCAGGAATCACTATGAGGGCTGGGGATTGGTGGTGGGAGAGGCGATGTCGATGGGCAAGCCGGTGATAACCACCGATGCCGTCGGATGCGCCGACGACATGATCGAAGAGGGCGCCAATGGCTACGTCGTGCCCCATTCGTCGGTGGAAGATTTGGCGAACGCGCTGAAACGCGCTCTCAATGACCGCGATAAACTTCCTTCAATGGGGAAAGCCAGTCGCGCGATATTCGATCGGCAAATTAGTTACGAGAGAATGTCTCAGGCGTTTATGAATGCCGTCAATCATGCTTTGGGAGCATGAGGAATAGACGCGACGTGTTTTGTTTGGCTGGTTCATAGGAGACACATGATGGTATTCCAAAAGGCGATGGGAGTTCTTTCGTATCTTAAGTTCAGGTGCGTCGCTGGACGAACTTATGGATTTACACACTGTGGCAAGGAGGCCGTTGTCCATATTGCGGACAGGAGAGATTACCTGTTTTGGAGGAAGTTTGCGAGAGGGGCCTGGGAAAGAAAGACCCTGGAAATAATGTCACGGTACTTGACGCCCCAGAGTGTTTGTCTCGACATCGGCGCTTGGATTGGCCCTACCGTGCTTCATGAAGCGATGCTTTGTAAGCATGTGTTCGCTTTGGAGCCCGACCCAATCGCATTTCCGAAGCTCAAAGCGACTGTGGCCAAAGCATGCCCTCACAACGTTACCTTGTTGAACTGTGCTTTGACTGCGGAGGACGGCGTCGTGGCGTTAGCAACTAAGGGGCGATTTGGCGACACGCGATCCAGTATGTTGCAGGGAGAAGGTTCCAAAGAAATGGTAGAGGTAAGAGGAGTCACAATCGAGACATTGGCAGGGGAACTGGCATTGCCGCAAATTGACTTTCTCAAGTTGGATATCGAGGGGGGGGAGTTTCTTGTCCTGAATAGTATGAGGGTTCTTCTTTCACGAGATAGACCGCATTTTCATCTGTCATTACATCCGTGTGCGTTCGGGAGTGAAGGGATACGCGAGAGAATGTCAGAGGTTGCAGAACTTGCAAGTATGTGGAAGCACTGTTACTACGCGCGTCATCATGAGGATCTGCGACTACGAGAGTTTCATCTCTCAGAAATGATGGAACCAAAGAACCTTGTGAGGGATTATGAAGTCTTTCTAACCAATACAGATGCACGTTCGATGGGGTTCGAAGTTGAGCAGAAACAATGACTTCCTGGTCGAATTGCTTAACGTGAAACGGTATAGTGTCCTCCAAATCATGGGATGCACGTCGGATCAGTACGCTTCGATGGAGCGTTATCTGGTGGGCAAGGCTAAGACGCTGTTGGAAAACGGCTCGCGGTTAGTCGTAGTGTATGAAAACACGCCGAAAAGCGCGCGGTTCGTCGAGGACTTTTGCGGAGCGGGCGGCGTTCTCGAACGCGGCAAGCTGCGGGGGATTCGGGACTTTTCATACTATGGCCAGATCCGCGCGCTTATCAGAGAGTGGAAAATCGACATCGTCCACGGCTACTTCACCCCAACCTGCTACCATGTGGCGCTCGCCTTGCGGCTGACCGGGTTCAGGCATGTCGTGCGGTCGGCCGCCAACATGCCCTTCGGTATTGGAGGCGGCAGTCAGGCCGAAGATGGACGGCCCACATTTCGGGCACGTCTGCGGCATCAGATGCTGGCCCGTCTTTTCAAGCGGATCCTCTGCCGATCAGAAGGCGTAGCCGAAGCGTTTCGCCAGTTGGGCGTGCCAGATGCACGTCTGGCGGTGGCTGACGGGGGCTGCGACACGGAGCGTTATTGCTTTTCCGCCGAGGCCCGCTCTAAACTTCGCGGCGAATTGGGGATTGGCGAAGACGAACTGGTTCTGGGTGTCTGCTGCCGACTGGTTCCGGTCAAACGACTGGATCGCCTGATCCATCTCGTCGGCGGGGTCGGGGAACTGGGCGTTACAACGAAACTGCTCATCGCCGGAGACGGCCCCGACCGAAGCCGCCTGGAAGCGTTGGCCACGGAACTGGATAAGAACAACCGCATTCGATTCCTGGGCCATCGTGAAGACCTGCCGGAACTCTATTCGGCGTTGGACGTCTTCTGCCTGCCTTCCGAGGCCGAGGGAATGAGCAACTCGATCCTGGAAGCGATGGCTTGCGGGTTACCGGTGCTGGCTACGAACATTCCGCCGAATCGCGGATTGGTCCAGGCGGGTAAGAACGGGTATTTGCTCTCTTTCGACGATGCGGAAGAATTCGAGGAGTGCCTACGGAACCTGCTCACGACGGACGCGCGAAAAGCGATGGGCGATTCCGGTCGGCATCTCGTTGAATCGAATTGCAGTCTCGACGCCAGGATTCAGAAGGAAATGAATGTCTACGAGGAAGTATTGGGTTTGGCTGGTGAAATGTGAGCGTCCAATGTGAGGCATTTGAGGAACATGTGTCTAAAAGGAAGACAAGATGACGAAGGCCGGTTTAATCAGTAAAATGAAGAATATTGCTGTTCCAATTTATGTGTTTTACACGCAACTGCGACACGTCGCACAATACGCGCTGAGGATGCCCATCTCTGCAGAACTGGAAGAAATTCCCTGCAATGTCTGCAAGAGCAAGAATACAAGATTTCTATTCTCAAAGAGGGATAAGAAGAAGTACTCAAACTTGCGGCAAGCGATCTCTATGGATGTTGTCCAGTGCATCGAATGCGGATTCGTCTACGTTAACCCGCGATACCGCGAAGATGTGCTGAAAGATATTTACTCCAATGATTTGTTTGAGACATACAAGTACGAAAAGAATCACAAGACACGAATTAATGTCCTTTACGATGCATACCACGACAAACTGGAAGAGCGTATAGGATACTTCCATGGCTACCTGGATGTTATTCGGGCTCATGTTCCGAAGGGTAGACTCCTTGATGTTGGGACTTGCTTTGGTTACTTTCTGAAAGTGGCAAGAGAGAGAGGCTACGACGTCTGCGGCATAGAGGTATCAAAGCAATGTGTGGATTTTGCCAGAAATGAGTTGGGACTGCCCAGTGTGGAACTAGGGGGGATTGGGGATGTCTCATTTGAGAACTGCTCTTTCGACGCCATTACGTCTTGGCACGTTATAGAGCACCTGCACGATCCTGCCATGTTTGTTCGCAAAGCCGATTCAATGCTGCGGCCAGGAGGCTTTTTGTTTGTCACCTGCCCTATCTTTGAACGTGTGGGATTTCGCGATATTCAGCCCACGGAACACCTTTCCTACTTTACGCCAAAAACCTTGAAGCAGTTGGTGTCCGGGAATTTTCACGGTAGCTGTTTGGCTGAATCCCCCATTTTCGTATTTCAGAAATCGAAATCGCAAATGGTGTAGAGCAGTCATAGGGATATAGATACCTGGAAGTTTTGGAATGAGCCTAATCTATGTGTGGAATCTCGGGAATATTTGATCCGCGAGGCGGCATTGAGCAGCCCTTGCTCGAAAAGATGGCCGCGACGACGCGTCATCGTGGACCGGATCATACCGGCTATTATGTCTCGCCGGATCGGCGCGTTGGGTTGGCGCATAACCGGCTTTCCATCATCGACCTGTCCGAGGCCGGGAATCAGCCGATGACCAGCGCCGACGGCGAGCGCTGGATCGTCTTCAACGGCGAAATCTACAATTTTCCCCAACTACGGAGTGAGATGGAGTCGCGCGGGCGAGTTTTTCGTTCTCACTGCGACACAGAGACGTTGCTGGAAGTGTATGGCGAGAAGGGCAAGGCGTGTCTAGACACGTTCAACGGAATGTTCGCCTTCTGTATCTACGACGCGGAAAAACGGTTGCTGTTTCTGGCGCGGGACCGCGTCGGAATCAAGCCGCTCTACTATGCGTGTCGCGATGGGCACTTCGCCTTCGCCTCGGAAATCAAGCCGCTGCTCTGTTTGCCCTTTGTTTCACGGGAGATGGACCCGCTGGCGCTGGATGCTTACTTCACCTTGGGCTACATCCCCGAAGACCTATGCATCTTTCGGGACATCAGAAAGCTTCGCCCGGCTCACTTTGCGAGTTTCGACTTGGACTCCGGAGCTCTTTCCACAACACGCTATTGGAACTTGGAAGAGAGCTTGCACGACCTCAGCGGTGTGCCGGAGAATGATCTAGTTGGGATGCTGGAGAACAAGCTGCAAAATGCTGTACGCGATCGAATGATTAGTGACGTACCCATCGGTTGCTTTCTCTCCGGCGGACTTGACTCCAGTATTATTACTGCGCTTATGGCTAAAGAATCCAATGCTGCTGTCCGGACGTTCAATATTGCCTTCTCTTCTCATGATCATGACGAGAGTAATTACGCCCGGATCATGGCCAACCATGTTGGATCACAACACACCGAGCACTTGGTGGAGATGGACGCAACGTCAGCGCTCCATTACTTGGTAACCAACTTCGATGAGCCATTTGCTGATTCGTCTATGATTCCGACGTACTATGTCTCGAAAGTGGCACGGGAGCAGGTGACGGTTGTTCTCTCCGGCGATGGTGGAGACGAGCTCTTTGGCGGCTACAACTGGTACTCCTGGATGCTTCGCCTGCAGCGTCTTCAGAACCAACTGGGACCAATGGCGCGACTGCTCCCCGTATTAGCAAGACTTCTTCCCCGAGGGATGAGAGGGCGACACTTCCTGTCATCTCTGGGGCTGAACCCAAAGGATCAATTTCTGGAACGGATCTCCTGTTTCCATACAGATGGTCTACCGTCCGTTTGCAATGGCAACTTCACTGAATCGGTATCCACAACTGACTTTGCCAGAGCATTTGGTCAACGTTTTGAGTCCTATGATGGTGATCTGCTGCAGAAGATGACAAAGACTGATTTTCATAGCTACCTACCAGAAGACATCCTGACCAAGGTCGATCGTGCGAGCATGGCGGTATCTCTCGAGGCCCGTGTGCCATGGCTTGATCACAACGTCGTTGAGTTCGCGTTCTCTCTGTCTTCCGATATGCGTATCAGAAGCGGCCGAAAGAAACACCTTCCCAAAGAGCTTGCACGTCGGCTCTTACCCGGAGAACTGCCCATTGAACGGAAGAAGGGGTTCAGTATCCCACTCGCCGACTGGATGCGAGGGAAGCTCGGCAGGATGCTGGAGGAAGAGCTCAGTAACAGCGGAGCGACCACATATATCAACAAAGAGAGAGTGCTAAAATTGCTCGATTCGCACCGAGTAGACATGCACAGTCAGCGCGCGTCTCAATTGTACGCCATCCTTATGTTTCTGCTCTGGCAACGCCATTACCTTGACGACTGGCAATCAGCATGAGCGCGGAACTTTCATGCACCTGTCGGCGCTCTGTCGGACCAACACCCCCTCTCTTGCTCTTCGCACTGCAGGGATCAGAATCGTGAGAATTCTCTGGATCGGGCCATGGCGTGCCGACGCATTGTGTGCGCAGGTGAGAGGGAGCATGGCCAGAGCTCTGCATGACCTGGGCAATGAGATCGGCACAGTCGTCATTGGCGAGTCCGGAAGCTGGCACACTGGCGGGTATGACTGGGTGCATTACTGTCCAGTTCCGTGCTCGTTCGCCGGCAAACTAATGAATCAGGCACGGATTGCCCGAATTATTGCCGGGTTCAAAGGAGATGTTCTTGTCCTCGGAGAGAAGGTTGCCCATTTGGCCGCTGTGGCTGCCCTTGTACGCTGCTGCCTCAGGCGGAAGTGGAGGATAATGATAGACATACGAACACTGCCCATCCCAGATAGCGATGCACGACGAGCGGCATCACAGGCAAGGCGCTTCTGGAGGCAATTGCGCATCGGCTTTCGTTTCACTGATGCATGGATGGCCATCACTTCTCGCCTACGCCAAAGCATTGACGCGATAATCAACACGCGCAGCTTGCCATGCGCAATCTGGCAGTCAGCAGCGGAGCGCAGGTTCATTGAGTGTGATGATGTGGAACCGGCAGAGAACATCGCGAAATGCGGCCATGACTGGAATATTCTATACCTGGGAAGCTTAGCCAAAGGACGGAGAATTGATCTCGCCGTTCGGGCCATGGCGGAATTTGAAAATCCAGACGGAAAAGTGGGATTGCACATTGTCGGCTCGGGCGATCATTTGCCGGAATTGAGGGAACTGGTCAAGGACCTGAAGGTGGCCGATACCGTGCATATCTGGGAACCTGTGCCGTATTCGGAAGTGCCCTCGACAATTCTTGCTTGTCAACTCGGTATTTTGCCTTTACCCGACTGTGATGCTTGGAACACCAGTTCCGCGCTAAAACTATACGAATACCTGTCTCTTGGGATCGCCATTTTGGTGTCGGATATCCCGGCCCATCAGGATGCCGTGGGGAGACAACCGTTCGCCTTCTTCATGGATGATTATTCGACTAAAGGATTCAACGAAGCGCTCTCCCGCTTTCTTGCGTGTTCCGAACACGAATATTGTGAGTTAAGGGAACAGGCCAAGGCGTTCGTGCGGAGCGGCCACACCTGGAATCACCGTGCACAAGTCATACACCGCTTTCTTACTAACATTCAGAAGGGACAAGAGTGAGATATGAGGACGTTCCACGCATTATGTCTCCTTTTTGTCTTGATCTACACCCGGGGCGCCATCAATCGGTTTGGACTGCCCGACTTTGCAACAAAGTTCGTTGTCGAGCTGTCGGTCCTTTTCCTCATCTATCCCGTACTGAAGCGGTCCCGCTGGAACCTGGCCCCCGGCTGGATATTTGTGGTTCTTTTCATTATGTTGACAGTTCTCTCCGGAATCGTGTCCGGCGACGGCCTCTATTTGTCTCTGCTCTATTTCCGCATGTTCGCATACGCCTATCTCGTTTTTTGGGCAGTATGGAACGCCGACTTGACCCGCCGCGAGGTCCTGCGTCTGAACCGGTTGATTCTATGGTTGTGGATACTCCAGCTTGCGGCGGCTCTTTTTGAACTGTTTGTTCTGGGCGAACGTAAGGAATACAATGTCGGGACGATGGTGTCGGGGGGCGGTGGCTCGGCAACCGCGTTTCCGCTGTTCACCATGGCTTATGTCATGGCCTTCTATTGTTATTACAGGCGCTCCGCGTGGGTGGTTCTCCTCGCATTGTCGTTCGGCGTTGTCGGCTATGCCAGCGGCAAGCGTGGCATCTATTTCCTTATACCAATATTCTACGCATTGATTATTCTCTGGTATTGCTTAAGGGAGAAGTCCTTCGCAAGCTTCGGCCGGATGATAAAGCCTGTTCTCGCCTTTGCCCTTCTCTTTCCGGTCTTCATGTTCGGCTTGACGCACTCGAAACGCTTTACGAGTTCGCAAGGCGCAGGAACCATTGAAACCATTAGGAGTACAATCGGTTCGCTTGACGAATACACATTTAGAACGCACAGCGGAGGAGCGACTTCCGGGAGAACGGCCACTTCATTGAAAGTCTTGAGAAATCTTTCCAGCGGCGCATTCGCTGAGTACTTCTTGGGGCTTGGCCCGGGGAGCATGACGAATGCTGGCGGGAAGCGGGCGGGGGAGGCAGAGGGAATCATATACGGTGTTGTGGGATGGGCCAAAGACACCATTTCCGTGGGCTGGCTGGCGATGCTCTTTCACGTCAGTTTCTATGCCTTGCTTTGGCGGAAACTCTATCTCCGGCGTTCGGCCATGTCGAATGACTATGCAAAAGCCCTTCATTTCGGCTGCCATTTGGGATTCGCGGCTTACTTCCTCTTGTATTTTGTCTATCTCGACGCCTTTGCGATGGCTGGGTGGTTCACTTTCGTGCATTTCTACCTTCTGGCTCTCCTGTTATCACCAAACCACCAGCATCTTCATCAAGATCATGAGCACCCGACGCACACACCAGATGTAGCCGCACACGCAACGCATTCATCAACGACACCCCCGCCGCCGGCGCCATCCTCGACCGATTCCTCCACCATGCCGAGATCATCACTATCAAGGGTCAAAGCTACCGGCTCCGAAACAAGTCGCGAACCGACAGCTTGCAAACAACCAAAAAGGAGTTACCCGTATCCGACAAGTCAAAATAGTGGCCTATTTTGATTCGGTCCAAGGTGGCCTATTTTGATTCGCCCCGTGACACCCGAACTCAAAAAGAAATTCCTTGCATCAATCAAAGAAAGTGCTAACCTTGACCATGAACCGAAGAACCAGCCAACCCAAAAATGAACCCACACCGGCCGGACATCTGACCGTCGCCGGACACCTGACCGTATTTTGATTCGCCCCGTGACACCACCAAAATGAGAATAGCACATGGCCAAAGTATTGATGGTCCTTAGAATGCCTCCACCATATGGCGGAGGCGAGGTGATCAACGAATGGCTCAGCCACGAGATAGAGAATGAGCGCCATTTTGCAGTCGTCCGAATCAGTTCGTCCAAACGGACGCGGACGACCCAAGGGACATTCGCACTATGGCAAGTGACGGAGTACTTGGGGACCATCAAGCAGCTGTGGAGAGCACTACGAACCCACCGACCCAAGCTTGTCTACATGAGTGTTGGCAAGACGATACTGCCGTTTTTCAGAGACAGTGTTCTGGTCGGACTATGCCGCATCGCCGGATGTCGCGTGGCCACGGAATTGGCGGGAGAACGCTTTGCCTTTCTTGATGGTGGCTGCATCGGCCGGAAGTATGGCGAGTTTGTCCTGCGCAGAATGGCATCCATCAGGTTTTTGGGTAGCAGCATCGCTCGGCGGCACGCTGACGTTGGAATTCGAGACATTGTGGTGATGGACAATGGCGTAGAAATCCCCAGTTGTGCATTGACAGAAAGAGCATCCCAAGAGACCGATATTTTCACATTCCTGTTTGTCGGAGTGCACAGCCAACGCAAAGGGTTCGACGTCTTGATACAGGCTGCATGTCAACTTCACGCGCAGAGCGTTGACTTCCGAATCGTCTCCATGGGTAGATGGGAGTCCGGCGCGTTCAGAGACAAAATGGTAGCGGCGCTGACAGCGGCAGGTGCCGAAGCCGCCCTTGATACCAAAGGACTGTGCGTGGGCAACGACAAGTGGGGAGCCTTCAGGACTGCGGACGCTCTGGTTCTGCCCAGTCTCACTGAGGGCCAACCACTGTGCATACTCGAGGCCATGGCGTTTGGCCTGCCTGTAATTGGCACCAGTGTCGGCGCGATACCGGACATTATCACGGATGGCAGGAACGGCTTATTGGTTCAGCCCGATTACGTACGAGGTCTTGCCAGTGCTATGCATCGCATGGTGGGCGATGTTGCCCTCAAACAATCAGCTTCCAGGCTTAACAAGACGTTATTCCATGCGAGATTCTCCATCAAACGATACGCACAAAATACGACGGAATGGCTCCTTGGTGTCGCCGCGCATGAGCCCAAGAATGCCAGAGAAGGAGGCGCAAAATGCACCAACTGACACAGAAACTGAAAGGCGGCGAGATGACAGTGCAGGAAGTTCCTTGTCCGCAACTAGAGTCTGGCACGGTGTTGGTGAAGAACCACTTTTCACTTATCAGCCCGGGAACAGAGGGAGCCACCGTGAAGACCGCTCGCAAGAGCATGATCGGCAAGGCTAGGGAACGACCAGCGCAGGTAAAACAGGTCATTGATGTACTGAGGAGACAAGGGCCTGTTCAGACCTATCGGGCGGTTATGAAGAAGCTGGAAGCGTACTCAGCACTAGGCTATAGTTGCTCAGGTGAAGTGATTGACGTAGGCGCCCGTGTGACAACTCTCGCCAAGGGGGACTTGGTCGCATGCTCCGGAGTAGGATATGCCAATCATGCCGAGATCGTGGCAGTGCCGGAAAACTTGTGTGTTAGGCTGCCGGAGAATGCCAACGTCAAACACGCGGCCTACAACACGTTAGGCGCCGTCGCGCTCCAAGGAATTCGACAAGCCGATCTGCGACTGGGCGAAAGCTGTGCAGTGATTGGTCTTGGCCTCCTCGGACACCTGACCTGCCTCATGTTGCGCGCGTCAGGCGTGTGCGTTGCTGGTATCGATGTTGACGCATGGGCGGTGGCCAAGGCAAGGGAACACTGTGTTGATGTTGCCTTTGAACGCGACGCCGCCGGTGTGGCAGAATCGCTTCTGGCCTTCAGTCATGGCGTCGGCATGGACGCAGTAATCATTACAGCCGGAACAAGCAGCCTGGATCCCATCAACTTTGCTGGCGAGATCGCTCGCAAACGCGGAACAGTTGTAGTGGTCGGCGCGGTTCCAACGGGCTTTGAACGTGACCCACACTATTACCGCAAGGAACTGCAACTGCGCATGTCGTGTTCGTATGGCCCAGGTCGATACGATCCTGATTATGAAGAGAAGGGCGTTGATTACCCGGTTGCATACGTTCGCTGGACCGAGAATCGCAATATGTTGGCTTTCCAAGAATTGCTCCAGTCCCGCAAGATCAATGTCGACTATCTGACAACTCACGAGTTGCCGTTGGATAAGGCTCCAAAGGCGTACGATATGATTATGGAGCGGTCGGAGTCGTTCCTGGGGATTGTGCTGGCTTATGATGTTGAGAAACCGTTGGCGCGTCAGCGGATAACGGTGAGTCCGTCGCGCCCAGCGGGGAAAGTGGGGATCGCTTTTATCGGCGCGGGGAGTTACGCCCAGGGGAACCTGCTCCCAAATCTCCCTGAAGGAATCTCACGCAAGACGGTCATGACCAGGACCGGGACCACATCCAAGCGTGTCGCTGAACGATTCCAGTTTGAGGCGTGCACGAGCGATCCGTCCGATATCTTTGAGAACAGTGATATAAACACGGTGTTTGTCGCAACGAGGCATGACTCACACGCATACTACGTACAAAAGGCCATTGCAGCAGACAAGCATGTATTTGTCGAGAAGCCTCTCTGTCTGACCGAGGATAGTCTACGCGAGATCGAACATTGTCTCCAATCTTCTCCGGACAGTTGCCCCCTCCACTTGATGGTGGGTTTCAATCGGCGATTCTCGCCACTCGCGGAACTATTGAAAGAAAGGCTTGCTGACGGTCCAAAAGCAATGATCTACCGGGTGAATGCGGGCGCAATCCCAAGAGATTCGTGGATCCATGATCCAGATATTGGCGGTGGTCGCATCATCGGCGAAGTTTGCCACTTCATCGACTTCCTTACCTGGATGTGCGACTCTCTTCCCGTTCGCGTACATGCGGTGGCCTTAGATGATCCACAGAATCTACACGACACTGTGAGCATCAGTTTGGAGTTTCAGAACGGTTCGACAGGGATGATCAGCTATTTTGCCAATGGCTCAAAACAGCTGGACAAGGAGTATGTCGAAGTCTATAGCGCCGGTGCAACTGGAATTCTCAGGGACTTCCGATCCCTGGAGATCCATGGTTCCGGAAAACCATATAAGAAGAAGCTTATGAGTCAGAACAAGGGGCAGAGAGAGATGATCCGGACATTCATCCAAAGTGTGCGCGATGGAGGTGCTCCCCCAATACCACGAGAGCAGCTCTTTGCGGTTTCACTTGCCAGCTTCCGAGTTCTTGATTCTCTTCGTTTGAAGGAAGTGCAAACAGTCGACTGGTCTGTAGTCGAACAGGAAGCATCCACTCAATCCGTTGAACAAGAGAGCTCTGATTCCTAATCGCATGCAGGTCGATGCACAACTGGCTAAGCTCATTGCATTCTGCGATTCAAGGGACTATGCCGGATACGATCCGTATGATGCGCTAAACAGCCCGTTGGTTCGAGCGTTGACGCTGGGGACGAAGTGGGGGCGGATCGCTTGGACGCAGCTGTTCCGGCGACTACCAATTAACCTGCGGCCATTGTTCCTGGTACCTGCGGGGCACAACCCGAAAGGCATTGGACTATTCCTCTGGGGGTATGCGAAGCTATTTGCTTCTTGTCAGAACAGTCAGGTGCCGAAGCTGTCCCGCCACAGCGAGACGTCAGGGACCACGGAGGAGCGAATCGGCTACCTGATCTCTCTGCTAGAGGGATTACGGAGCACCGGATACGCCGGCAACTGCTGGGGGTATAACTTTGACTGGCAGTCACGGGCTGCGTTCGTACCCAAGTGGACACCGACCATCGTGAACTCCGCATTCATTGGACACGCGCTGCTGGATACCTTTGAACACACCGGCAACCAGTCTGCGCTGGACCTCGCCGCTCCCATCGGAGATTTCATCCTCAACGATCTGAACCGGAAACAGGAAGGTGACACTTTCTGCTTCAGCTATACGCCGATCGACGACAATTACGTGCACAATGCCAACCTGCTGGGAGCATCGCTGCTCCTGCGCCTGAGCCGAGTGGCCAACGACCAGTCGTTGCGGGATCCGGCCTCGGCCGCCCTGGCTTACAGCCTGAAACATCAGCATGACGACGGCTCTTGGTACTATGCCGAAACCGAGTTCCAGAAATGGATCGACTCATTTCACACCGGCTTTAATCTCCAGGCGTTGCGCTACTTCTTGAAGGCCGGTTATGAGGACCATCAGGATGCCTATAACCGTGGCCGTGATTACTACGCCAAACACTTCTTCCTGGCCGACGGCACCCCCAAGTATTACCACGACCGCACCTATCCAATCGACATCCACGCGCCGACGCAGGCCATCGCCTTTTTCTCCGGTGAAGGTAACAAGTACCAGGCATTGACCGATCGTGTCCTCGGCTGGATGATGGCGAACATGTGGGACGATCGCGGGTTCTTCTATTTCCGCAAGACCCCACGCTGCACCAATCGCATTCCCTACATGCGCTGGTCACAAGCATGGGCCTTCCACGCGCTCACGGAATACGCCCTGCAGAATTCTCTCCAACCCCAGGGAACTGATAATGGCTGACTCAACTGATAAACTGGGTCCCGCACCACTGGATATTCTGGGGGTTCCAGTGACCCCTTTTGATTCCTATGCGGAGGCAATAGACTGTGTGAATCGATTACTCGCTGCAAAGCAGAAGGTCTTTTGCGTAGCGATCAATCCCGAGAAGATCCATCGTGCTCGACATGATGCCAGGATGATGGCTCTCCTGCAACAAGCCCAGATCCGAATCTGCGATGGGGTTGGGGCAGCTATTGCCGCCAGAATCCTGCACGGACGAAAGGTGACCAGAATAACCGGAGTTCGACTGTTTTTCGAACTGAACGCGGAGGCAGCCAAACGACAGTGGAAGGTTTTTCTCCTGGGAGCATCTCCTCAGGTAAATGAAAGCGCCGCCGCCAGACTGACGGAAAAACATCCGCAGCTTCAGATTGCCGGACGCCGTGATGGCTACTTCAAAGACGCCGAACAGGTGGTTGCCGAAATCAACAAGAGCGGCGCGGACCTGCTCTTTGTGGCCTTGGGATCGCCAAAGCAGGAAGAGTTTATTGTCCAGCACCGTGAACAACTGAACCCGGCCTTCTGCATGGGCATCGGCGGCAGCCTGGACGTAGCCAGCGGCCGCGTGAAGTGGGCGCCGAAGTTTTTCCGCAAGACCGGTACCGAATGGCTCTATCGACTGCTTTGCCGACCCAGCCGGTGGCGCCGACAACTCGCGCTGCCGTTGTTTCTGTTCGACGTTCTCAAAGCCAAGTTATCCCGGTGGCAGCAGCGCCCCAAAACCGTATCATAAGCATCCGTACTCATGGAGGCCGGGAACAGAAACGGCCAAGATTCAGCCACCAAGTGAGCGCGGATGCTCGTGCCGCATTGAGTTATTGAAGATATGAAGATCATCTCCGTAGTCGGCGCCCGGCCGAACTTCATGAAGATCGCGCCGCTGGTCAGAGCCATTGAGGCCCACAACGCGGCGCTTGGCCTTGAAGGTCAAGGGTCGGCGCCAACTCCAATAGTTCACGTCCTCGTGCATACCGGGCAGCATTATGATGACCGGATGTCAAAGGCGTTCTTTGAGGCACTGAAGATACCCGCGGCCGATATCGACCTTGGCGTCGGCTCCGGCACTCACGCCGAGCAGGTCGGCAAGACCATGATCGCCTTCGAGAAGGTTGTGCGCAACGTTCGTCCGGACTGGATCATCGTGGTCGGCGACGTCAATGCGACCTGCGCCTGCTCGATCACCGCCAAGAAAGAACACTGTAAACTTGCCCACATCGAAGCCGGGCTGCGGTCCTTTGACCTCAACATGCCCGAAGAGATAAACCGGATGGTCACCGACCGCCTTGCCGATCTGCTGTTTACGACTGACGAGATCGCCACTGCGAACCTCCGCAACGAAGGGGTCCCGGAAGAGAATATCCGGTTTGTCGGCAATATCATGATCGATACCCTCCAGGCAAATCGCAGTCAGGCAGCAAGCATGTCGCTCGATCAGATTCTGCGTGAGAACCTGATCGACGACAGCCAGCAAGCCAAACTCGCGGGCGCCGGCCACAAGCAGGTGGCGGCGATGACGCTGCACCGGCCGTCAAATGTCGATTGCAAGGAGATACTCGAACCGCTGATCGGCTTCCTGACCGGTGAAGTGGCAGCGGAGATGCCGCTGGTCTGGCCGATTCATCCGCGGGCAAGAGAACGGTTGGTCGCCTTCGGGCTTTGGGAAAAGGTGCGCGCTTGCCCCGGTCTCATTTTGCTGCAGCCAATCGGCTATCACGAACTATTGAAACTGAATCTGGAAGCCAGGCTGTTTTTGACTGACAGCGGCGGGCTGCAGGAAGAATGCTGCGTACTTGGCACGCCTTGTTTGACCCTGCGCTGGAACACCGAGCGACCGGTCACTCTGGTCGAGCACGGCGGGGTCAGCCTTCTGGTGGGAAACGACGTGGGCCGAATTCGCGAGGGGTACAGCCAACTGAAGGATAAGCCGCGGCAGCCGCATAGTCCGTTGCTTTGGGATGGGCACAGCGCCGAACGCATCGTGGCCGCTCTAGATGGTGCGGATTCTAAAGCCGGGGGCCGGAAGCTTCCCGGACACCCACCCCCAGGGGCCCCGCCGCGAGCTAAATCTTGCGGTG
>SDBT01007309.1_pt1 | contig 18203 bp, 16 predicted proteins | sample 2277101 | NCBI WGS metagenome assembly SDBT01 (sample SAMN10404973, study PRJNA504765) | marine sediment metagenome | isolation source: marine sediment core GS10_PC15, 103 cmbsf | place: Arctic Ocean: Southern Knipovich Ridge | collected 2010
CATAGTCCCAATCATACGATCAAATGGGTCTACGGCAAAATATCAGGGGCTATGGGGAACGCTGCCTCAGCTTTCCCTGAATTTGACGGCTCCCTGATTTGCTTAACTTGTGACCAATGGGCTTAGTCACAGAAGGACCGGACGTTGACACATGACCAGCCACAACAAGCTGAGAGCGCATGGCTCGTATTCACCAGTCATGCCGGGACCGACACGTGGGTAGCAAAGCGGATTGCCGAAAAGATCGAGGCATGTGGTGCGAAAACTTTCCTTGACGAGGCTCACATCGCTGTGGGCGAAGATTTCGAGGAACGCATTTTGCATGCCCTGGATAATGCCAGTGAGCTCCTCGTGCTGCTTACCCCTTGGTCGCTGAAGCGGCCGTACATTTGGGCTGAGATCGGGGCTGCGTGGTACAAAAGAATAACGATCATTGGAGTGCTTTACGGCCTAACGCCAGGAAAACTCCATGCACAAGCAGGAGTCCCTATCTTGATTAAGCGGCGCGACTTGATTGACATCAATAGATTGGACACATATCTCCTGCAACTTCGAGAGAGAATATCTACAAAAGGACAGGAGGAGTTTAGTCATGCCTAAGAAATATGATGTCTTTCTTTCCTACGCGGGTGAAGATCGTGAATGGGTACGGCGTTTAGCAAACGCTCTCTTGGAACAGGGTCTGAATGTTTGGTACGATGAGATAGAGATTAAACCTGGAGATATGTGGCGCGACCAGACGGAAAAGGGCCTCCGGGCAAGCACCTATGTGGTTATGGTTATCACGCCAGAAGCGGTACACTCGAACTGGGCGGCGGTGGAACTTGGAGCAGCCCTTGCATCACAAAAGCCTCTGATCCCAATTGTGGCCGAGGATGTGCCGTCAAAGGACATCCCAGGGCCAATCAAGCTGAGAAAGTACTTGCTGAAAGCCGATCCAACGGTTGTTGCGGATGAAATTGCCCGCGGGATAGCGTCTGGGTATGGGGTTGAGAGCAAGGCAGTCGCTTAACACCATGTCAGTTTCAGCCTGTGGCCTTGATGAACTTCAGCAACACAAGGAACGTTGATGAGTTGAAAGGAGGCGACTATCGCAGGAAAACGTAGTTAACCAGGATTGACCCATTATCACAAAAACTCAAGGAGGAGCTAACAAATGTTGTAACCGTTCAGGGGGTCTGAAAATCCTTACCACAAAGCCACAAAGACACTAAGGAGACAAAGAAGAAGCGCCTTCAAAAACAACTTTTCACCTCCCAATCCTTGTGCCTTCGTGTCTTGGTGGTAAGAAAAAACCCCACCTGAACGCTTACCAAATGTTTAGAAAGACGCTTATCAATCTGGTTCTGGTGCTCGCCATGTTGCTGACCCTGGGGTTGAGCGTAGCCAGTGCTGCGCCGCCAGCTCAGGAGGAGCTGAGCTACACCATCAAGCTGGGTGATACCTTGTGGGCCCTGGGCGAGAAGTACCTCGGCTCTGGCTTCGCCTGGCCAGCACTCATGGCCTCCACTAACCAGAAGAACATCGAAGACTCGACCTTCGCCTACATCGCCAACGCCGACGTCATCCATCCGGGCTGGAAGCTTGCGATCCCCAGCGAGGCAGAAGCCGAAGCGTTCATGGCGGCCTATGACCCCGACAAACCGGCGCTCCTGTTTGGTAAGAGGGCCAGCGGTCAGCTCGTCGTCGGCAGTTGGTGGACAGCCGGCGGTGAGGCCGAGGGCCTGGCCGGGATGTTCAGGATCTACAGAGAGAAATACCCCGACGTCGAGATCGTCAACGCCACGATGGCTGGCGGCGCGGGCACTAACTTCAAAGCGGGGCTAAAGACCCGCCTCATCGGCGGCGATCCGGAGGATACCTTCCAATTGCACGCCGGCCTGGAGGCCGAGAGCTACAGCGCGGAGCAGTATCTCGAACCCCTGGACGACCTCTATGCCTCCGAAGGGCTCGAGGCGGTCTTCCCAGCGGACCTGGTGACGATGCTAAAGGCCTACGGCGGCCACTACTGGGGTGTCCCGGTCAACATCCACCGCTCCAACGTGTTGTGGTACAACAAAGCGGTCTTTGAGGCCAACGGCCTGACGCCACCAGCCAACTTCGATGAGTTCGTGACTGTGGCCGAGGCGCTGAAGGCCGCAGGCATCACGCCCTTCGTCCTGGGCTCCAAGGATGGCTGGGAAGCGGGACACATCTTTGAGGACATCCTGGCCGGCACTTTGGGCGCCGAGAAGTACAATGGTCTGTGGACCGGTGACACACCGTGGACCGGTGCGGACGTTGCCCAGGCGCTGGAAAACTTCACGATGATGCTCAGCTATGCTAATCCCGATCACTCGGCCCACACCTGGGATAGCGCCGGCGAGTTCTTGATCGCGGGCACGGGCGGCATGATGATCATGGGCGACTGGACCGATGGTTGGTTCACGTCCAAGGGTTTCACCGGCTACGGCTGGGCGCCCCCGCCGGGCACCCAGGGCATCTTCGTCGCCCTGTCTGACAGCTTCGCCATGCCGAAGGCTGCCTCGAACGTGGAGAACGCCCTCAACTGGCTCAAGGTCTGCGGTTCTCTGGAGGGGCAGGAAGCCTTCAACCCACAGAAAGGCTCCATCTGCGCCCGCACCGACTGCGACCCGTCTCTGTTCAACGCCTACCTGCAATCGGCTATGGTTGACTGGGGCCAGGACGCCATCGTGGCCAGCGTGGCTCACGGGGCAGCGGCCTATGAATCCTGGGCCACAGACTACAAGGATGTGCTCACCCTGTTCGTCGCTTCTGGTGATGTGGCCGCCGCACAGGCAGGCTTGCAGCAAGCCTGCGTGGATGCTGGCGTCTGCCAGTAAGCATTGCTAACCAGCGAGGCAGCCCAAACGTTTGGGCTGCCTCGCTCCTTGTTTTCAGACCTTGCGGATGGAGAGACCTATGCGACGTTTGAATTGGGAGCGGGTTGTCTCAATCCTGCTGATCTCGCCAGCGGTGATTGCCATCGCTATCTTTGTGTATGGCTTTATCGGCTGGACCGCTTACACCTCGCTGACCAAGTGGGACAAGCTGCTCCCCGACTTCACCCTGGTCGGGCTGAGTAACTATCGGAAACTGTTTGCCATCCAACGTTTTCAGATTGACCTGCGCAACACCGTGGTGTTCACGATATTATTCTTGATTTCCTGTCTCATCATCGGCTTCGTGCTAGCCTTCTTGCTGGACCAGCGCGTCAGGGGCGAAGGGATCTTCCGCGGTATCTACCTGTTTCCGATGTCAATTTCCTTCATCGTCACCGGTGTGGTCTGGCGCTGGTTGCTCAACCCCGGCAGCGACGAGTTGGGCAGCACGGGGATCAATGCGCTGTTCGACATGCTCGGGCTGGGTTTCCTCAAGACGGGATGGTACACCGATCCCAAAATCGGGATCATGGCCGTGGCCATTGCCGCCACCTGGCAGATGTCCGGCTACACCATGGCCATGTACATGGCTGGTTTGCGCGCCATACCCGAAGAACTGCGCGAGGCAGCGCGGGTGGATGGAGCCTCGGAGGTGCAGATCGTCCGGCACATTATTCTGCCTCTTCTGCAACCGATCACCCTCAGCGCCGTCATCGTCCTGGGTCACATCTCGCTCAAGATCTACGACCTCATCGTGTCCATGACCGGTCCCGGCATCGGCTTTGCCACCGACGTCCCCGCCTATTTCATGTGGGACACCACTTTCAGAGGCAACCATTTCGCCCGGGGGGCAGCTATTGCCATTATCCTGCTGGTGATGGTCGCCGTCCTCATCGTCCCCTACCTGGCATGGAGCATCCGCACGGAGGCTGAACTATGACCACCCAAACACGCAAACTGCGTAGAAGCAAAAAACCGCCGATACGTTGGCAGCAGGTGGTACTCTATGCCGTCCTGGTTGCCTTCGCCATCTTTTACCTGATGCCGGTGTACGTCCTGATCGCCACCGGTTTGAAGAGCTTTGCCGAGGTGAATCTGCAGCGCATGTGGAACCTGCCGACGGGGCTGCATTTTGACAGCTACATGAAGGCCTGGTTCGGCAGCGAAGTGGAAGGCTTCCGTGGGCTCAACGTGAACTTCATGAACAGCGTCTACCTCACCGTGCCGGCCACCATCATTTCAGCCATGTGGGGCTCGATCAACGGCTACATCCTGGCCAAGTGGAAGTTTCGGGGTTCGGACGTGCTCTTCCCGCTGCTCCTCTTCGGCATGTTCATCCCCTATCAGAGCGTTCTCATCCCTCTGGTGCAGGTACTTCAGAGGATAAACATCTTTGGAGTTAAGTTCTACGGCTCCATTCCGGGCCTGATCCTGGCCCACGTGATCTATGGCATCCCCATCACCACCCTGATCTTCCGCAACTACTACGCCAACATACCCACAGAGTTAATCGAAGCGGCGCGGATTGATGGGGCCAACATCTTTGGCATCTACCGGCACGTATTGTTTCCACTATCCGTGCCGGGCTTCGTGGTGGTGATGATCTGGCAATTCACCTCCATCTGGAACGATTTCCTGTTTGCCGCTACTATCACCAGTCACCCTGCAAGCCAGCCCATCACCGTCGGCCTGAACAACCTGGCAGGCAGCTACATTGTAGAGTGGAACGTGCAGATGGCCGGCGCGCTCCTGACCGCGCTACCCCCCCTGCTGGTGTACATTTTCCTGGGACGCTATTTCATGCGCGGGTTGATGGCGGGGGCGCTGAAAGGGTAAACTGAGAGGGACAGCGGACGGGAAGGATTTAACGGACTTACTGAAATGGGACATCCCAGGATGCCCCATTTCTTTTTTGTGGCGTCTGTGGTATAATTTGTAGGGTCGAAACACTACAGCGGATTGAGAAAGGAACGGATAAAAAAGTAGAATACATCCAGAAATATCTCGATGAGATAAACCAGATTCTGCAGAACTTTCCCAAGGCCGAGATCGCTCGCACCATTGACATCCTGACCCAGGCCCGAGCCGAGGGGAGGCGGATCTTTGTCATGGGCAACGGCGGCAGCGCGGCCATGGCCTCGCACTTCGCCTGCGACCTGGGCAAGGGAACGGTGCAGGAGGGGCAAACGCGCTTCAAGGTGATCTCTCTGAACGACAACGTCCCGCTGCTGACCGCCTACGCTAACGACTTTGGCTACGAGACGGTCTTCGCCGAGCCGCTGGCTTCGCTGGCCGAACCGGGCGATGTGGCCATTGCCATCAGCTCCAGCGGCAACTCGCCCAACGTGCTGCGAGCCATGGACGTGGCGCGAGAGCGCGGACTCACCACCATCGGCGTCACGGCCTTCGAAGGCGGCAAGCTTAGAGACAAGGTGGACGTGTGCGTGGCCGTGCCCGCCGATTCCCGGCACCCCGACGCCATGCAGCACGCTGAAGACGGCCAATGGGTGGTTCTCCACACCATCTTCGTTGTCATACGCCAGGGGATGGGGTGAGCGTGGAGCGGGAACGACTTCTGCTGGCCCTGGATTTCGGCGGCACCAAGCTGACGGCGGGCGCCGTTTCCACTTCCGAGCTGGCCGCAGCCGGCGATCGCGGCTGGCGGGGCTTACAGGATGGTCCCCTCACCGCCCGGCAGCAACGCCCAGAGCGATCTGGAGATCATGATGGGGTTGGCGCGAGACCTGCTGGCCACAGCCAAGGCCCCTCTGGCCGCGGTGGGGGTCAGTTTCGGCGGCCCGGTGGACGCGGCGCGGGGCCTGGTACTGCTGTCCCACCACGTGCCCGGCTGGGAGGAGATGCCGCTGCGGGAGTGGCTGGAGGAGCGGCTGGGGGTGCCCGCTGCCGTGGACAACGACGCCAACGCAGGGGCCTTGGGTGAGCATCGCTTTGGTGCTGGGCAGGGCTACGACAGCCTGATGTACATAACCGTCAGCACCGGCGTCGGCAGGGGTTGGATCCTGAACGGGCGGCCCTGGCGCGGCGCAGATGGAATGGCCGGCGAGATCGGGCACGTGGTTGTGGACCCGGCTGGCCCGGTCTGCCTGTGCGGCAAGCGGGGCTGCGTCGAGCGACTGGCCTCAGGGCCGTACATCGCGCAGCGGGCCCGCGAATGGCTGGAGGCGCAGCCAGACCGAGGCCGCATCCTGTGCGTTTTGGCCGGGGACAACTTGGAAGCGATCACTGCCAAAATGGTAGCCCAGGCAGCATCCCAGGGAGACGACCTGGCCTGGGAAGCGTTGGAAGTCGCGGCCTGGGGGCTGGGGGTGGGCATCGGCAACGCGGCTAACCTGGTGAACCCGAGGTGCTTCGTGCTGGGCGGCGGCGTGACCAAAGCAGGCGAGCGCTTTTGGGAGGTAGTGCGCCGCACCGCCCGCCAGACAGCCCTGCCAGAGGTTCACTTTGACGTGGTGCCTGCCGCGCTGGGCGACGACGCGCCGCTGTGGGGAGCCATCGCCCTGGCAGAAGACCAGATCAGCACTTAGATCTTTCCAAAGGATGAGCCATGATTGATCCCGACTTCCCATTGATTGACCTGCACCGTCATCTGGATGGCAACGTGCGCCTGGAAACGATCCTGAACCTGGGACGCAAGCACAACCTGCCGCTGCCCGCCTGGGATCTCGAAGGGCTGCGCCCGCACGTCCAGGTGACTAAGCCCCAACCCAGCGTTATGGCCTTCATCGCCAAATTCAAATGGATGATCGGCGTCCTGGTGGACTACGACGCCTGCCGCCGGGTAGCGTACGAAAACGTCGAGGACGCCCAGCGAGAGGGCATTGACTACGTCGAACTGCGCTTCAGCCCGTGGTTCATGGCGGAGTCCCATGGCCTCGATCCAGCGGAGGTGGTGGAAGCCGTGGCCGACGGCGTGGAGGCGGGCGCACGCGACTTCGGGGTCAAAGTGAACCTGATTGGGATTCTCAGCCGCACGTATGGGCCGGACATTGCCTGGAGGGAGCTGGAAACCCTGTTGCAGTACCGGGAGCGACTGGTGGCTCTGGACCTGGCAGGGGACGAGGCGAGCCAGCCAGGGGACCTGTTCGTGGAGCACCTGCAGCGAGCGCGGGATGCAGGCTGGCAGGTGACGATCCACGCGGGGGAAGTCGCGGGGCCGGAGAGCGTCTGGCAGGCCATTCTCGATCTGAGGGCCACGCGTATCGGCCACGCCGTTCGAGCCATTGAGGACCCAGCGTTGCTGGACTACATGGCCGAGCGCCAGATCGGCATCGAGTCGAGCCTGACCAGCAACGTGCAGACCAGCACCGTGCCCAACTACGCCAGCCATCCGCTGCGGGCCTTTCTGGAGCGGGGGCTGCTGGCGACGATCAACACCGATGATCCGGGCGTGAGCGGCATTGACCTGCGCCACGAATACGATGTAGCTGCGCCGGCGGCGGGTCTGACAGTCGAGCACACCCGCCAGGCCCAAGGCAACGCTCTGACTATTGCTTTTCTCTCAGCCGAGGAAAAGGATGCGTTGGTGGATAAGGTGCAACGCATTTCGAAAGTGCGTTGCACCTGAACGAGGAGGTACGACATGGCCAAGATCAAGCAAGTAGTCAAGCGAACGGGGGCTGTGGTCCCTTTTAGGAAAGAGCGCATCACCAACGCCATCTATCGGGCGGCAGTGGCGGTGGGCGGCCGCGACCGATTCATCGCTGGGAAACTGGCCGACCAGGTGGTGGCTATGCTAGAGGAGACCACGCCGTCGGACCACATCCCCACCGTCGAGGACATCCAGGACATCGTCGAGAAGATATTGATTGAAAATGGCCACGCCAAAACGGCTAAGGCCTACATACTCTACCGCGACGAACGGGCCCGCCGTCGCAAGGAGCGAGCCGAGCGTTCGGCCCATCCCTCCGAGAACATCCCCTGGCACAAGATCTGGGAGGTACTGAACTGGGCCGTTGATCACGACCTTCACACCGTCGAGCGGTTGAACGCGCGCATCGCGCAGGGCGAGTTCCCTGAGATCGTGCGGGAAACCGACCGGGCCTACAACGAGGACATCACCACCGCCTCGGAGATGATCGGAGAGCGCAGGGACAGCGTGAAAATCGTCATCATCGCTGGGCCATCCTCCTCCGGCAAGACGACCACGACCATCAAGCTCAGCCACCTGCTGACGAAGATAGGCCTGAGTCTGGTTCCGCTCACGGTGGACCACTACTTCTTCGATCTGGAGCTTCACCCCAAGGATGAGCACGGCGACTATGACTTTGAGACACCCCAGGCCCTCGACCTGGAGCTCATCAACGAGCACCTGGTGCGCCTGATCGCCGGGGAGGAGGTATGGACCCCCTTCTATGATTTCAAGACCGGCCTGCGGCACGATGGCCAGACCCCGATGCGGGTCGGGCCTGACGACATCATCCTCATTGACAGCCTGCACGGCCTGTTCGCCGACATGACGCGGAGCGTGGACGACAAACTAAAGTTCAAACTGTACATCGAACCGTTGCTGCAAATGAAGGGGCCTGATGGAGAGTTCGTTCGCTGGACCGATCTGCGGTTGATGCGCCGCATGGTCCGCGACGCCACTCACCGCGCCTACAAGCCGCAGCAGACGCTGGAGCACTGGCACTATGTTCGCAGCAGCGAGATGCGCAACATCATTCCCTACGTCAACACGACTGACTACATCGTCAACAGCGCCCTGCCGTACGAGCTCCCCGTAATGCGAGCCAGGCTGTTCGACCACTTCGAGGAGTGGGTGGAACACTACAGGGACGATCCGCTGCGCGAGGACGCTTTCACGCGGGCTGAGCGCGTGTATCGCCTGCTGAAGCCCGTCACCCCGGTCGAGGACGATGGCCGGCCTACGGGCGTTTCAGCCATACCGCCCGACTCGCTCCTGCGGGAGTTCATCGGCGGCAGTTGCTACGAGTATTGATTGCCGTGATATTTCTTGAAAACACCCACATTGAGATCATCAATCACCATCCAGCAGATAGGCGCCACAGGTACGGCCTCGCCGGCGCAAGTGAGGGAACGATTTAGAACACAGATTCGCAGGATTGGCGGATTTCTACTCAGTCCAAGCTGCTTGATCCGTTGACCCTGCCCATCCGCTGTTCTGATTTGGAGAATCTGCCGAGTGGGAGTATAATAGCTGTGAACGAGAAGGTTCTATTTTCTTGATGTGCGCAACAGTCAGGGACTGGAGATAGGCAGTCAATGGACACAGATGTGAACTCGCACCAGCATAACTTATAGGACGAAGGCAAAGATGGGACCTAAGGCAACCTCTGTAGCATTGGTCACAACCGTGCATGAACCAAATGATGAACTTCTGGTCTTGGCGAGAAGCGAATTACCTGTGCTGAAGAGCATCTATGAAGAAATCATTGCTGTGTGTTCGCGGGAGACAAGTCCTCACATTCTTGACCTTTTCGCGACAGGAGGAGTGTTAATTCATGCCTATCTTGGAGAATCGCCGGGTGTCCAAGGTATGGGAAGAGTTCGATTGCTGGCTATCAGAGCAGGGCTTGGAACTGAGTGTAGCCATTTGCATTTATGTGATTTTGATCGGGTTTTGCATTGGGCAAAGCTCCATTCTGCAGAACTGCGTAATGTTGTACAGCTCATCAAAGCATATGATTTCCTGGTGCTAGGACGTACATCAAGGGCTATGAAAACGCATCCCACAGCGCAATTAGAACCTGAAACGCTTGTGAATGAAGTCTTCTCTCTTCTATCTGGCATGCAGTGGGATATATGTACCAGTTCACGGGGATTATCGAGAGCTGCAGCGGAGATCCTCTTGCAGTATGCCCGAGAGGAAAGCTGTGGCGCTGATGCGGAGTGGCCTCAAATCCTTAGAAAGTTCCCTCAGCTGATGCTGGGGTATTATGAAGCGGAGGGATTGGAGTTCGAGACGTTAGACCGGCTGGAAGCCCAGGTGCAGACGGTCAGGGATGAGGTGCATTGGAAAGCAGAAGTAGATGATTTGGTTGAGGCATGGTCATATCGTGTAAGATTGGCTTCGCTTAGCGTTCAGGCGTGTATAAGAGCAAGCCAAGATAACTACATCATGATTAAAGAATGAGTAGTGAAAATCAAGCTGTTATGAACAGCTAGAAAGGACCAAAAAGTGAAGATTCTCGTTACTGGAGGAGCTGGGTTCATTGGATCCCATGTGGTGGATCGGTACATTGATGAGGGTTTCCAGGTCATAGTCGTGGATAACTTGGCGACCGGAAGGAGGAGAAACGTTAATCCCCGGGCAACATTCTATCACGTTGACATTCGGGATGCGGTGCATCTTGCCGACATCTTCGAACGGGAGCAGCCCGATGTTGTGAACCATCACGCAGCTGAGGCGGATATCTCTATCACGAACCAAAAGCCCTTATCTGCGGCAGAGACAAATGTTGTCGGATTGATTAACGTGCTTGAGAACAGCATCAGATATGGCATTGAGAAGATCATTTTTATTTCTACTTCTGCTGTTTATGGGGAACCAATATGCCTTCCAATAGATGAAGGCCATCCTCTTAATCCCACAACGCCCTACGGAATTACCAAAGTTGCAGGAGAGCAGTTTGTGAGGTTCTTTGGTGAAGCATATGGTCTAGATTGGATCATACTTCGATGTGGAAATGCCTATGGGCCAAGGCAAAACCCCAGGGGTGAAGCTGGGGTAATATCAATATTCACTAGAAGATTGCTGGCAGGAGAGACCTGCAAAATAACCTGGAACGGAGAGCAGAGCAAGGACTACGTCTATGTTAGCGACTTGGCGAGAGCTAATATGTTGGCTCTTCGGCGTGGCAGCAAAGGAGTTTACAATATTGGCACAGGAATTGAGACCTCTGTGAATCACATCTTCAGAATACTTGCTAGAAAGATAGATCCCACCGCTCAACCAGTTCATGTTCCCAAGAGGGCGGGAGATATTGCTTCGATCTACTTTGACTCAACTACTGCACGAAGAGAACTTGGCTGGGAAGCGATGGTTAAGTTAGAAGAAGGGATGGGTCACGTTGTTAACTACTACAGAAACAAGCCTGTGATCCCGGATTAACTTAGTGCCGCTTTTGCAATATCAGCTTCTACACTGAACATGGAGATGCACTGTTCAATTGAGGAATCACGTCCTGCAGCTGCACGGAGTACTGCGCAAGGAGGAAAGATGGCCCGCATAGCCGTAATAGTTGATTCCACCGATCCGGCCAAGAGAAGATATTGCTTTTGGAGCGACGTTCTGCCCCGTTTTTCACGGGTCGAATTCGAAGAGGTTAGCTTTCCTGAAAAGCGTCGAGAGATCAGATATGTTGGGTTGGATGATTTCGATATAATCATATTCAATTGGGATGTAACCGATGGAGATTTCACCTTTGAATCAGACATAACTCGTGCTATAGTGACTAGGCGACGACATCATTTTCGGAACTTTGTCCGAAGCGGGGGGCTTCTGATTGCAGAGTGCCAGAGTTCTCATTGGAAGCCCGATCAGTCGAGCTATGATCTGCTATTTGGTGAGAATGAGCTGCGTGTCGCAGAATTCATCAATGCGGGGACAGGGACCACAGGGAACATCAACTTGAAACTCCGCGAGCATCCCTTTTTGCGATTGCTCCCAGAAACGATATCAAGTGAGTATTTGTATCCTAGGGATCTACAGTGGTTCCCCCCCAATTCAGTCAGCCCTAGGGCAATTGACCTAACTAGATCTTCAAAACTATACTCAGGTTGGTTTACTGAATGGCGTGCTAGCTGGCTCCCTCTGGTTTTTGAGGCCAAGAACCGATTTCCAATCATGTTGGCCAAGGTTGACGAAAATGGTTTGTACGTCGCCACAACGATGTTCTTGGCATCATCCGGCGTCAGCTCACTGGTGCAGAATCTCGTAGCGGAATACAGTAAACACAGAACTCCTCCTATCATTCTCTTTCATGAGAGAGCAGTGAGACGACAAAGAGTAGACCGATTGACCTCACGGTTGAAGGAGCTACTACCTTTCCTCATAGTAGCTGCTTCGATCTATGTAATGCTTCGGTATCTGGCGGATCTTAGGTCATTGCTTGTAGAGCTCCTACTGAGCATAGCGGTCTCTGCTTTTCTCTGGATTGCAAAGAATGTGGGAGAGTTCATGCTTCGTGTGAAATCCTAGGAGCAAGGCACTGATATGCGAACAGACACAATCAGAGACAGGATTTGGAATCTGATCAAGCAATACTGGGAGCAAGAGCAGATACGGACCAACCCGCCAACGCGTCTCCTCAACAACTCATTCGAGGTATTCACCACGATTAGAGATTGGAAACCGACTCTTCTTCAGTCTCCTCTCTCCGTGCAAATAGAGTTAACGAATCAATGCTGCAGTAGATGCTCTATGTGTCAGCGCTGGACCTGGGAGAATTCCGATCGCACCATTTTGACCTTATCGGAGATTCAGGATCTGCTGTGCGACTTGGCGGCGATGGGGATTCGTACTGTCACGTTTTCAGGCGGCGAGCCACTACTGAGAGAAGATTTGCCTGATATACTGGCGCTGGCAAATAAGTATCAGATCGCTTCAGGAATACTCACTGGTGGTCCTAGGGTTCCTGATAGTCACTTGATAGCAATCGCCAGGTATGCTGCCTGGGTGCGAGTCTCTGTCGATGGTAGTAATCGTGACACGTATGCGGCAGTTCGAGGCGTTGATTCTTTTGAAGAGGTGCAAGGTTTCATAGAACGACTTGGGGAAAGCATCACACAATCTGCTGCCGCGAGCAGATGCCGGCTTTCAGTGAGCTACACAATCCAAAGAGGTAACATCGATGACGCATTGAACATGATGGAACTGGTTGAGAGATGGGGATGCGATGGTCTAACCTACAAGTTTGCGCATGGACCTGGAAGATACGTGTGTTCTTTGCATCAACTTGCCAAGCTTAAGGATGAGATGCTTAGACAGGAAGCTCTTGTCGCCAACAGAACCAACATCTCATTCCTTAACAGATTCATCGAGAAGTACTCTACTCCGTCGTGCATTGCGGATGGGAAACCTTTGAGAGCTTTCTATTCGCAGAATGAACTCCTCTGCGTGGCCACTTACCTATTCGCCTTAGTAGATGCGTGGGGAGATGTCTATCCGTGCTGTTATCTTTACCATGATAACGATGATTGCAACACGAACCGTTCTCTGAGTGGTGCTTACAGACTTGGTAACATATCAACATGCAGATTCTCAGAGCTATGGCGTTCCAAGGAATACCAGGCGATGCGCAGGTCGCTTAGTCCTATCGATATTCATGATCATCCAGAGTGTGCACAGTGCACTAGGCACTTCATCCAAAATGCGTTTCTTAGCGATCTATATGATTTGTTCTTGGAAGCACAGCGCTCAGACAGAGATTTTGAAGGCAGCCTTTTCAGTAGGACACTGCACGAATTGTCTGATCAAAGCATAGCTTGGCTTTGATACTGGACCTTGGGTTTAGTTGTTCTTGGCTGGCACTTAGTCTACCGGATAGAGAACGCTTGGAGATGAATTTTCACTAGAGACATTACCAACCAAGAAACGGGCCGTCCACGGCCCTCCAAAGCTGGGCGAGGTCTTCAAGGTCTACCTGGATGCCAGCAAGGCCCAGCACGAGCTAGGCTGGGTGCCGAAGGTCGGGTTGGGCGAGGGGATGAAAAGGACGGTGGAGTACTTCAGAAATGCGCGTAGGGATTAACGCCCTCTTCCTGGATCGCCCTGGGACGGGCAGCGGGCAGTACACGCGCAACTTGCTGGAAGCGCTGGCGAAGGTGGATCCAGCGAACGAATACCTTCTGTTCAGCCCAGGCCCAGCGCCCCGGACTTTCACAATTCACAATTCACAATTCACAATTCGCAATTTGAGTGGAAACCTGGCCAAGCTCTGGTTCGAGCAGGTGTCTTTTCCCTTGGCTTGCCACCGCGAGGGCATAGACCTGGCTCACGTCCCCTACTTTGCCTCGCCTCTCTTCCCAACGGTGCCGACAGTGGTCACCATCCACGACCTCATCCCTCTCATCTTGCCTGCCTATCGTGGTTCACTCCTGGTGCGATCATACACTCGATTGGTGGCCGCCGCAGCCCGAAAGGCCGAGGCCATCATCACCGTTTCTCAAGCATCCAAGAGGGACATCGTGCGTTACCTCCACATCCCGCCAGAGCGGGTCCACGTCACCTACGAGGCCGCAGGGGAGGAATTCCAGCCCGTGGAGGACGAGGCCCAACTGGCTGCCATCCGCCAGAAGTATGCCCTGCCAGAGCGTTACCTTCTCTATCTGGGCGGCTTCGACCAGCGCAAGAACCTCTCTGCTTTGCTCAGGGCCTTTGCTTTGCTGGTCAATAAGCAGCAGCAGGCCAGGCTTGTCATTGCCGGCAAGTTGCCTGGACGGGACAGCCCTCTATTTCCAGACCCTCGCCGCTTGGTCGAAGAATTGGGGCTGGAGGAGAGGGTGATCTTCACCGGCTGGGTGCTTGAGGAGGACAAGCCGTCTCTTCTAACTGGGGCAACGGCCTTCATCTTCCCCTCACTCTACGAGGGGTTCGGTTTGCCGGCTCTGGAGGCGATGGCCTGCGGCACCCCTGTCATAGCCTCCGACCGTTCGTCATTGCCGGAGGTAGTAGGCGAAGGGGGCATATTGGTCGAACCCACAGACGTGGAAGCTCTGGCCGACGCCATGGAGCTGCTCCTGATTGATGATGCTCTCAGGGTTGAACTGCGGCGAAGAGCTTTGGCCCAGGCGGCCAGGTTCAGTTGGAGGCAAACGGCGTTGGAGACCTTGGTTGTTTATCGGAAGGTAGTTGGCGGTAGGAATGCCTGATTATCGCTTGATTTGGGACAAGATAAAGCGTTGGGACTTCGTTCTCCTGGGCCTCGGTCTGGGGCTGTATCTGAGCCGGATCATCGCTGAGGCGACGACGACCGTCTGGCCCTGGCTGGCCTCGCTGGCCCTGATCATTATTGTGTGCAGCGTTATCGGAGTCGGCCTGGCCGCCCTGGGGCAACGCTACGGGCTGACGCTGGCTCCTTTGGCGACGCTATACGCCTACGTCTTATACCCTCGCATTGAGCCTATCCTCGCCTGGTCCGTGGCCTTCGTGGCCGTGACCGCCCTGGTCGTCGCTAATGTCAAGGGCAAACGCTCCCTTCCTGTGGAGTCCATCGTGTTTGTCCTGGGCCTCAGCCTGTATGTGTACACTTTGGCTCCCACTGTCCTGCCGTCGAACAGTGGCGAGTTTCAATTCGTGGCCGATGTTCTGGGCATTGCCCACCCGCCCGGGTATCCGCTTTACACCATGCTGGGCAAGCTGTTCACCCTGATCCCCGTCGGCGACGTAGCCTACAGGGTCAACCTGATGTCAGCCCTTTTCGCTGCCCTGACCCTGGCCCTGGTGAGCCGCACAGTGCGGCGTGCTACCGACTTGGCTTGGGGGGGCGTGGTGGGCGCTTTAGCTCTGGGCACGTCCACCACCTTTTGGGCGCAGGCCACAACCGCTAATACCCGCAGCCTGACGGCTTTTTTCACTGCCCTCATGCTGTTTGCGCTCGTTAGTTATGCCAAAAAGCGGAGGGAAGTTTACCTCATTTTGTTCGCTCTAGCTTTCGGGCTGGGGATCACCCATCATGGCTCTTTGGTCTTTCTGATCCTCCCCTTCATCGCATTTCTATTAGTGACCGAACTCAGAACTCGAAACGGCTCGACTGAACTCGCCGAAGTCTCGAAACTCGAAACTACATCGTTTACCAGGATGCGTACTCTTCTGAAGCCCCTCCTCGCTTTCCTCCTCTCGCTGAGCGTGCTCCTCTATCTTCCCATCAGAGGAATCCTGGCTGCTCCCTTCGGCCCGTCCGACATCGCTACCCCGGCGGGGTTCTTGAACCATGTGCTGGCTCGGGGGTTCCGGGGCGATATGTTCTACTTCGCCAAGTCTGGTCTCCTGCTCGAACGATTCGCCGTGCTGACCAACATCCTGGATTTCCAGTTCGGCCTGGGTTTGCTCGTTGCTGCTGCTTTGGGGGTACTGATCATGCTGCGCAAAGACCGTCGGCTTTTGCTCCTCTGCGGTGGGGCCATAGTCGTTCAAGCAGTTATTGCCATTACCTATCGCGCCCCGGAGACGGTGGAGTATTTGATACCTGCCTACGTGCCCCTGGCTATCATCATTGGCTACGGTGTGGCGATGTTGGGCCGCTGGAGCAGATTCAAAGCTCTTAATGCCTGCCTGGTGTCTCTCGTCATCTTGCTCGGTGTTATCCAGTTAGCTAGTCGTTATCCCAGCTTCGCCTGGCTGAGCGAGGACCGCTCGACGCGCCAGTATACAGAAAGCGTGATGTCCAGCGCTCCCTCTGACGCGCTGGTCTTGGCCAACTGGCACTGGGCCACTCCGCTGTGGTATCTGCAATATAGCGAAGGTGTGCGGCCCGACGTGGAAGTGAGGTACGTTTATCCGGAGGGCGCCGAGCCGATCTCCGCCACCTGGCTGCGGCGTGTAGAGGAGAACGTGGGGGAGCGCCCCCTGATCGTCACCAACTATTATCAGGAGTTCGGCGCCACGCCGTATCGCTTCACTCCTCTGGGCGAGGCTTTTGCCGTATTCACTTCCAAGCTGGTGCAAAGCGAGCCAGCCCCCCTAACTTTGGGGGGGAAGTCTGGCGACGTCGCCAGACTCGATGCGAATTTCGAGGACCAGATCCGCCTGCTGGGCTATCGCTTGCCGGAAGACAGGGTCCCCACGGGTCACTCTCTGTACCTGGACCTATACTGGCAGCCCGCTGTCGAGCTGGAGGGCAACTATTCCTTTTTCGTTCACCTGGTGGGTGATGGCGGGCGAGTTCTGGGACAGATGGATATCGCTCACGATATGGCTGGTTTCAAAACAGGGGGGGGCTCTGTTGATCGCTACGAGATACAGGTGTTACCCACGACTCCAGCGGGCTCTTATCAGCTCATCGCCGGGGTGTACATAACCTTACCCGAAGGAGGATGGAAGCGGCTGACGACTGAGGAAGGAAGTGAGACCGTGCTCCTTGCCGAAGTGGAGGTAGTGCCATCGTCCCTGCGACCTGTCACTCTGCACCCTCTACATCAGCCCTTCGCCAGCGGGTTAACCCTGATGGGGGCTGATTACGACACCAGCCTGGAGGGCAGCCGGCGGGTCTATCTCCATTGGCATCGCTTCAGGGTTGACGACGGAGACTACGATGTGCTTTTGTATGCTAACGACGATGTGGTAGCCGGGAGCCGCCTGCCACAAGTGCCCCTGGGCGCCTATCTCACTACGGCCCACGACTTGCCACTGATGGCGGTGCCTTTGCAAGTGGAACTGCGTTCGACCGACAATGTAGTAAGCCGGTGGCTGGGGCCTTGGCACTGGCCTGGGGGAGGGCGTTTGACTCTGCCAACACCGCCCCCGCGAAGCCGTTACGTGGACTTGGGAGGAGAGATGCTGCTGGCAGGCGTTGAATACCAGAGGCTGCCAGGGGATACGGTGCGGGTGGAGCTACGCCTGATGGCGAAAAAGCCCCTCCTCCGCGACTACGTGGTCTCCGTGCGTTTGACCGATGAGGCTGGGCGACTTCTCTCCCAGGACGACACCGTCCCCGCGCTGGGGGCCATACCCACTTTGAAGTGGATACGCGGATCGTCCATCGCCGATGTGCATTTTGTACCCGTTCCCACAGACGCCCAGGCGGGCCCTCTCAGACTGAGCTTGATCGTCTACGATGCCTTCACCATGCGGAAGCTGGGTGTCCTCGACGACCGATTGGCTAAACTGGGTCCGAGCGTGCCCCTGGCACAACTGGAGCTTCAGCAAGACTGAATTGTCGCAGTTTGTGATGAAAAAGCCAAAACTTGCGTGAAATCGGGAAAAGTGTTATAATCTTCCAAGATAGTCATCATAATGAGCATCATTATTAACAGTTAGAAAGGAGCCATTGATATGAGCGAGGAAGAACTTTTGATTGAGCCGAAGGTCAACCCCAATCCGGCCTGGAAGGTGAATACTAGAGCCCGGCTAAGTGCCTGTGATAATCGCCCTGGCCTGAAGAAGCTTTACGTCACGATCTTGGACGACAAGGGCGAGCCCATGAGTGGGATCAAGGTGCGCTTCGATGTCGAGCCCTCCCAAGGCGTGGCTTACGATCACCCGCACGTCTGGGGGCTGACTGACGAGAACGGGTACCTGGAGTGGAACCACCTCGGCGTGCCCACCCGCTACATGCTCTGGATGGAGGATGATGAGACTCCCCTCGTGGAGAACATCCGAACCGACCTGGGGTACGAGTA
>SDBT01007310.1_pt1 | contig 18200 bp, 17 predicted proteins | sample 2277101 | NCBI WGS metagenome assembly SDBT01 (sample SAMN10404973, study PRJNA504765) | marine sediment metagenome | isolation source: marine sediment core GS10_PC15, 103 cmbsf | place: Arctic Ocean: Southern Knipovich Ridge | collected 2010
GGGAAACTATGCAAGAGCGGCTCTTGGCTCTTTACCACAAGACAACTTGAGCTTGTAAGATTATATGGCCAGGGGTTATTAGCAAACAATGTTGATCTCAAAGGATATCAAAAGGGATGTTAAGCTGGCTTTTGAGAATAAAAAGTTGCTTCCTAAAGCTTGGCTCCTTTTACTTGCCCGACTAAGTAGACAAGATTCGCTCTTGAAACGGCTTAATGCTTATCCACTAATGTCCGGTAGTATTCATTTGACGGAAAACTGCAATAGCCGATGCCTAACCTGCAATCAATGGAGGGAGCATAAGACAGATGAGCTAACCACCCAAGAGGTTAAAGAGGCACTTGAGCAGCTCAAGAAGCTTGGTTGCTCAACTTTAGAACTCGCCGGGGGCGAGCCCCTTCTAAGAGGCGATGTAGATGAGATAATAAGTTATGCCAAATTCCTCGGGTTTAAGAAAATATCGATGACTACCAATGGCTTACTTTTGAATCGCAGAAAGGAGGAGCTGGTTAGGTCTGGTGTAACCAATATAGCTATATCCATCGATGGAATTGGTGAAACTCATGACACGATCAGGGGTGTGAAAGGGAACTTCAATGAATCTATGAGGGCAATTGATGAGCTAAATAAACTGAGAAAGTGGCAAAACTCTTTTTCTATCAGCATCTATACTACTTTGCTCAAGGATAATGTTAACCAGATTCCTGACATCATCGATTTGTGCCAAAGGAAAAATCTTGTTTGGAACTTTAATTTATTTGAGGCTTCCCTTTACTTTTTTAAAGGTATTGATGTCAAGTCTCACCGTATTAATGAGAATAACGTAGAACAACTTTTTGATTACATTAAGCAAGAGAAAAGCAGACAGCCAGGCCTTGTCCAAGTAAGTGAAGCAAGTATTGAATATGCAAGAAGGTATCTGAAAACGGGCAGAATGGATTTGCCTTGCTATTTGGGAATGTTGATGGTATACATAGGCTCAAGGGGAGAGGTCTATAGTGCTTGCTATGCAAAAGAACCTCTGGGCAACCTAAAAGAAAACTCCCTTAAGGACATAATGAATTCGAAGGAATATAGTAAGAGAATATTACAAATGTATAAAAAGAAATGCCCTGGATGCTCCTGTGCTTATGATGCGAATGTGAGAATAGACGAGTTACTAAGACTTAGGTTTATCAAAAGGACTTCTTAGAACGCTATGGGTAAAAAGTTGAGCCCAAATACATAAGCGGGAAGGTCATTTAATGGGAAACCACAGCGGTGGAATGTTGGCTAAGCCTTTATCAGGCGCTAAAATGAGAGTTTGCCTGGTGACTTTTTACTTGGCATATGGCGATAACCCTGAGACCCGCCTATCTGATTTACTATCTATATTTAAACCATTAGCTAAGGAAATCTTCTTAATTACTAGCCTAAGAAGCAGTTCCCATCCTATATTCCAGAATGAGAAAATTCATTTAATAAACATAAAGTATCCAAGCCAGAGCCGCTTCATGATAGTTAAGGCACTGAAGGTTCTTACCGCACAACTAGCCATATCCTGGCGCCTGATAAAAATATCCCGTCATATAGATACTATCTTCTGGGGGATAAGCACCGATATCCTTATCATACCCATGCTCTTAGCTAGGTTAGTAGGGAAGAAAAACATAAACTTTGTTGCCGGGAAGGGCTTCGAGGAAATGAGGTTGATGCATAGTGGCGTTAACGGGTTCATCCTGAGCAAAACTCAAAAGATTATACAGGAAGGGACTTACCTCCTTTCTCATGCTATTGTGGTAATTTCTACCGAGTTACTTAAAGAGCCTTGGCTAAGCAAGCATAGAGGTAAAGTCTTTCCCTACGCCTTACTCATTCGCATTATTGATACCGACATTTTTCGAGTAAGCCAACCACTGAGGCAACGCCAGAAATTGATTGGCTATGTTGGGAAGCTACACAGGGAAAAGGGAATTATGAACTTCATTAGGGCAATTCCCCTAGTACTTGAGAGGCAACGGGATTTGGAATTTGTGGTTATCGGCGAAGGCCCCCAGACCGACCAGATAAGGGGAATAATTGCGGAAAACAATTTATCAACTAAGGTCAGACTCACCGGATGGGTTAACCATAAAGAGCTTCCCCTTTATTTGAACCAAATGCAGCTCATGGTATTACCCTCATTCACTGAGGGTCTGGGTCTCGTAGCTTTGGAGGCAATGGCTTGCGGTACACCTGTTTTGGGCACGTCTGTTGGAGGCATCCGAGGAATAATAAGAGACGGGGAAACTGGCTTCACCATGGAAAATAATTCGCCAGAATGTATTGCCAAAGGCATACTAAGAGCATTAGACCACCCCGGCCTTGATGAGGTGACAACAAATGCCCGCATCCTCGTCGAGAAAGAATATACTTATGAAGCGACAGTGGAAGGATACCGAAAACTTTTTGCCAGCTTGCTGAAAGGACATGGGACTCTTTAAGAGTGTAAATGTAGATGAGAGGAGAGTAATGCGAATCTTGATTTGTACCTTCAAAATACCGTACCCGTTAACTGGCGGCGGCAATTTGCGTATATTTAATATAGGCAAGGGGTTATCCAGTGAAAATGATATTTTCTTATTCTATTTTAGGACACCTTCCGATAATCAAAATGACCTTGAGGCACTCAGGAGAAGCAACATATTCAAGGATTGTATCCACACGGAGTGGCCTCATTCTTTCGCACAGAGGGCTGTTAACTATATATTGTTGAGGTCAAATCTATTTTATAGGTCAGGACTCCCCAGGTTTAAACGAGTGGTTAAAAGCAAAGTAGAGGAGATAGTTGCCCAAAACAGAATAGACGTAGTCCATCTGCATGGCCCACTTCTGGGTATGCTTCTGGCGGAGTTCGTCAGCGTCCCCAAAGTGTTAGACCTGGGAGACTCACTTAGCTTACAAGCCAAAAGGGATGTACAATTGTCAAGTCACTGGAGGGATTTTTTCATTAATTACTGCCGGTCAGTGCGGCTGACAAGAGAGGAAAAATATTTGCTGCAAAACTTTGCTCCAACCACCGTGGTATCGCCAGTGGATAAAAGGCATTTAAGCAAATTGAATCAAAGTGCTGATATTAGAGTGATTCCAAACGGGGTGGAGACCGATTATTTTTCACCGAGAGAGGATATCGAAGAGGATCATCCCAGTATCTTATTTGCTGGAGTTATGAGTTATCCCCCAAACATAGATGCTGCCCTTTATATTTACCGGGAAATACTGCCTTTAATAAGGTCACAAATACCTGACTTGAAGTTCTACATAATAGGTAGAGATCCAGCCAGTAAGATTAAGAATCTGGCTAAGGATAATCATATTATAGTTACCGGGTTTGTCGAGGATATTCGCCAATATATCCTAAAAGCTAGCGTTGTATTATGTCCCATGCGCCGGGGTAGCGGGATTAAAAATAAGATTTTACAGGCTATGGCAACGGGAAAAGCAGTGGTAACAAATCCCATGGGAGCAGAGGCTTTGGAGCAAGACGCTGAAGAATGCTTGGTAATTGCCGAAACGGCAACAGAAATAGCTCAGAAGACGATAGAGTTATTGGGCGACAAGGCTTTGAGACAAAATCTAGGGAGGAAAGCCTCAGAACTCATGGCCAGGAAATATACTTGGGAGGACTGTTCCCGAAACTACGAAAATATATATATGGAACTGCTGCAACGCCAAGCGTCTAACCGGTGAGGCTAAGGCGATAATTGATTCAAATAAACGACTGGGAAATCAAAAAATTCTTTCTGGTGATTGCAGCCAGCCAAGTAGCAATGTTCACGGTGGTTAGCTTAGCTGCCGTTGGCTTCTACATTCCTGTCCTCACCCAAATTGTTGGCTTTATTTACCTTACTTTCGTCCCTGGAATCGTTATCCTAAGAATCCTTAGGCTACACAAACTAGGTGTCGTAGGAACCATCCTTTACTCTGTTGGGTTAAGTCTTACCTTTTCTATATTACTGGGATTATTCGTGAATGCTTTATATCCCTACATTGGCATTGCCAAGCCGATTTCGACTCTCCCCCTGACGGTTACCATAACCATCGCTGTAGCCGTGCTTTGTATTCTAGCCTATGTGCGTGACAAAGAGTTTTCCAGTTCTTTTGACCTGAGCGTAAAGGCGGTGTTATCTCAGCCAGTTCTTTTATTGATCCTACTCCCCCTCCTGGCTATCCTCGGTGCTTACTTGGTTAATTTATATCAGAATAACATTGTTCTACTATTGTTGATTGTAATAATCGCTTTAATTGGACTTATGGTAGTTTTAGGCAAGTTCATCCCGGAAAGACTCTATCCTTTGGCTGTGGCTACTATTGCCATTTCACTCTTATATCACCGCTCATTAATATCGATGCATTTGATTGGGTGGGACATCCACAGCGAGTATTACGTTCAAAGCTTAGTGAGGACAGATGGCTACTGGAATTTAGCAATCCCCTCAACACTTAATAGCATGCTCAGCATTACAATTCTGCCCGGTATCTATTCCTGCCTATTGAATATGGATGGGGTATGGTTATTTAAGATCATATACCCTTTGCTTTTTTCGCTTGTCCCCTTAGGTCTGTTCCAAATCTTCAGGAAACAGGCGGATGGAAAAACAGCGTTTCTATCCGTATTCTTTTTCATGTCCTTTCCTACTTTCTTTACCGAGATGCTGTCACTAGCCCGCCAGCAGATTGCCGAATTATTCCTCGTTTTATTGATTTTGCTGATAGTGGATAAGAACATTACTATGACTAAGAGACGAGCGTTAGCCATCGTCTTCGGTTTTTCACTGATAATATCGCATTATGCGGTTTCATATATATACTTCTTTTACATACTCCTTGCCTGGGTCATGCTTAGAGTTCTCACCCAAGTCGTTTCAAGGCAAAAGGGACATACTGTAGGAAGAGCTTCACCGAATAATGCTTTAAAAGCAAGCCCTGGGGAAATGATAACCTGGACAGGGGTGGCATTATTCCTTGTCATGACTTTTACCTGGTACGTGAATATCGCCGGTTCATCACCCTTTAATGCTATAGTAAACGTTGGGAGATACATATATAATGGCATTACCACCGAGTTTTTCATTCTAGAAACAAGGGAGATTATGGTATTAACAGCAATTGGAGTAAACCCGCCACAAAATCTGACCATCGCAGCTATAAACTATGCTACCGAGTTCTTTATCGTGGTAGGTGCCATTATATTAATAGTAAGGCTTAGGGAAATGAGGTTTACCCTGGAATATGTTGCCTTGGTATACATAAGCTTGCTCATAATAGCTATGTGCATAATTTTCCCCTATTTCTCTGCCTCCCTCAACATGACAAGATTATATCATCTCACCCTCTTGGTCTTGGCACCCTGCTGTATTTTGGGTGGGGGATTTTTTTCCCAGAAGATATTAACAGCATTTAAGCTTGCTTTATCACGGCTCAGGGGTTTGGGGCAATTGATAGGTTTCAGCTTTAGCCGGGCAAATCCCGCTGGTACTAAGCCTTCCTATGTAATGCTTTTGTTGATGGTTCTAATCCCCTATTTCTTAATTAACACTGGCTTTATCCACCAAGTTAGCGGCGAGAATCCTTCGTGGCCGGCAGCAATTTCTCTAGATGATAAATGGGATTACCTCCAGTTTAACGAGAAAGCTGAATGGGATTATCCCCGATTTAACGAACGAGAGGTCTTGAGTGCTAAGTGGGTATCCAGCGAAGTTTCTGCCTCCTCTAGAGTGTACGCTGACCGAATTGGCGTGCTGCTATTGCATGGTTTCATGCCACGCGGACAAGTTGCCCTTGTTTCAGCAGAAACGAAAAGCATACCAGGGGATTCATACTTGTATTTGAGGTCTTGGAATGTTAAAAAGGGTGAAATATCGTCAATTGTGAGAGAGAAGGCCCAGACGAAGCCACCATGGCACACCCGTTTTGAGGACCACCCGGCATTGTCAGACGCTATTAGTGGCAAGAATAAAATCTACACAAACGGTGGAGCCCAAGTTTACCAGTAGAATCAGAACTACCACCTGAGAGGCATTGAGCTATTATGCCAGAGCAGAACAAGAAATCTACGTTACAATTTTATGATGAGCTAGCACAGCTAAACTACACCTATGTCCCCCAATGGGGAGAGGAAGATCCCTTTAGTAAGGCAGGCGATTACATTGTTAAAGATAAATATAAGCAGGTTTCTAAAGCATTAAGAGACAGTAAAAATGACGCAGTGCTAGATATAGGTTGTTCAAGTGGTTATTACCTTGATGTAATAGGAGGAAGAAATAGCCTCACAATTGGCATAGATATTTCACCGTGGGTGTTAAGAAAAGCCAAAGACTTAAGATCTCACTGTGATTTTATCTTGAGTGATATTGATTCTTGCTCTCTGCCATTTAAAGACGGTTCCTTTGACATTGTTTTCGCCTCTGAAATAATTGAGCATCTTCAATATCCGAGTAAGTTCATGCAAGAAATCTTCCGAGTCGTTAAACAAGATGGGATACTCCTTTTGACAACGCCAAATAGATATGATCTATTATCATTGCCCCAGCAGACAATAGAATTTATATTCCATCCCAATCCCGATCCAAAGGAGGCTGAGCTATCAACTCGAGTTAGAGAAGTCTTTAAGGAATATGAACAATATGGCATAGTTGCACATACTCAATTATTTTCTCCCCGAGAAATTAGGGAATTCTTTGAAGAGAGTGGTTTTACTGAGATCAGGATAAAGGGTCTTAGACTAAGCACTGTTGAAGGTACTAGACGTTTTCTTGAGAAAAGGGGTTATCTTCTCAGATTATGGAAGTTTTTATTCAAAATATACCACCTAACCGGAGACATAGTATTTTTTTCCTCCAATATTCTAGCCTGCGGACGGAAAAAAAAGGCTTCTTGATTTTGTTTTGAGTATAGAAGACAGGTTAGACTTTGGCATATGGGAAATCATCGTATTGGCTAAGAAGGTAGGTTAGATAGAAAGTCAGAAAATGGAGCTTGTAGACAGAACTATTAAAGGCATCTCCTGGAATTATATTAACAAGATAGGCGAACTGGGGCTGTTATTTCTGCTTTCAGTGATTGCTGCCCGATTATTAGGACCTGAATCATACGGATTATATAGTATAGTTGCTGCTTTCATTGGAATATATGCACTACTACTTTCCTTCGGATTTAACTTTAATCTAAATAAGTATGTCCCTCAACTTGTTGCCCAAGGAGAGCGAGGGAAATTGAATCATTTGGTTCGACACATATTATCTATAAGATTCCTTGCTTCCACCCTTATTTGTCTACTCCTATATATATTTTCGGAAAAGCTGTCTATCTTAATCGGACGCCCCGAAACCGCCTATTATCTGAAGGTAGTTGCCATTGTTGTTTTTTTCCAAAGTATCGGTGAATTACTCCAATATTTATTTATCGGGCTCATCAATATCAAACCCCTTACCATAATTAATATTTCCACTCGTATTCTGCAAGTAGGTTTTGCTTATTTAATTCTCAGAATGGGCTACGGAATTGCTGGACTGCTATATGTTATGTTGGGAACCTCGGTATTAGCCACTTTGCTATATTTGCTCACGGCTCGTAAATTCCTGCTCAGCGAAAATAAAAAGTTTGATCTAAAGCCTATTTACAGATATGGGCTAATTATGTGGGCAAGTGTCATCCTCACCTTTATCCTGGGAAAGCAGGTTGACATCCTCCTCCTAAACCATTTTTTAGTAACCACAGCTCAAATTGGGTTCTACAATATAGCCTACGACCTCTCAATTAATTTAGGAGTAGTTCTGACCGTTGGCTTCAGTGGCGTGATAATATCGACCTTTTCCGAGATAGCAGCCAAAGCTGGAGCTAAGGGAATGGGCAATGCCTGGAGCATGATACTAAAGTCTGCCCTTCTATTGGTGGTTCCGGCAACTGCCCTGGCTGCCTATTATGCATCACCATTAATAACTACGATATACTCAGATGCTTACACTCCGGTTGTAGCTGCTTTCCAGCTTTATATCCTATTAATGCTTGCCGGGCGCATGATAGGCGGAGGAAGTAGTTACACAGTACTAATGGTCGTTGGTAGGGAGCGTTTTCTATTATTGACGGTTGGTTTAGCCGGAGTCATAAACATCGCACTGGACATAATTTTGATTCCGATATATGGTGTATTTGGTGCTATTATTGCCACCGGCACTTCTTTAATAATCAAGCCGATATTAGAGTTGATGTTTCTCAGAAGGTTTGTGCCTATAAAGTTCCCATTGGCTTTTTTAGGGAAAATCGTTTTGATTTCTTCAATCGCTCTGGCACCCACGTTACTTTTAGAGGTAAATTCCCTTTTGACCTTATTTATTGCCGCGGTGATATATGTAACTGTATTCCTGTTCGGGATACTTATAGCCAGACCCTTTGAACCCCAAGAGGAGGAATATTTAGAGAGAATACCCCCGTTTAAGATTCTGAGGAAAATATGGCGTTAACAAAGCCGAGGTCAATAAAGAATTAATGAATAGGAGATGAGAAAAAATGACTGTAAAAATTGGAATAACTGGCGGTGCTGGATATATCGGTTCAAAACTGGCAAGACGGCTAATACAGGAAAGTTTTGAGGTGAAAGTAATCGATAATTTCTCCTATTCTGAGAAGGAAGTGGTGAAGGAGCTCAAAGATATGGGAGTGGAAGTAATCGAAGGAGACGTATTAAACGCTGAAGAACTAGATAGGTTTCTGCAGGGGGTAGAATTTATATATCACTTAGCCTCAATTGCTAACGTAGCGGAGTGCGGCAAGGATATTGACAGGAGTTGTCGGTTAAATGTCTTTTCGACTTATTTCATTCTCGACAAGATCAAGAATAATAACAACATTTTGGGCTTTTTCTTCCCCTCGGCCATTGCTGCTATATATGGTGAGCCTGAATATTCCCCGGTGGATGAGAAACACCCGGTGAAGGTGATTCATGATTATGGTGTGCTCAAGAGGTCTTCAGAGCTCTTCTGCCAAAGTTATTACCGAAGATACGGAGTGCCCATAGTGATTGGGCGGCAACCTATCGTATATGGACCCTCACCAAAGATGAAATTTGACTCGGTAGTTCATATTTTTATCAGCAATGTTATCAGGGGCGAAAGCATAACTATATTAGATAGTGGAGAACAGAAAAGAAACTTTATCTTTATTGATGACCTTATTGATGCTTATTATCGGGTTCTTGAGAAAGCTCAACAAGGGAACGATATATTTGGTGAGATATATAATCTTGCTGGCGAGGAAGCCACGGTAAAGGAGATTGCCGAGAAGGTAATCAAATTGGGCAAAACCATTTTGGGAAGGGATGTAAAAGTGGAATATAGGGAAGGACGAAAGCAAGCCATATAGGGTAAAATACCCTGTGGGAGAAAATATTGACGAGATATTAGATAGAGTGTGTAGGGAAAAGGGTGTTCTAGCATTAACATTACATATGTATGAAATGCATCCCTTAAATGTCAAGCGTTTTGGCAACAAGCTCGAAGAAATCAAAAAAAGAGGAGTATGGACGCCTACATTTCTTGAATTTTGTCAGGATATCGAAAGAATGAAGGAAGGTAGTAAATGAAGATTGCCATAATTGCCCCCATGCTTCCGCCGAGATGGAGCTGGTGGCAGGTGATTGATAAGCTGGCTGAAAGTCATGATATAACAGTTTATGTACCGGAGCCAAATTGTTTTGCGTCTTGGGGCTATGAGCAGATCAGGGACTCACGGGATGAAAAGCGGCCATTTAGGGTCGAAAAAGTGAAGGCTCCCATTAGCAACTTCTTATCTCGAAATAGGTATGCCCAATATGCGGTGCGTTCAGCTTTTGATTTGATTATGGATGGGACTGGTTACTATACTTATAGAAGAGCCTCCCAGAGCAAACCTGATCTAATTTTCTGCCCTGATACCCCCTATTTAGCCTCTTTCATAGCTACATTCACGGCAAAGAGGGGAAATGTTCCCCTTGTTATGAGGCAGGCTTACGATAAGTTTAATAAGATTCCACTCCCAAGCTATTCACTTTATAGATATGTCATTAGCCACGTAGATAAATTTATCCTTGACACTACCTTACGAGAGAAATCCTTACTTATTCACGGTATTCCGATAAGTAATATCAACATGATACCCGGACCTATTGACCTGGGAAGGTTCAAAGTGGGTAAATCTGACTTCTTGTCTGATCGCCTCGGTCTTCAGAACGGTCCAATCATACTATTTGTGGGGAGGCTAAGCATAATAAAGGGTCTGCCATATTTGCTCAAGGCGTTTTCCCGGGTGCTGCCTACGATTCCAAATGCGAACCTGGTACTGGTAGGAGAAGGACCTGAAAAAGATGCTCTACAGGATGAAGCAGGGGAATTAGGCATCAAGGATTCCGTATTCTTTGCCGGGAAAGTGGATTGGGGTGAGATTCATAGAGTATATCAGAGTGCCGATGTCCTTGTTCTGCCGAGTATTTATGAACAAGGGGGAGGCCTTTTATTAGAAGCAATGGCGTGCGGTGTTTCCATTGTTGCCTCCGAAGTAGGCGGAATTCCAGAGGTCTGCGGAGGTAAAGCTGTTTTAGTCGAACCAATGAACCCCGAGGCAATATCGCAGGCTGTTGTTAAGATATTGTTGGATAGGGATTTTGCTAAAAAGCTAAGTATGGCTGGAAGGCAGGAAGTCGAAGAGAGGCACGATTTAGAAATGGTCACCAAACAATGGGAGGAAGTTTTCATAAGTGCGGCATTGCGAGAGTAGAAGTTTTACTGTGCTTATGGTTTCATATATAATAGGTAGCTATTGATGCTTATTAGGCGAATTTCAGAGAACAGATAGGGATAATTAAAGGGAAGGAGGAGATTAGTGCGGATACTGGTAACTGGAGCAGCCGGTCTATATGGGGTGCACTTAGTGGACGAATTGGTCAAAAAGCAAGCGGTTTCGGCAGTGATAGGTGTTGATAACTTCTCTAGGGGTTTCTTTGAAAATAACCCGTTTATAAAATCCGAGGAATTTGAAAAAAGGTTTCAGCTGATAAGGGATAATTACCAAAATCTATCCACAAAGAGATTAGACGAACTTGATTTAGATGTCGTAGTTCATTTAGCAGCATATGTTTCAATTGATGAATCTATGGAACTACCGACAGATTACTTTGAAAACAACGAGATTGGGACATTTGGGTTCGTCCAGAACATATTTAAGACAAAAAACAAGCCTTTTCTACTATATGCCTCCTCACCAGAAGTGTATGGTAACCCATTATATACTCCAATGGATATAGATCATCCATTGTATCCTCGAAGCATCTATGCCGTAACTAAACTCGCCTGTGAAAAGCATATAAACGCTTTGCATGAATGGTATGGCCATCCTACCGGAATCATTAGGAATTTTAATACTTATGGAGAGAATCAAAATATATGGGGCTATTCAGCGGTCGTCCCACACTTCATTGAAAAGGCTCTCAAAGGAGAGGATTTGCCCCTCCACAATGGTGGCGAACAAACAAGGGATTTCCAATATGTTAAGGATGCCGTTCATGCCTATTGGCTTTTCATAGAAAAGCGAAAGGAATTGAGTGGCGAGTGCTTTAATGCTGGAACAGGAAAGCAGACATCAATAGAAGAGTTGGCAAATATGATAATAGAATTGACCGGTTCACGATCAAAGGCTGTAGTTACTAAAGGCAGGAGCGCTGATTTGGAATCACTAGAAGCAGATATAACTGAAACTGTGGAAAAACTTGGATGGCAGCCATGTTACACTTTGGAGGAAGGGCTAAAAAGGACAATCGAGTGGTATAAAATGTACGTAAAATAAAGAATGGAGCCAGCAACCCAGCGCGGCGTAACCGGAGGAAAGGAGGACCAACACGTGATGAGGATAGTTTTTGTAAGTTGTGTTGAGCTGGGATGGCATTGCCTTAAAACGCTACTTGATAGTAAAGAGGATGTTGTCGGCATATTTACCTTACCCGAGAAATTTACTAGTACTGTGTCAGGGTATAAGTCATTCCAGGGTTTGGCTGCCAAGCATCGAGTGCCTTTATTTAAAGTTAGGAATATTAACGATAGAGAAAATATAGAAATACTTAGACAACTTATGCCTGATATGATTTTTATTATCGGTTGGCCCCAGTTAGTCTCCAAGGCTATTATTGACATACCCAAATATGGTTGTGTTGGCATGCATCCTACATTGCTACCTAAGGGCCGGGGCCGAGCCCCGGTTCCTTGGTCGCTAATAAAAGGGTTGACAAAGTCTGGTGAGGGTTTCTTACCCAACTTCTATGTGGATATTACTGATTATCTGGATATAAAAATTAATGCCCTTTCACTTTACCAGTCTCAAATTCGCGAAGATCCTCATGCCCTCAGTTTGGAAAATGTTAGACGACTGGCAGAATTGAGAGGGCGTGAAATATACGTCAAATCAGCCGAGGTCTTTGTTTGTCGCCGATTTGTTACTTAGAGGAGCAAGTAAGACAAGGATGAAGATATTAGTAACCGGGGGAGCAGGATTCATCGGGAGATGGGTGGTAAAGAGCCTTCTTGAAAAAGAATGTAACGTATATGTCATCGACAACCTGTCTCTAGGCAAAAAAGAAAACTTGCAAGAGTTCCAAGATAACCCCTATTTAAAAGATATTGTTATTGGTGACATTAGAGATAAACAGCTTCTGTCTAAACTATTTAAATCCAACTTCGATGCTTGCATCCACATGGCATCAAGTGTAGTTATCCAAAGAAGCATAGACAACCCCGCTGGAACCTTCAGTGTCGATTTAGAAGGCACATTCAATATCTTAGAAGAGGCAAGAAGGACAAATACTAAGATTATTTTTGTCAGCACCGGCATGGTTTATGATGCTGCTTCTTGCTCTACTAAAATATCGGAAGACCACGCCACAAAACCTTCATCACCATACAGCGGCGCCAAACTTGCTGCTGAGAACCTGGTTATGGCATACCATTTCACTTATGGTTTGCCGGTAGTTATACTTCGACCTTTCAACACTTATGGTCCATTCCAGGAGCCTTACGGCCATCTAAAGGGGGTAGTTTCCATCTTCATTCAAAGGAATCTACAGGGGAAAATTCTAAATGTTTATGGTGATGGCAACCAGACAAGGGATTTACTCTATGTAACCGATTGTGCCGATTTTATTGTAAGAGCTGCCCTATCCGACAAAGTAAATGGCGAAATAATAAATGCTGGCTTTGGAGAAGATATCTCGATAAATGACCTAGCATTAATGATTGCTAAAGACCCAAAGAGGATCAGGCACGTTAAACATCATCATCCTCAAAGCGAGATTCCAAAGTTAGTCTGTGACTATTCTAAAGCCAAGAAACTTCTAGACTGGGAACCTGCCATTTCGTTAGCCGAAGGGATTCGGAGAACGGAGATTTGGATCAAGGAAAGGCTGTTATAGTTACTAGGTCGGTAGAGTGAGGTCATGGTAGTTCTAATTACTGGCGGGAGTGGTAAGTTAGGCAGAGAGTTAATCAAGGTTTTTCCCGGGGCTTTGCATCCGACGCATGAAGAGCTTGATATAACAAGCCAATCCACAGTTTTCAACTTTATTCAAAAGAATAAGCCAGATGTAATAATTCATGCTGCCGCCCTCGCCAGCATACCCCGGTGTGAGAACGATAGGGATCTGGCTTGGAAGACGAATGTAGAGGGAACTGCTCACTTAGCTGCAGCATGCCTGGAATTTAACAAGGGCTGCTATTTCGTTTATATTTCTACTGCCTGTGTATTTCAGGGCGATAGAGAAAACTACACTGAATTAGACTTGCCGTATCCAAAAAACTTCTACTCTTTAACTAAATTATTAGGTGAATACATGGTTAGGCAAGTCCCCAAAAATCTCATTATTAGGACTAACTTTGTTGCTAAGGATAAATGGCTTTATCCGAAAGCGTTTATAGATCGGTTTGGCACTTATCTTTATTCTGCCGATGTAGCCAGAGGGGTGAAAGAAGTCATTCAGGAGGATATGTCTGGCATCATCCATATTGTGGGAGATAGAAAGCTTTCCATGTATGAGTTGGCTAAACTAACCACTCCTGATATAGAACCTATGACCTTAGCCGACTACCAAGGTCCACCATTAACTATTGACATGTCCTTAAATACGGTTAGGTGGAAGAAGTATAAGCTCGGAGAAGCGGGATGATGCTTAAGGATTTATACCAAAAAGCATTTTCCTCGTTTATTCATTATCTGAGTAAGGAGCTAGAAGGTTGTTCAAGTGTTTTGGATTTGGGGTGCGGGAGAGATTCCCCACTAAAATACTGTTCCGTCCCATTTTTAGTCGGGGTTGAGCTATTTAAGCCATATTTGGAGGAAAGTAGGAGACAAAAAATCCATAACGAATATATTTGGGGAGATATAAGGAAAATTGAATTCAAAGAGAATTCCTTTGATTGTGTAGTGCTTCTCGATGTTTTAGAGCACTTATCGAAGGAAGAGGGTAAAAAGTTGATTCTGAAAGCGGAGAAAATCGCTAGAAAAAAGGCTATAATCTTTACCCCGAATGGGTTTCTACCTCAAAACGAGAGGGATAACAATGTGTTTCAAGAACATAAAAGCGGGTGGACAGTTAAAGAGCTAAAGGAGCTAGGATATATAGTAAGAGGCATAAATGGATTTAAGCCGTTGAGGGCAGAGGGAGCCAAGATTAAATTTAAGCCAGCCGGATTTTTCTCAATTCTTTCTGACATTACGCAGAAAGCAACCTATTATTACCCTAGCTTAGCATTTCAGCTGCTGGGTATAAAATCGATGCAGAGGCATTAGCTGTGGAATATCCGAAAGTATTCATCATAATTGTCAATTGGAATGGTAAAGAGGACACAATCGAGTGTCTGGAATCTCTGAAAGGGGTAGACTATCCCAACTATAGGCTTATTGTTGTGGATAATGGCTCTACCGACGGCTCTCAGGATGAATTAAGAAAAATACCAGGCATAGTATTAATAGAGACCGGTAGAAATTTGGGCTATGCCGGAGGAGTGAATGTAGGGATAGAACACGCACTAAAGCATGGCGCTGATTATGTTTTTTTATTAAATAATGATTGCATAGTGGATAAGGGTTTCCTAAAGGAACTGATAAGAGTAGCTCAAGATGACGAAAAGATAGGAATTGCTGGTCCAATTATCTATTTTTATGATGAGCCAAATAAACTGCAAGAGTTTGGCGGCTATATTAGCCTGACTCGCCTGATCAAAGGGGGAATAAAGCCTGAACTCGGCGTAATTGATAAGGGGCAATTTAAGGATATTAGATATGTTGATTACGTTGCCGGTGGAGCATGTCTTATAAAAAAAGAGGTAATAGAGAAAATAGGCATGTTTGATCCTTCATATTTTCTCTATTGGGAGGAAACCGATTACGACATGCGAGCGAAACAAGCCGGATTTGAGCTTGCAGTAGTCCCCACTTCAAAGATATGGCATAAAGTATCAGCGTCAACGGTGAAAAGCAGTAACTTAGTGGCATATTACATGACCAGAAATAAGTTTATCTTTGTGCGTAACCGTTTACCAAAGGTTCAGTTTCTTGCTTTCACGGTTTGTCATCTTATTAGAAATTTCCCACCCGCTTTTGCTTCGTATCTGTTGAAACGCCGAGATTCCTCATCTTTTAGGGTGTATTTGAGAGGCCTGAAAGATGGGCTGCAGAATGTGACGGGCCCACTCAAGGAGTCCCCCGAAAAACACGATTAGTCCAAAACTCGATGCTCCCATGGCGAGAGTTTGATCTAAAGCAAAAAGCTCCAAATATTACCGGGTGATGTTAACCACCCTAGCTTATGCTGTGTAAGACGGAGTGATAAGGGTTTGCCCCTCTGTGTTTCCAAAGCTGCATTTTGATTCCACCTCTTATGAGCTAGTTCCCAACGATTGTCGATACACCTCGCTGAGAATTTCTGGTGCATTCGACCAGTTTTTGGGGGGCAGGTCATAGTAGTATACTTTTAAAAGTTTCCAAGTCACGCTACTGAACTCGCACCAATATTTAGTTGCAGTAAGCTAGAGGAAATGTAATAGAAAAAGTTCTGCCTATTGTAACCCCAGCTCCACCTAAGGGGACTCGAACTAAATCAAGCAAACGCAAACGTAGCCCTAAAAGTTCTATATATTGAACAACTTGGGCTACCAAGGAATTGGAGAGACACAGTCATAAAGGCTGTGTCTTTTTATTTAATAAATAGCTATTATCTGTTGACTTTATATGTTGCGATTAATAATAATTCTAGTTGAGAAGAGCTAAAGGCTAAATTAATGGTAGCAAAATACAACTACTATATCATTTTAGGCTATATTCCCGTATATGAACAGCGCAATGGTATGTTTATTAGACCAGGTGTGTTTCGTAACCAAAGCAATGCTGAAGCCATAGAATACTATAAAAATGTGAGAGCCAACTTGCCTGTTACAAGAAAGATCCTTGATTTTGATAATGATACTGCACTCTATTTCCTAAAATATGATATTGATGATTTAATCATGATGATTCGAGCAACAAGATTTAGAGACGCAGTAAAAGTTTTTGACGCGCTTAGATGCTTACTTGCCCTAGCTTACCACTGGTATAGTAAGGATGCAGACATAATTCCTCTGGAACATAGGCCCAATTTTTCTAAACTGAGCACCCAAGATTTAGCTACTCTAACGGGAGCTTTTAATACGATGTTATTTCCGGCTGAAATCCATAATGGAGTTCAAGTCTCAGATCGCAACGTATTAGATATTAAAGAACAGTTGGTGAAGGTATTTCTTCAATCGGATATACGAAGAGCATTGGCATGTTTTTATCAGAGTCAGACTATATACTACACTCATCTCGTTGGTTCTTTTGTTGCCGTACATTCAAGGCCTGAACTTATTGGCACTAGCCAAGAAGAATATAGGCAGAGCAATTTTCGTTATCAGGAAATGTTACATGCTTCACTTTTTACCTGTTATCGTGGGATTGAAGCGCTATATTCAAAGAATTTTAAGACCGATGATTTTAAAAAGGCAAATAGAAAAACCCTAGAGGCATATATGAATTATAGAATACCTAATGCTCCAAGTCGCTCACGTTATCTTTTGAGGTTCTATCGTCAACGAGAGGCTCATGCTCCAAAACATAAATTACTTATTAATATGCTGGCAGTTCTTTTTCGCGCTCGAAATCGTGCAGCACATGGCTATCGTTGGACGCGCAGGCACAGATTCGAAACTTTTGGAAGCGACCTTGTAGATGAATCTAAGTTTTTTCTTGGGCATCTGATTAGTAGCGCTCTTAGTTAATCTTGTTTGCAAGTATATTCGAATAAATACTCCCACCCCCCGCTCCCAAACCCGCAGCCTCGCGCCATAATATAGATAGAGGCTGGAGGTTCATTCAGGTCTGGGAGTACGATCTCAAGCGCCTTTTAATCCAGGCGAGCAAAATCGTTTTCAACACGATGTGAATTCTGAGTCTATCGCGCAATAATGATGCCGCGGTAGGCTTCACTCCTTCTATCCAAGCGATGCCTCACTTGAGTATCCCTGGATGCTCACAGGCGTCTGCGGCTGCCGTGTACAAATCACCAAATACGCGCCAATATTAATTCCGTAGGCTTGAACGAAAGGAGGTGACTGAAGTGGCAAAGCAAAAGCACCACGTCTTCTCGGCGAGGACGACGGAGGAGGGGCTGAGGTTGCTCAATGGACTGAAGGCGGAGCGTGGCATCGGGTGGGACGAGCTGGTCATAGACGCCGTCTGCGCCCACTACGGGCTGGACATGGGCGTCATGGCGCTGCCCAAGGCCGAGAAGCAACCGAAGACCACCAAGGAATCCAAGGCAAAGTGAAGGAGGAACAGATGAAAGCGACAAAAGGAAAAACGGCGGACACGAGTCCACGGAATCAGCCTCGAAAAAGTTTTCGGGTTCGAAGTGGACTAACTGGCTCCCCGAGTAGGGCTCGAACCTACAACCTAGCGGTTAACAGCCACGATAAAAAGGTCCGCTGATTCTTACGCTTGAAGTCCAGGCGTGGGACTTTCTATGAAAAAAGGAACCATTTTTAGGGGATTTGTCAAGACTTTTCTGGGCGAATCTTGCCATATTTTCTCAAGTAAGCGGCCGCTATTCTAGTCGCTATTCTCAATCTTTCTTCCAATTCCTTTATTACTTCTAC
>SDBT01007311.1_pt1 | contig 18198 bp, 28 predicted proteins | sample 2277101 | NCBI WGS metagenome assembly SDBT01 (sample SAMN10404973, study PRJNA504765) | marine sediment metagenome | isolation source: marine sediment core GS10_PC15, 103 cmbsf | place: Arctic Ocean: Southern Knipovich Ridge | collected 2010
ATAATAGGCTCCCTTGCACGTGTAGCCTATCATCCGCTTCACAACCGCTTCGTGCTCGATTAACCACTCCCACGCTTTTTCTGTCTCATATGGCATGATTTGCATTTCACCTCTCCGTCGATAGCCACCCATTGTCGAGAATTCAGTTTAATTTGGCCGCAACATCCACACGTACGATCTCTCGGTAAAAGCTTTTCTCGGTTTTCCTTTCGCCGCTCACACCTAGGACGGCCTACTTTCCTGCGATTCTCTCGCCGCGCAGCTTGCAAATTGCGCAACAAGTCCGTTGACCTTCGTCGTTCAGTGCGTTTCATCGCTTAACTTCCCATTTCCTGCGAATATTTCTGGCGTTAACCGCAAGTTGGTGAGAGACCAGAGCCCCTGTTTTGAGAAGTAGCAGGACTCTCCCAGATTTATCTTTTGTTGAAATCGACGTAAGTCCTTTAGCAATACCGACTTATGGCTTTCTTACTTTTACAAAAGTGGGTTTACCCCATCTTACAAATGAACGATTTTCCGCCCGCAAGTGTTAAACCCTTGCAGCACAGAGACTTGCGACTAGAGAATTTCCTCTCCCTCTTCGTGGAATGCTCAATACTCACTTTGCGGGGGTGCCTTTCCACTTAATAGTGTAAAACTAGCTTTATCCTGCAAAGCTCGATATATGCTTATATAGAAGGATAAGAGAGAGAGAAAAGAAGTTTTTATTTTCCTTTGTTACTGTTTTATTTCCTGAAAATGAACAAAGATTCACTAGTTTGCGGGTCAGAACATGCTTTGACCTGGCCGAGACTGCTCTGAGGCCGGGACGACCGGTCTGGTCCCTCACCAACTGGCAGACCTTGCGCACAGGGTGATAGATATACATTGCAGGCATCAATTGCGGTTATGCCGGGTAAATCGTCGCTGAAACTGGGCAGGGATGTGGAACGAGGGGTGTTGAGGCGTGAGGGTCCTGCAACCTCGTTTACACTCGATGACATGGAGAGCCTTTTGCGCTCGCTGAATACCATTCTCCGCCTCGTTAATGTCGGCGAACGCCTCAGCGAGTACCTTCGCCGCTGCTTCGACCACTTCCCAAGCCTCACCGAATATTTTAGCTGCTGTTTCTAGCCTCAACTGCTGTCCTGAATTCCACATGTTAATCTCTCCAATACCGTGAGTAATCCCTTCCCAGTCCCATCAAACCGCCGTACCAACTGTCCCTCTTCGTCCTCGATCCGATCGGGCATTCGCACAACGTACGCAAGCCCGGGATGGTGTTTTCGCAAACCGCGCAGTACCACCCGCTGGATAGACGACACGCGGGTCTGCACCCCCTTAAATTCCAACCAACCCTGCCAATACCGATGACAGATATACCGATCAGGCCAACCAGGCATTTGCATTTGCCCGCCGACTACAGAAAACACCATCGCATTACACTTGCGCATTTCCTGGCAAATCTTGCGGGTCCACGGGGACTCGTTCATGATCTGTTAACGACCTCCGCATATACGGGGGCGTCTGCCAAGGCCATCGGAATCAGCCAACGGAGGTTATTAATTACCCTTGAGGGCAGTTGTAAATAAGGCACCCAAACAGGCTTTTCCTCTTCTATTTGGCGCGGCGCAATTCCTTCGCCGTTAGCGGAGAAGAAAAACACCCTCCATTCATTATCTTTGGCGATAAGCGTACTAAACTTTCTCCAGGCCTGTTTGGGGATGTAGGCTCCGGTTTCTTCGAGGAACTCCCGGCACATTGCCATGTGCGGAGTCTCTCCAAATTCACGTTTACCCCCAACCCCGTTTAGCAGACCAAGTTGCCATGCCGGGCGGAGTTTCTCGATAAGAAGCACCCTTTGCTTTACTTTGTCGAGGGCGAAGCCGACTACGTAGTCTTTCATCGAATCACCTCCGGTTAGAACCTATAATTCATCCAAACACATTCCACTCGTTTACTCCCCGCCACCCCTTTACAGTCGATGTCAAACTCTTCGTAATTCCAGCCCGTCAGAAGGTCGAAATACTTTTCCGACGGGTAGCCACTGATCATTACTCTACCCTTGCAGTTGCGAATATAATTAAGCAAATCTTCGTGCTCTGTATCCGTCATTTCACATTCATAGGCATCCGTTGTAACTCGCGTTTCGTGAAGATATGGCGGATCTAGGTAGAATAGCGTATTCGGGCCATCCTCCCGCCGAATAACGTCCAGTGCGTTATCATTCAGCACCGCCACTCGTTTAAGCCGTTCATGGACCTCAGGCAACCCCTCGACTACTGACCACCACGCGCTTGCTTGTTCGTTCATGCCTCTCCGAGTTCTATTACGGGAGAGTGTAGCGAAACACTTGAACTGTCCGGCGCGTGATTGTCGGCAGTGGATGAAGAAGGCAATGGCGCGGGGTACGTCGGCGTACATATCACACGGAGGGTATGTATTGCAGGACCGCCTCCACTCCGGCTGTGAGAACGGCACAGCATTTACAATACGCTCAAACCCTTCAAAGCTAGGCCCGTCTTGCAGTGTTCTCCAGAAGTTAGACAGTCCATCATTCAAGTCATTGACGACTTCCGACACACCCTCCGGGTCCTTGGCCAGCAAAACCGCCAGCCCGCCCGCGAACGGCTCCACATAGTGTATATGCGGAGGCATTAAGGCAATTAGTCGTTTAGCTAGGTACGACTTTCCACCGTGCCATTTTAGGGGGTTATTCACCTAGGGCCTCCCGTAGTCGGGCGGAATACTCCGTCCTTTGGTGAAGCAGTCGCCTTAGGGATGCGAGCATGTTCGCCCACTCCACGGGGTTTGTGTGGTGAGTGAACATAGTTAGCGCGAAATGCCGCATTTCCATGAACGTCGCGGTATGAATGGAGGCCTCCTTAAATGTTGGGCAAATAAGCTCCACGTTTAAGTGGCCCTCGATCGCAGTCATCACGCTCCCTTTAGCAAGGACATCTTGCAGGGTGACTTTCACTTTTACCTTCGCCGTCCACATCCACGTCTTAGCGAATTCCCATCCTGCAACGTCACTTCGGTGCGCGTGTGTCGTAGTGGCAGCGACACACGCAGCGGCAAACTCTTCGGGGTGCGCCAACACCTCGGCTTTGGACGGAGGCAACAATCTGATCACTGAGTCAGGCGACAATTCTGTCACCCCATCGACAGCCCTACGAGCAAGTCCGTCCACACAACCAGCCCAACCAAGTCTGCTGTTCTCGGCGACCCGTGCAACTGCCCAGGGCACCTGCCCGTCCGCCCCCACAACCGCTGCAAACGGGATATCAATCAGCATCGTTGCCCACCACGGCGGTGGCTCAGGGGGCTTAACCTCAGGCATTGGGACCGCGCGCTCCGTGCCGCACTTACCGCATTCGAAAACCACCATTCTATCGCTCATGTCAACTCCCTATCTTGATTCAAAAAGCATTCATCGGCCCGCTTATCGTCGCGAAACCGAACAAAACGTGGATGGCGTAGTCGCCCCTTGGAACCTATACTTTGGTAGGCGACTTCTACCACTTGGCCGATGTATCGCTCCTCGTCGGCCGAGATCTCATATCGCATCGCGTCCGTCATGCCGGACACCGTGGCCACTTCGTGCCCCTCAATGGAGACCTTCAGCGATCCCATCAGCCCGAGATACTTTCCCTTCCCGTCCAGGAAGCCAGTAATCACACAATCAAGTGTCTTGATTGGCTTCCACTTTTCCAGGTTCAATAGCTGGCCATCCTTGAAAACGTAGCCCTCAATTTGACGTCCGCGATAACGCAATAACGGCTTTTTCATAAACTCTCGTGGACCGTCGCTATTTCTATTACAGAGGCAATATGGGATTGATCGAACGCCCCACCGCAGTAGTGTGGCGTTCAACTCATCCAATCCCATGCCGTTCGGGAGTGTTTCCACCGCCCAACACGAAAATAGTAGCTCAATTGCAGCATCCTTGATCGCAGTTTTGACCAAACTTGCGGGGCCTTCAGGCGTCCACAATTCTCCCAACAGCACTGTTCCGTTTGGAACAAGGGACAACATTCCGGGGGAGATAATGCGAGGCCCTACGGTTTTTGTTACGTCGGTGGGCAGCGAGGTATAACACCTAATTGCCCCAAATTGATCTTTGACGACCCGCAGACTGTGCCCATCGATTTTGTAGTGGGCATATTTCTTCATGCCACGCTTATAGGTGTCCATTCAAAATCTCCGCTATTAGAGTGAACGGAATTCGTTTACGGACCACACTACAGGCGTGAAACTGTAGTGCGCATGTATGTAGTCTATTCATTATCCACTTCCGATGTGTTAGCGTTGATTTCAGCCTTTAGCGCTCTCAGCGCCTCGATCTGCTTTTGGTGCTTCAGAATCTTAATCTTTTGGACTAAGCGTTTGCACTCAGATTGCGCTTGCCGGATGATGCTAGGGCCGTTTGTCCTAGCATCATCTAGCGCAGCCAAGTCCCGCTGGGTCTTAGCGATCACCCGTATTAGATTCGCCCGGGACTGCTCGTAAAACCGATCATTCTCAAGCGTTGTGCGGGTTGTTTGAATAGTAGAACGGTACGCCCTGAGTAGGCCCTCCGCATCTACTATAGCCTGTTTGTCGACCATGTCAGTCCTCCGATGTAAAGTGTCGCTGCTACTCGTCCTCCGGGTCATAATTATGGGCCGCATCACCCGTTTCGGCCCGCTCAATGTCATGCTGATCGTCGGCCTCAACGCTGATCTTTCTCGCCTTGAGAGCCTCGTGCTCTCGTAGCAAGCAGGCTCTCACCTCGTCAACACTGCCTGTCACTGTCACGATGACAACCGTAATGCTGTCAGGCCTAACCCGCGACTTTTCACGGAGGATCTCCACGTCTTCACCGATGATCTCTTTCCGCTCATCTTCGGTAAATCCTGTGAAGGTCAGCGTTGCTTGCTTCTCGGCATTTTCACGGTGAACCTCATGTTCCCGCCTCGCGCAAGCCCGTATCGCTTCGCCGCTGCCCGTCACCGTTATGGTTGTTGGTATGCGTTCATCGGCCGTGGCTTTCACCGTTTCGCCAATGATCCGCGCTTGTTCCTCTTCGGTAAACTTCGCGAGGGTCAACGTTAAGCTCTCGTCGTGTGACATTTTGCTATCTCCGATTAGGGTAACTGTAAACACCTCTACTACTGCCGCAAGCTCCGCACACCTTGCAGCATGCGGAGCTTGGACAATAGGCCAGCTACTCGGTTGGATTGTTAAGCACCTGAAGTACCTCATCCACGGCCTCGTCCCCGATATCGGCGCGGAGCATCGCCTCCAATTGCGCAGTACGTTCCAGCAGCGCGAGCAATCGCGCGGACTTGGCCCGCTTCTTAACACTTCCCAAAGCCCTGATCTTCGTGGCCTTGGTAGCGAATTTGGCGGCCTTGGCAGTGTGCTCGGCGGCCATCATTTCCAGGTAAACCACCACGTCCACAAAATCCTTGGCCCGCAGTGGCCGGTGAATTGTGGGGTCATGATCCACAGGAACCGCTTCCAGACCCCCTTCGGGAATCGAAAACGCCAGCTTCGTTTTTCGGCCGGGCTTGGCCGCGTCGCCGTCACCGGTCGCGGCTTCCGGCGCTTCGGACCCAGGGACCGCGCTTGCGACCTCGCGGCTTCCAATAGGGGCCGAGACCTCGGCCACGGCCTTGTCTGCTACTTCAGGCTTCGATTTCTTCGCCATGTCTCACTCTCCAGTTGGGGTTGAGCCGCCGTAATGGCAGCAGAAACATAAACATCAATGGGGTGCCCAGGACTCGAACCTGAACCCAGCGACTTTGAATGCCGCCGCTCTACCATTTGAGCTACCACCCCGACCGCCGTAATAGCGGCACACGGGCAGGGATTAGCCTCAACAGTCCGCCCTCTGTTTCTCTATCTCCTTCAGCCACTCACTGTGCTTTTCCGCCATCTGTTTCTCTATCTCCTTCAGCCACTCACTGCGCTTTTCCGCCATCTTGTCTACTACTCTGCGGCCTTCCGCACACGCCGAATCGTAAAAGCCGTCAGAGGTCCCGTAGTGAACGTCGCCGTTCCCCGTCCAGGATCTCGTATAGTCGTAAAACTTAGGCATGAATCCCTTCCCGTGAAAGCCCCGCACTGAGGCTATGACATAGTAAAACCCGTGTTTGGGCTCGGGGCGCTCATCGCACGCCCCGATATGGCATTGCACTATGGTCGAAACGGTCGGGGACTCTCCATGGTCCTGCGGATGCTCCGTGTTCTTCCATCGCCCCTCGTTTCCGAAGAAATGTTGCCAGTCGTTCTCGGAAATAGCTTTACCAAATATGCCGATAAAAGGTTTGTGCGGTTCACTCATAATCGTCACCACCTCCGTTGTTAAGGTATTAGCATCAACACCCTGCCAGAGCAAGCACACCCTGCAAGGTCTTTTGATGCAGTTCGTATAGCCTATTCCGCGTTCGCCGATCTCCGCAACTCTCAGCCGCATCGACCAGGTGAGCAACGGCTCGAAGCCGACGAGCTTGCAGAACCTTGCGGTGACGAATGGCTTTCGAGCCGTGTAAGATGGCCGTCATAGCTCGGCAATAGACGTCATCGTGCAGCGTGACCAGTGCCAATTCGGCCGTAATGGCGCACTCGTCGAAACTGACCATGTCGCCAGCCGGGAGGAACTGGCCACCGGGGTAAAACTTACGGCCTACGAAGCAGCCGCCTTTGGGCGAGCGTCGACGTTTCAGATTAGCCATGCGATCACTCCTAGCATAATTGCCCCTAGCATCAGAATGGTTAGTTCTTCGCGCATTGCAACGCCTCTTATTCAATGGTGTATACCAAGCGACCTAATGCGTCGCCAATAAGCCATAGCGATTGGAGTAGTAGCCCTACTTCTCGATGTAATGCTTTCCACGCGTCGACGTCGGTTTTGGTGGTATGATCCTTGATATCCTCAACCATTTGCGTAAACACTTTCGGGCGAGCTATCGCCTCATCCAAATCGGGGCAAGCTAGGCTTACGACTGAAGAGCTTGACCATTCTAGGGCGATCCCTACCACGACGTCCGTCTTGTCAGGACCCTGCCCTTGTGTAAAAGTGCGTTTAGCACGACAGACTCGACCGTCAACGGGATTGATCACCCGGCAATCCTCTGGCTCCAACCCTGAGGCCATCAAGTCATAAAAAATGAGATATTCCGTGTGATCTTGGACGGTTTGAAACATGCCTCCGTCCGGCCGTTTAGAGTAGGCGATAGCAGGCGCCACCTCTTGCCACTCCGCGCAATACGCGATTGCTTTGGTAACGCTGCCCAATCTGGCAACGTCTTCAAGGTCCACTTCCACACACGTCGAATCGTACCAAGTACTCATAATGGACTCCCGATGTAAAGGTGTGAGCTACCCCGCGACACGGTTCCGGCGAACGCCCCGGGCCATATACGCCCTTGTCTGGTTTCGATCGACCCTAGTCTCGGCCAATTGAGCTTCCAGCGACTCTTGCCGAAAGAGTAAATCGGCATGCAGATTGGCGGTGAATGGGATACGCCAACCGTTTTCAATAACGTGGCTGAACCATTCGAGCACCTCGGCCGTGATAACGACTATTTGTTCGTTCATTGTAATTCCACCGCCTGTTTTGCTTGCATCACAAGCGGCCCAAGTGTGGTTAACCGCCCCGCCTTTGGGCTCGGCCACGTTCCCGACCAGTCCGCGAATTCCTCGCACGCCTTCGCCCAGCGAATCCCCTGCCGCACCGTACGTATGCGCCCCAGAGCCTTGCCACTACAGCAGTGCGTCAGAGATAGCGGCTCCACTCGGCTTGTGTCTCTCACGAGCACTAACCCGTCGACGCCCGTGGGATATCCGGCGCGTTCTTCGCGAACGCCGTTTACCGAGATCATGACAGTTGTCATTTTGTGCGTCATTTTATCATCTTCTGTGTGGTCTTTCCACAACAACTGGGAGCATAGTCTCCGCGAGCCTTTTTTCGGCAAGTCAAGCAGACGAATCGGTTTTCGTATTGGCTCGGGTGGCCTTTCCCGCATCTCCGAGGGTTGTACTGGTCTTTATGTGGTCGCTGTTTTATGGGCTTACTCATTTTATGACCTTCCACAAAGTCTGTCCGAATAGTCCTCATCTTGCGCTGCCAAACGGTTGAGCCTCCTCGCAGCCCTTTCGTTTCCTCTGGTCCGAGCATCTTCCGCATCCTGCCGATACTTGATTGCTCGTTCTCGGTAGTAGATTGCCTTGCCGTCGTCTCGGGCTTGTCGTGCGACGTCCATAATTTGCCTCTCAACTGAAGGAAATATCCGTTGTCTCGGACGCGAAGCCGTGCATGATAAACACCCGGTCCCGCAGGTCTTCCGTCTCGTCGCCATCGCAGAAACAGCACGAGGCATCGGCCAACAGGCCAATGAGCATGGCTCGGGAGGCGGAGATGATTCGCTCGACTGTGAGCGGTTGGAAGAGTGCCTTGGTTTCGGCCCGGACTCGTTGGGGGATAGCTGACATTGTTTTTGCTCTGATGTTAGATTTCGACGCACTGGCCCCATCGCTCGTCGGTGTTGTATTGTGCGATCGTCTGATCCAGTCGAGCATCGGCGTCGGCGGTATGCTTCACGTTCCACCGGCCTAGACCATCGAACTTCCGCAGATCACCGCGAGGATCTTCGCCCTCTTCCGCGGCGAGGCAGCACGCCATGTAGCGGCCACCGCCGTCAAAGCCGACCGCAAATACGCGTCGGGTTCCGGATTCTCCTCCCCCGAGTATCATGGGGCAGGCGACCATGCGCGTGATGTTGGATAAACGGGCCTGGGATCTCGTGGCCATCGGTTTGCTTTCCGGTAAGTGTGGTGTTTCGCTGGTTAGTTCCCCATTCCCCGAGGCGGATGCCTCGGGGGTCTCTCCTGGTTTGTGAGCCATCGGTCGTCTCCAGTGTTTGATCTGGTTGGCTACACCGACGCGACTTGCTTGTATTGCTCGTCATCATCCCAAGTTGCATCGAGCATGCCGTCGATGTGGTTCTGTGCTTCGCTGGCCGAGGGGTACTCGCAGTTCCCCGGCTCGGCCAGTACCCACACATTATTGTTGTCTAGTGCTTCTACGGCGAATTCCCCGAAACCGCCATTGATTCTTACTTGCGTCATCGTTTCTCTCCTGGTAAGGTTCCCATTCCCCGAGGCGGATGCCTCGGGGGTCTCTGCCGCCTCATCCGCAAACGATATGGCCGATGACGCCAATCACCGCCAACGCTAGAGACAGGATGAGGGCGCCAGCCAAAAAGTCACGAACCAGGTCGGCGACCAGTGTTCTGATTTTCTTCATTGTTCCGCTCCGATGTAAAAGGTTTCGTTTCTCACTCTCACTACATATAGTATACGTCATTCGCAGCGAATTACAAGAGAATTCCTTTCGGAATCCCAAAATACTTTGAGAATTAGGTAAACGTCGATAAACGGTCGCTAGAGGCCTAGAGGTCTAGGCCTATTACCGGTCGAATTCGGGCCAAACGGCCGTCAGATCGCACGCTACGAGGTCGATTTTCCGTCCATCCGAGAATTTCGTCGTACAACTCCCACAAGATAGAGGCAAGCAGTGTCTACATGTCGATGTACTTGATACTCTCTCGACTCATTCCACTTACGAACCGCAATGCGGCTACGCTCTTTCCCCGCATCTAGCGAGGCTTCTAAAGATTTCCCTGCGCGCAACGCTGACATAATCCCTCTTAGGCCCTCAAGTCGAAAGAATGAGTCCATCCACTCGCCCCCACCAACTGGGATCTCCTCGAAAATGGGGGAATATTTATAGTGGGTGGCAAGCGTTTTTGACTCTTCCACGGACAATCGTCTTAATAATGCAAGATCCATCCTACACCCACCTTTCGCCAGCGTTATATCGCTCGGCCAGATCGGTGACGATGGCCTCATCGTCACCGTAGAATTTCAGTGTTACTGGGCTGATGCTCAGCACCATCCGGCCATTCCGCTCTACTCGACCGTAGGTACCTGCGATCTTGCGATAAATGCTTCGTTGTCCGGCGATGGGAGCGACCACCCAAACGTAAGGCTCGATCTCTTGCTTACCACTGCCTTTTTTAGGTGATCCCTGTTTCTTCGAGTTTTCCTCAATCGAGTTAATGAACTGCCCGCCCCTGTAATGCTCGCCGTTTGCTCCCAGTTCTCCGCCTTGCTTGGCCCGCTTTGTCACCGTTTCGCTCCGATGTAAGGGTTTCGTTTCTCACTCCCACTACATATATTATACGTCATTCGCAGCGAATTACAATAGCAATTCCGAAATAATTTCGAGAATTAGGTAAACGCCCGAGAACTGCCTGGTATAGCCTCCCACTTCCGACCCTGTGAACACCCGAAACCCCACCAAACCCTCGGGAGACGGCAATCCTCGGCCTCCTGGCTATGGTTCTGGACCTCGGCCGACCAGCCATCGTAATTCCTCCGCCTCCCCCCAGTTCGCCCGATCCAGCGAGATTTCTCCATCGTCTCCACCGGCAATCGCCCAATTCTCACGGCTTACGCCAGCCGATACCCGGATCGGGACTCTTAATTTCACTTGAGGTGACTCCATAATACCGACCAAGTCCCGCATTGTACGGGGATCGTCCGCCACGGCGTGCGGCATTTCAAACAGCACTTCGTCATGCACGCACGCCACCAGCATAATCGGGGTGCGATCACACGCCCGGTCTAATGCCACCAACCGTTCCTTCATTAAATCGGCCGCGCTCGATTGATTCAGCGAGTTGAAGGCCCGATAGGACTGGTTATATGGTAACCGCCGGTGGCGGCCGTATAGGTTGAAGACATAGCCCCGCCGCTCCGACGCTCTTGCGGCCGCGTAGCTCGTGCGCTTCAGCCCTGGTAGCGTCTCGTGATAGGCATCGTACACCTTGCTGGCCCGCCTAGTGCAGAGCATGGTGAATACCTGCATTTTCTGTGATTCCTTGACTTCACCTGATTCCACTAGCTTAGCGACGTGAGCTTTCAACTCGCCTACCAAGTCTATGTTCGTTGCGAGCATTGCAACCAACTTCTTCTTACCCCCGCCGTACCCCATGCAGAAATTCACACTCTTCGCGGGGCTCCGAGCTATTGCGCACATTTCCGCCACCCAAGCGTGAAAGTCGGTGTCCGGATTCGCTGCGTAGGCCGCAATCGCCGCTGCGTCGTTTATGTAATGGACAATCAACCGGAATTCGATTTGGCTGTAGTCAATGCTGACGAAGGTATTTCCTGCCCTGGGGTGAATCAGCGATTTAGCCATCTTGTCGAGTTGTTGCGCGTTTGGTGTCTTAGCGGAGAGCCGCCCAGTACGGACAGCTTGGTTATAGTCTGAATGCAGCAAGCCGTCAATCTGCAATTCCGCGTAGGGCTCAAGGAAAAGTCCTCGTTGCGTACTCAACTTGCGGTATTCCGCAACTCGATTGATGACGCCTTCCGGCGCGTACGGATGGGCCTCATATTTTGCCATGGCTTCTTTATCGAATGACGGGTTGGACGCCTTAGAGGCATCGTCGGCATTTGTCCATTTCATGACAGGCAAATCATACTGATTGCATAGCACGTCGTAACAATCTTCCCTAGAATTAGGGCGAAAGGGTCTACCAACAATGTCCTCTAGCTCCCCATCCAATTCCGCCATACGGTTTAGGTGTCTTAGCTCTGTTATTTGTACTTCCGTTTTAGAGACGCCCAACCCGTTCCGCTCCATTTTGAAAAGGGCAGGTGTAACCGCAATCTCTGTGTCCCATACACCTCGGCACTCTTCCGGACATTGCGCCTCCAAGTAGTGATAGAGTCGCCGACCGGTCAGCACGTCTTGCCCACCGTATTCCGCCATGATGTCGACGGGGATCCGTCCGTAGTCCTGATTTCGGTAAAGGTAGGGTTTCAACGCTTGATTGTATTTCCCGATATCCTCTTTCAGCCACCCGGACGATAACGCTTCCAAGCTATACCCACCCCTCATGATGCGATCCGAATCTACAATTTTCGCAAGCGTAAGCGAACACACTAATGAACAAGTCGGGACCGCGTCTAGGCAGTTCGCCGACACATGCGCGTCATATTTCACATTGTGATTTATCCATCGAGTAGCGCCCGCGAGAATCCGCGCCCACCACACTTGTACTGGTTCCCGGGGGAGGTTCCCACCGTGGACGTGGCCTACGGGGATATACCACGCGCCTGGGTGGGCGTCCACCGTGATGCAAATACCTAGGACGTCGCAATTGTGCCAGGGATTTGTTGACTTGATCTTAGGGTCACCGCTTGTGGTCTCGAAGTCCACGAATAAGTCAGCCGCGCCGGTAAGCTGCGGTAGCTCGTCGACCGATTGCACGAGGCGTACGCCGTTGAGGAATTCAATCATTGGACGTCCCTTATTCGCTTAAGCCCTCTAAGAGACATCTCCAGTCGCTCGATTTCATCGGCGGCCTCGCTCATCGCTTCGCACTCAGAGGTGATATCACCAGGTTTTACGAAGGTCCATTTCGCAGCTTCTCGTAGCCGCTTGACTAGATCACTCATCGTACATACTCCTGTACAAGTGCGATTCTCGCAGCGCATTCCTTAACACCCTTTTCACACTTCCATAATGCACGCCCTCGCTCTAGACTCGGCAAAGGTACGAAAAGCGTATGAGCCGTTTTCGGCTCGTCGAATGCCACCGGGTGAAACTCCCCGAAGTGATCTGGGCAGATATAGGGTGAGCCGGTCAATAGCCCGTTTGCTCCAAACGCCTTGCAAACCCTGGAATCGACCATCCAAATAATCCGGTACTGTTCTCGTCGGTTCCACACACTTCTCGCGACTTGTCTTGTTCGGTCGCACTTCCAAAACTCACCGTCAGGATCGGGATGCGCCAAGCAAAGGCCCTCATGAAACACTATCCCGAGACGGGCTATTCGCCCTTGGATCATATTAGGCCAGTACCTGCCAATGCGAGTTTGAAAATGAAGGAATCGCCCTCCGGTTCCCATATCGCTTACCGGCCGCCAGTGCTTCTCACAGTTACGGCTTCGCACTACTAATGAGGTGGTCATCATAGCCCTTTCGCTAAATCAGAGTGAAGTCCCGCGTATTGGTTTTCTCGCCGTCTCATGAGTTCGTCCAGTACCGCTTGACGACGGAAGTAAGCTTGGCAAATCCCCCCTAATTCCGGTTCCGGGTAATTAGGCGTACAATGAAAAGTTGTTCCTATCTCTGGCGTATCCTTGTGCCCCATTCGTGCATATGCGTCGTTTACTTTGAGGATCTCCAAAAAAGTTAGAAGGCCGTCCCCCCGCCTTTCATGGCGTTGTTGCAAGAGTCCCGAGTCACACGTAAGCACCACGGTGAACGCCCCTAAGGCCGCAAGTTTTCCGTCGATAAACCTATAGGCGTCAGGGTCGACTACGCGTGCTTGCCGCCTCCAATGTAGATCATACATAACCTGACTCAGATGAAACCGATCCATCACCACACGTCGGCTCGCTCGGTCGACGTAGCCCCAAACCGGGTCGAACCCGTCTGGCAATACACCCATATGATCAGGCAAATACCCCCGGGCCGTAAATGCAGGGAGTTCCAACAAACGCTTCTGTAACGTTGTCTTACCGACTAAGTCGGCGCCTTCGAGAATCAACATATTTGTGCTCCTGTACAGGTGTCACCACGTCGTAATGGCGTTCGTCAAACCGCCGGGGGATATACTCCAACATGTCGAACAACTTCTCACTACCGCTTGCGGACCCTCCAAGCCATTTACCCTCTGTTGGACTGTAGCTCGATTCCCAGTCGGCCGTGCCCCACGCATCATCGAGATAGGCTTTAGCCTGCAACGCCAGCCACTCACCGACCGCCGGGCAAGCGCAGGATGCGAGTTGCATAAACGGCCGAGGGCCTTGCGGGATTTTGCCGCCCCATCCGGCGGCCGTGGCACACTCGCCTACGGTTACCGGTCGATTATGGGAAGGGTGAATCTCTATGCTAGCTGCAACGGCAATTGTCGGATACGGCCGCAACCAGTTCAACCGGTGATAGTTAACAAGACATTCAGGAATTGCGTTAGGGCTATATTGCCTTAACGTCTCAAGGTCCCAGCCGTTAGGTAGTGTAGATATGTCTATGTTAGGTTGCATGTTGTAGCTATCGAAGTCGTAAACCCCACCACTCCCAATATGAGTCGGTCGATTCCGTAGAGCCCACAACGCGTCGTAACAAGTCGCGTAATAGGGCGAAAGCTTAGGAGGTGTAATATTGAAATTGTGATTGGGTTTATACGCCACGAAGGCGTACCGCTTTGATTTCTGCGCATTGCCGAACGTTTGCGTAGAGAGAAGGATATGCGCCACACGATAGCCGTGGGCGATAAACCGCTCGGTTTCATCTTGGGTAACAAAGGTGTCGACGTCTGACTCCCAGATCACAATCGGGGCGTCTTGCCGCAGAGCGAAGTCCGCGAATGACTTGATTTGCGTAACCGTTGGGTTGCCATAGACTAAACTAATATCGGAACCTCCTATATCCGCCCAAATTAGATCGTCAGAAGTGGAAACCGAAACCCCCCAAATGCTTGGGATACCCCAAACCTCTTCCACCGTCTTCCGGCCAAAGTCCGACGTGGCCACGTTGGCCAAAACGTCGAAGTGCTTTTGCACCCCGGCGGTAAACCCACCGGCTTGTACGTGTATACCTAGCGCTTTGTAGTTCATCCGCCCACCTCCGACAATGCTGCACGAAGACGGTTTTCCATTACAGCCTCCGTTTCGGGGCTTTGAGCTAGCTTGGCGCAGACGGAGTCCATGAGCTTTTGGTTTTGTAGGGTTAACGCATCATAGAGTCGCGGGTGGCGAGCGAGCCACTTCCTTTCGAGGTGCTGTAGGAAATCTCGTTTGCGGTGATCGTGGGTACGATGCCGATAATCAGCCAGCGTATCCGCCACATTGATTGACGATACCTTGGCCATTTTGGCCACGTGTAAATCAGCAAACACCTCGTCAATTGGCCAGTCGTACATGACCGCAATCGTGAGCACGAAGTGTAGAAGCTCAGTTAGCCATTCCAAAGCGTCGGCCTCACTGCGGATATCACCGTGTAGGGCTTGCGACGCATCGATCAACCCTTGTAGCGTTTCCAGAATGTCGGCTTCAGTGTAGGGCTTCGTGTCCTCGTTGATTCGATACGCCTTCACACAGTCCAATGCAGTCCTCATTAGAATTCCTCCGGAATAAAACTAGGTCGGTCAGTCAACTCATTGCCGTCAATGAGTTCTTTTAATAGCGTGATGAAACTAGGTGTCTTTCTATACCCCCGGCCATCACGTTGAAGCGCATGCTTGCGCACAAAAAAGGATAGTAGCTGTAAAGCCTCTTGCCGGTCCCATGCGCAGCCGTCCTGCAAGTCCTGCAAGTCTAACTTTTGCGTGTGTAGTAACTGCTTGCAGAAGTCCTTAGGGAAGGGCGTTTGCCCCAGCTTCGTCTTAATCGCCTCAGGGTCCAGCAACACTTGCGTGATTCTGATCGCCTCCGTGTAGTCTCGGTATCCGAAGACGTCGCTATTATAGATTCGCCGAATCATCGCTACAATGTATTCGACGTGACACACTCTCACTAGTAGCGTATCAGATGTTTCCCCAGTAGAGAACGTGCGTGCGGCGAGCGATGCGGCAAGCCTTGCCAGCTTATATCGTGTCGATCCTCGGTCGATTAGGGGAATCATATCGGTAAACTCGTTACTCAGTGCAGTTGCTTCTTTTAGTACAAGTTGAGTTGCCACATCCTCGAATACAACCTGTTCTGCGTCCCGCGTCCAGGTCCAGAGAATTAACGATCGACAAATCCCCCCTTCATAACGCGGAGCCACCTGGGGTCTTTCCCGCTGCAAACGGTTAAGATTACTAGGATCAATATCACTGGAGCTAACAAGTAGAGTAAAGTCAAACCGGCGCACGTCTTCAAGACCTCCCACCAACTCCTTGATAGCTTCAACGCCGAAATTATAAGCACGCAACTGGAGATTGCCGCGAGGATTAGATAGAGCAATAAGCCTTGTACGAGCATGGGTCCGCCTTTTTTCAATCTTGGGGATTTCCGCCACGCCGCTTGATCGCATGTCCGTAAGTTTTGAGATCACTTCGGGGCTGGCGCCTTTCAACTCTTCCAGGATGACGAGTCGTTTGTCGTGTGTAGGGATTACCCCCCATGATACGAACCACCGTGAGCCCAGTTGTTGCAGGCCACCCAGAAGCCCCGCTACACTCGCGTTTTTACATTCGACCTTTTCGCCTAGGCCATAGTGCTTTTGGAGGTTGATTGCGGTTTCGGTTTTACCCTGCGCGGAATCGCCGAGGATTAGCACCTCCGCCCACCCCTTGACAGTTCGCCCATCGAACTGTAGCAATAATGGGCTATGGTAGGCCAAGTCGACCGCAAGGTGCAAATCCCGTCGCTGATAGATCCGTGTGACGTTCGCTTCTAAGTCCTCATAGATGCTAGCCAGCTTCTCAGCAATGGCCTCGACTGTCCAGTTATCCGGGCGAAACGCTAAAAGCGCGTCCAGGTCTTTACACTCGTATGTGGAAAGCGCGTCTTCGGTAGGCTCATAACTCGAAATCAAAAGGGTGGCCAGTTGAGTCTTCGGGTGTGGGTACATCCGTCCCACGAAAGAATACGACTCATTTAGCTCGACACCAGGGCCGATACATACCGCCGGTTGCATAACCCGGTCCGTCGATCGACTAGTGATTTCGAGACGAGGACTAACTCGCGTATCCTCCACATTGTAATAGGAAATGATCTCGAAATCGCAAACCTTGCAGTAGGCGGGAATACCTAGCCCTGACATTAATGCTTCTCGCTGACAAGCTTTAGTTGCCGCAACCATTTCCAGAATTGCGGACGACTCCACATGCAAGGTAAACGTCCCGTCAGGACCAAACGCGGCGCAAACCGAGCATTCTTTTTGGTCTTGCTCGCATACCACCTTCAACTCTTTCGGGATAATATATGGCGCGGTGTCCATGGTAGAGACAACCGCCGACACCCTCAGGCGTTTCCCTGCCGTTCGCGCGTGCGTAGCTGCAATCAGATCATAGTCGATCGGCTCTGCGTCTTCCAGCGTAACTTGAGACGGTAAGCACCACTCTTCCACACCCTTCAACAATCGCTTGAGGCTTTTACCCGATGCGACGTAGTCATTGATGTCCCCATTCGGGTACTTGTCCAAATCAAGGGGCAATTCAACCAACCCGATCCAGCCGACAACACGGGACAGTCGCTTGCAATGCTCTTGAGCGGCTTTTACCCCGCCTACGTCTACATCCATGCAAACGTAAAGGGTTTTACCTGTAAATAGTGGTGTGAACGAAGCGTCCCAATTTCCTTCCCCGGCGGTCGCGGTAATGGCGCCGATACCGTGCCGGTTGAGATGCGCCGCCGCAACGATAGCCTTGATTTCCCCTCCACACAACAACACCGTATCGAAATTGAGTTGTTCTATGGGGTAAAGCCGTATTTGGCCATGTCCTTTAGTGTTCCGCATCTTCGTGCGGCCAGGCGCGCCCGGTAAATACTTGCGAATGTTGACGAAGTCGCCCGACGCATTGGAAATCGGTATGGTGATTCGCCCACCATCTTCCCCGAGCCGGTACTTGCGGATATCCACCATAGTTACAGCGCGGTCAGCCAGTGATTTCATCAAAGGACCGGCGGCAGGGAGGCGCTGGTGGGCACGCTCCACCACGTCCACGGAAATGACTTTCGCCACCTCCATTGTGTAGCGTGTAGAAAGATCAGCAACGACCACGGCGCGTGTGGTTTTCAGAACGCGCGCCATGAAGGTGATAAAATCGCCCGTCTTACCACAACTAGCGCTAAAGCACCTAAACAGTCGCTTCTCCACGTTGACGTGACAACTTGCCGATGAGGCGTTGTGGAAGGGGCATATACACTTTAGCTCGCTATCACCCGCCCAGTCGAACGCATTGACAATGCCATACAGAGCTTTTCTGTATTCATCGTAAAAGTTCGTGTTATTGAATGTTATAAACTCAAGTCCCCTGCCGCTAAAGAACGTAACGATATCGGCAATAGATGGATAGCCTCCCTGCATAGACATAATAACTCCCTTAAAATTTATCGAAACTTTGTCATATTTAAATCACCAATAGTTATATTCATACCAAGTTTCATGGCCATTACCGTTAATTCAGCAAACGTAGGTTGGGCATCTACACCGGCGCGGGCGACC
>SDBT01007312.1_pt1 | contig 18197 bp, 31 predicted proteins | sample 2277101 | NCBI WGS metagenome assembly SDBT01 (sample SAMN10404973, study PRJNA504765) | marine sediment metagenome | isolation source: marine sediment core GS10_PC15, 103 cmbsf | place: Arctic Ocean: Southern Knipovich Ridge | collected 2010
GTATTATACAATCCAAAAGTAATTTTACCTTGATAAGATTGTACCATCCATCCCCTATATGTACTTGATGATAATTGTTTAGATATTAATTGTATTTGTATACTAGCTGTAAATTTAAACCAACATTCTATACTGAATGGTACATTTCTTTCAAAATCAACGATAGAACCACAATCGACATATTCATTTACTCCGTCAAATTGCAAAGCATTATTGAGTTTACCTGCCACCCAATCTCCATCTTCCATATTAACAGCAGTTCCATCTCTTCCATTTACAGAGCTATCGCTAACTAGATTTCCCGAAGATTCATTTAATTTCCAATGTGCATATACATTGGGTGTAAGGTTAACTGTCATTTAATTATCCTCTACTTGGTGTAATCTACCCATCCTTTCTGTGAAGTATATCCATCTTTATTCAGTGATAAATTTCCTGCACCAGTAGTTCCACTCAACATAATGTATATATGATTATCACTTGAACCATAAGCGGTAGCATTACCATGTCCAAGTCCACGACTACTTGTTGTATATTTTAATTGAATTAAATAATCAATCATACCAGTAACATTACTTCCACTTGTTAAGCTCGATGGTAAGGATGCTGCAAAATATTGTCTATAGACAGTTCCATATATTCCACCCTGTTGATTCGGACTGTAATATTCAGTACCGATTTCTGCTGTTTCCCAACTACCATCGCTTGCTTTTTTTAGTGTATTTCCTTTAAGGGCATTAATTAGTCTAGTTCTAATTTGCGTAAAAAAATTTCTATCTGAGTATAATTTCTCATCATCCCAAGCTACCATTATTTTTCACCTTCATTTACTTCTGTTTCTATAATTTTAATATTTGAATTTAATTTGGATATATCATCCGTTAATTGTTTTATTTTCAATATCATTGCCTGCTTTATTTTTAATGCTTTGAGTTCTTTTTCAAGCACAATTTTCTGTTCTTCTAAGGTTTTAACTTGCTTATCTAAATCCATTATTTCTCACCAGGCAACATTCCACCACCAACAGCAGGTTTCGATATTTTCCGCATTGCTTTCATGTAGGCTTTTTCCATTCTGGTACGATTATGCAGTATTACTACCTTATTTGAGTGTAAATCGGCTAATGTAGCTTTATCTAGTTCCGCAAATCGTTCAATGCACTTATGGGCTGCTAGAAAAGCCACAGCCGATTTGAAAATAGGTAAACTAAAAGTTAGCCATTCAGTATAATAGTTTATCTTAACTAAACAAGTATTACTAGGAATAGGATTTCCATCCAATTGTGTTATCGTAAGTTTTCCACATTTTGCATCAAGAACAGTTATTTTTAATTGGTGGCAATCTCCATCACTGTCTACCCACCATCCATCTACATCAGTTCCACAAGAGGTTTCACCATATCCAGTTACTACTCCATCCCCATTAGAATCAGCAAGTGGAGCACTCTTGGTGGCAAAAGTAGTATTAGTTCCATCAAACCATGCACCCGTATCAGGATTACATTTTGGACTTTCACTATCTTGATATACATAAACATCTCTTAATGCCTCAAGATATGCTTCCCAGATAATCGTAGCCATATCCTGGTCTCCTATGGATTTCTTTGAAGTAATTCCAGAATATCTCCTAACGTCATAAACGATATTCCAAGGAAGTATGAAAAACTTATCTTTATATATTGCGACATTTGGTGCAGATGATGCAGTTACTTTTATGTTGTATTCTCCATAAGTTGCATCGATTGGTATAGTATATGAATAATAATAGATTCCTGTATCAGATTTAGTCATTGTAGCTTCTGATACTTTTTCATTCATACAAGGGTCATATATTGTAATTGAAACAGTACTAGGGTCTACATCTAAATTTCCATCTATATTTTTAATTTTGATAACATAATAATTATCTTCGCCCCTCTCGTATATTGCATCTTCATATGCTGTACAAATAGTATAGAAATTACCCATTTTATTTCACCCTAATCTTTTTTATATATCCCAAGTCTATGTTGCCATTCATAAAGTTTTAATGCATGTATATAAGCAGTAAATTCTAATTCAAGTTCATCCCAGGTTTTTTCTGCAACTTTCATTTTTCCGTCACGGATTCTACCTATAAATGCACCAGCAACTTGTATTCCAGTTAGCTCTTTAAAAGCCATTACATATGCAGAAAGTTGTAACCAGTTAGAAGGATAAAAACTCTTTGAAGTTTTCCAATCACCGATTACATAAGATGGTTTTTCAAATTTAGGTGCATGCCCCCTAACTAAAAGAGGATTCTGCTTAACGCCCTTTGGTGTGTTAATTGGTGTTGGACTGTGATACATGCCTATAAAATCAGCAGTTCCAGCATACCCATACTTGTTGCTCCAAAGTCTTTGTTCAATGCCATCGGGTTTTAAATCTACAACCTGCTTAAACTCATAGAATTTGCATAATCCTTCTTGAATCTCTATTTCGTATCCACCCAGATTGTAGTCTTCGCCTTTCAATGTTAGCTCAATTAATTTGTGAACATGAATACCTATCGCTTGTCTGGTCTCAAGAATTTGATTTGCTTTAGCATGCCCTATTGATTTTATCCAAGCATCTATTCTATGTTTAGCTATAATACCAAGTGTTGCCGTTACTCTGAGATATTGTTTTCCGTTTATGCGATAATTTATATCAGTTGACTCAAAATCTTTTGGTAAAACTATTTGCCACTTTTTTTGCCCCATTATTATTCCTCGAATAATTCATGGTATCTTTCAGGATTATTTTTTATTGTCTCTTTCTTTATATGGCTGCTCCAAGGATAGACAGAAATTTCTTTCCCTGTTGCTACATCTAAATATTTCATATGCCCTAATCAAGTTTATGAGAAATGATTAAAGAATTAAAGAGGGGATTAACCCTCGTTTCCTGTTTAGCTAGCGTTGATGATGTGTGCAATAGCGTCTGTGTCAAGTTCTCCAACAGCGAAGTATCCCCACTGGTCTATTCTGTATGAATTACAGTTAGACTGGAAAAATTTATATGTCTTTGGGCGTTCTCCGAAAACTGCTCCAACTGCTCGTCTTGAATCAATGATTATTGCGACAACTTCATCTGCTGTATCCGTACAACTGTTAGCTCCGCAGTACTCTATAACTTTAAGAGAGCCTAATTTCTTAAGCCTACCTTCATCATCAAAGGCTGTGTCACCCATCCAAGGCATAGGTCTAGCTGTTTGCATTCTCTTAAAGATTGCAGCGACAGTTGGACTTAAGATTAGATAGTCAGGATTCATAGGTTTGGATAATCCAGCACCTTCTCTCATGTTAGCGACAACATTGTGTACTGCATTGTAGAGATTGATTAGACTTGTATCAGTACAGCAGCTTCCGCTTATAAGAGGAGTACATCTTAGGTCAACAGGTAATTGTTCAGATGTTCCAGGCGTTGCAGTTTCTAATTCACTGTAAATCTGAGCATCAAAGAATTTTGCCCATGAGTTAGACATAGCGACAAGGTACGCATCCATAAGGATTGAACCAACATCCCATATATCTTTGTCACACACGATAGCTTCAAGATTGTATTGAACTAAAGTCAGTGGATAGGTCTTGAATAAGAGACTTGCACAAGAACCACACTCACAAGCAGCTTTCGCACTTGGAGCTCCGAATGCACTGAATGCTCGAATTTGGACACCTAATCCGTCACCAGGGTTTATTGCAATACCTTTTACAGCGATTCTAAATAAGTCAGCCGTACACACGAAAGTTTCCCAAACGATTTTAGAATAAACATCTTCGGGACTCCATGCTCCAACTTCATCAGCACAACCAGAATCGGAATCAGTGTTACTAAATAATCTACCCATACCTACTTCGCCATACTTTCCACCCTCGTAGACTTGGAAGCGTGTTTTTGCTCCATCGGATAGTTTAACTTTATACTGAGACCGAGTTTCTGAGTCTTCGTTTCTTTTGTAGTAGTTGTTGTAATATTCAACTAATCCGTTCTCATCTCTGTTACCTTTAACTTCACCAGTTTCAGGGATTTTTGGTTGAGGGGCAAGTTCAGGGCGTTCTTTGTAGATTGCTTCAAGAGCAGCAGTTTTTTGCTCCTCAAAAGCAGCATCTTTAGCTTCTTGGATTTCTTTATCCTTTGCTTCATCAAGTGCTACCTGTTTTGTTTTCAGGTCTCGCAACTTAATTTCTTTGTCGAGATTTTCCTCATAGGCTTTTAGTTCCTCTGGGGACATCTCTTCTATTTCTTTAGTCATAGTTTTTATCCTCCATTTCAAATTCTAATTGTTTAGTTTTTATTCTCCTAATAATTTCTTGTCTTTTCTTTTCAAGTTCTATTTCTAATTCTGATGGCATCTCATCATTGCGTATTCCACACCCGTCTTTGTCATTGCAGCGACCCTCTAAAACTGTAGATACACATACTGGTGTGATCTGAGTCATAACTGGTACAAGATCATCTTTGCCATATCCCTCTTTCTTCCAAGGAACATTTTTGGGTAAATCTGATGCATGTATAAAGTTTCGTTTGGCATAGTATGTCACTGACACGTTAGGAATTTTACCAGCACTATTACATAATTTAACATATGCTTCCCAATCATTAGCAAAGTGTGTACTGGGCTCTATATTCAGTGTCATTGAAACTTCTTTAGTCCCCGCATCAAACTTTACATCTGTGTGGTATCCAATAAAATACGTAATATCAGTTTGCATCAAAAAGAAACCTGTAGAAGTCCCCATGTGATTAATGTCATGGAGAGTATTTTTCCATTGTTTGTAGTTTTTCTTTAATACTTCAACAGGGAGGAATCCACCGTTCATAAACCTGTCTCCTATAATAGCTATAATATTTTTAGTACCTGTTTGAATAGGTTTTTCAGCTTCTTCGGATTCTAGTTCCAGAATAGGAGCTACCGTGAACACAACTTCATCAGAAAACTTATCCTGATTCTGTTTCTTATGCTCACTAAGGTATCGTTTAATGGCATCCTCCATTGTTTTATCCATAATTTCACCTTTTCATATTTCTTTTGTATCGTTCATCTTGAATTTTTTTCACGTACATAGATTCTTCAAAACTATGCATGTTATCTGGAAGTTTGCCATCTTTTTTCAGTTGTTTTGTTTTCTGTACTCCATCATACCACAAGTTAGGAATCCATTCTGACGGAGGCTTAACAAACGGCTTTATCATCTTTTGGAGCTCATCAGATTTTTTAAGGATTTCATTTAGTATCCAGAAGAATACATCTCTATAGGCAGTATCCTTTCCTATTATCCATAAGACTAGCTGGCTATATTGCCTAAACATCCTTCGTTGCCAATAAGGTTTTATCTTATTTGAACCTATGAGTATGATGCTATTTAAATTCTTAATTACTGGGTTAGGAAAGAATGCTAGATTTTCGTCAATAATATCCATATCAACTTTTAAATGACGATAACCAAGCTTGAGCAAGAGCCGTAATATTTTCTTAGAGTGCTCACCCCAAGCTACTCCTGTCATGCTTTTGTCTTCCTAGCGATATTCTTTTTAATAGCTTCCTTATTAGCTTTATGGAATTTCTTTTGCAAGTCTTTGCTTTCCGCTAAATCCTTAAATTCAGCTTCAAATAAGAGTTCCTCATCTTTCTCGCCTATGTCTCTTAGGTTTACGATGTGTTTCGCCTTTGCTTCCTTGAATCGTATATGCAGAAATTCTCTGTTTCGTACAGCCGATTCTATGTAGTTTTCATATCTTAAATCTATTTGTCCTTTTATAGTAGCTAGATTCGCATTGTAAGCTGCTATTTGGTCATCGAATATTTTCAGTATTTTTTTCTTATCGTCTTCTTGGTAAGACAGGAGCTTTGGAATTAGTGTCATTATCATAGGGAGTTTTATGTCTCCATGCTGAATTTTTTTCCTATCTTCTTGAAGCTTATTCAGTATAAATTTATATTGAGCTTCTTGTTTCATTGCATTTGTGTATTGATTCGATGCATCTACAAGTTCCTGAAAGAACCTACCCTCAGATTCCATAAGAGGAGTTATCCTTTTAGGTTGCTCTATTTTTTTGCTTTTCTTAATAACTCTTTTTTTTGCCATCTTTATTCCCCTTAGTTATAATATTTTAATATTTTCTCTTTAAATAGTTTTGGTACTTCTTGCAAAGTTCTCCAAGCAGCCCATGATAGGAATGGTAAAAATGCTGTTTTTCCACTACTACTCTTAATGACTCTTGGACTTTGGGGAGTTCCAATCCTAATATACCTAGTTCCATGTTCTAAGAACTCAGGGTAAGATTCACCCCTATCATTTGTTACGTCACAAATAATTTTGAAACTATATTTCCCAGTTTTTTGAGAATGAATACCACGCACTAATGTACCTTTTTTTCGTGGTGCTCTATACTTGGCTCTCCGAACTATTTTTTTCTCTATGGCATCAGTAAGCACTCCTTGTTCTAATGCTTTGATTACCATTTCAGTTTGGGATATGAATTTTTGTAATCCTTTTGTTCTAATCCTCAATGTTACCATAAACTTGTTCCACAATATATTTTACTCTTTCTCGGTGATATTTTCCACGATACATCTGATGCAAATTTTGGGGTATTGCAACTACAAAGGTATTGTTAATATGATGCCAATCAATTTGCTCTGATTCATCAAATGGGTTTTCAAATAACTGAATAAATCCTAAATTTCGTTTTCTTTTAGCAGTTGATTTTTTCAACCGTATTTTTTGTTCTTTTCTTTGATTATATTGCTTTTGATAATTTGGGTGTTTCTCATTCCATCGCTGGTTATTTCGCTGCTTTTTTTCTGGATTTTCTTTTTGCCACTTTCTTACTCTTTTTATAGATTCTGTTCTGTGTTTCCAGTAATATCGTTTATTGTAATCTTTGTTAGTTTTTAATATCGCCATCTTGCTCTTCACTAATTTCTTCGCCAAGGGCTTTTTCTTTTGCGGCTTGAAGTTTTCTTTTCTTAATCATAGCTTTATTGGAAGCATCAAGTTGATATGAGTAAAGATTAGTTTCCTCGTTATCATCATCGTCAGCAGGTTTTGCCCCACTTGGAGTTTGAGGCTGTTGAGGTTTTGGAATATCAGTTGGGATATTCTCAACATCAAGAATGATTTGACCTTTATTGAAAACTTCTCTTGCTTCTTTTTGGTTAATGAAACCGCCTGCTCCTCTTTGCCCATTCATGGCTAATGTTGCAGCTTCTACTCTCTTATGTAGAATAGCAGCTTCGGCTAATTCATCAATGTAAATAGCATTCCAAACGATGTGATATTTCCACTTTCGCCCTTTAGCTTTTAGTATTCTTTCATACAGAGTTTCTATAACTGGAGAATACATTAAGTCTTGGTCATCTTTTACATCTTTAACATAATCGCCCATACCTACTTCTGCACCAGTAACTTTTCCTACTTGAATACCTGTTAAAACATGTGTGGGCATTCTAAATGCAGAGGCAACTTTGAGCACCAAGTATTCGTAAAATGGTTTTGGGTCAATTGCTACAGGATTAACCGCTTTAATCTTTGTTCTTTCATTGTGCATCCAAGCCCCAGGATGTTTTTTAGTAACTTTTTCCCACATCTTTATTCTGTCATCATCTAAATCCATGTCTTCAATATCATATGCTCCGTGTGCAAACCAGGATAGGATTTCGCCACAACTAATATCTACATTTATCATAGATTTAATAATATTTCTGAGTAAATTAACAGTGGAATTTCCAAATTCTTTGCACGCTAATTTATTTGCTGGAAGATGTATAATTCTATCAGGATGAATCCAATAGTCATGCCCATCTTTTGTATCTACAAAATGGAAATGCTTTGTAAAAAGTTTCTGGTATCTCGTTTTTTCTGACGGATAGAAATCTATCTCTGTTATGTATTCACTATTCAACACTTGTACTTTCCAAGGAGCTACATAAACCAGTTCCTTGTTTACTTCGATTTTAGAAGGTGGATCATGCAACTCAGTTTCCTCATCATTTTCATAAGTAATCAGAAGATAACCGTCACCATATACGAAACTAGCTACTCTAGCTTCAAGCCACTTTAGTTTAAATTGGGTACGTTTCTCAAAAGATTGCAGCATATTTAAATCCGCATTAACTGGGACTGTTTTAGAATTTGTAGATTGTATTTCAAACCAAGCCCTAATTGAATCCATAGCTTTCTTTCTTGCACCCTTCATAAATAAAGGACATTGCTGTGCCGTATTTCGACACTCTACCATAGTCAATTCTTTTTTAAGCCAAGGATGCTTATATTCAGGACTTCCATCAGTTGGATATTGTAGATTCAGTTCTTTTTTGCCCGTTTTTATATCTTCGGCAGTAGGTGCGACATAATTTTTAAAAAATGATTTAACTCTATCTCCAAGTGTTTTCAACTTTTCCAACCACCTAATTTTGTATGAAGTTCATAATGACAATTTTTACAGAGTAACACGCATTTTTGTAATTCATTTGCTACACTACCATTTGTGCGTCTTAGGTTCGTCACATCTAGACCGAATTTTTTCTTTTCAGGATTGACATGGTGAAAATCTAATGCTCCATTACAGCTATTGTATCCACAGATTGAACAGCCATTAATTTTTAAACCTTTCATTATTTGCCTCTCCACTTGGTGCTCTTTCCTATATTTTTCTTGGAGACATTTTTTACAACGTGGGTCTACACCAAATCTGGAATCAGCTAAAATTTTTTTACAGTGAGAACATCGTTTCATTTTAATCTCCAAAACTCCAAAGCTCTTTTCTTACCCATCCAACTACGGATTTGCTACTGAATGCCCTGTATGGTGTTAAACCGTACTTCAAAGCATCCATAGCATGGTCATCAAGTTTTGAGGGGACTTCCGTTTTATTTTCCCCAGTCTTATCTTTCTTATATTGGTAAGTCTGAAATTCTCTTATAGTATTAACACAATGTCTATCTACGTGAAGATTCCCTTTTTTAATAATAGATTTAATCTTACCTATTCCAGCATCGACATTACGATCTCCCTTTTCTGTGGGAATCTGTAAATCAGATGCTTGAAATATAAGATCAGGATTTGAAGGATCAAAGTAGACTCTTCGGTATTTATGTTTCTTATGTTTTCTAGCGACTTCACTTATAACGAAATGAGAAGGTTTTTCTTTTCGATAATACTCATCTAATATGAATACATCTTTACCTTTTACGCCAATAGATAGTATGACACTAGGATTTGTATAACCCCAATCCACACCAGCAGTAATATAATCGAATGTTTTTAAGTCTCTATAATCTCCAACATGCTTATCAGGATTAAATTCTTTATAAATCTGTCCTGCGAATGCTTCCCATGTTCCATCAAGAAACCTTCTTACCCAATCCTCATCACCAGAATCTTTAGCTTCTGCTATAAAATCCTCATATCTTGGGAGAAGTACATTATCATAAGTGGTTGTTTCAATAACGTAGTAATCGGGATTTCCCCTCTTAAAGAATCTTTGATAAATCCAATGTGATTGACTACCTGGATTGGTTGTTAAAATAATGAAAGGATTCCCATTTTTTAAGTTGCCAGTTCCAGATATTCTTAATGTTAATTGTGCAAATATTGATTCAGCAATGTCGATAGGCTCATCAAGTCCTACAAAATCTAAAGTCATTCCCCTAAGTTTCTCCTCTTCCTCACAGGGTTTAAACCATATTTCTGAACCGTTCCAAAAAATCGCTTTCATATCCCCTTTACTATACTTAATACGGGCAAGTTTTATTGGGATACCTGCTTTATCTAACGCATTCTGATAATATTCTAACTCTTGTGTGAATACTTTGAATACTACATCAGTTAATTGTGGTGTAGTCAATGATCCAAGCATTCCTATACAACCAGGATTCTCAACACATGTTTGAATAGCAACATGAGCAAGCAATAAAGTCTTACCTGCTCTTACCGCACCACTATATAAAACATATCTATGCTTAGTAATAGCTTTCATAGCTCGAATTTGAACAGGTAAAAATTCTCTTCCCAGTTTCAAAACCGCAGAAGTAATATTTTGCCCACCCTTTTCCCAGCCCATCCAGACCTCTTCCTAATTACAAATAAAAATGCTCTACACTAATAATATGTTTTCCATAGTATATAAAGTTTTTTATAGAATTGCTCAAATATTTATTTTACCCGAAATCATGGGGATTAGAAGACTTTAAATAGCAGAGCAGACATATTGTTAGTGAGGATAAACTATGACTGTTGCCCAAGAAACTCGATGGAGAGCAGAACGTGATCTTATTCAAGAATTAGGTAAAGTCCCTTCATCTAGGGAAATGCAGAAACTACTTAGCGAAAAGTACGGCATAGCAGCTAATCATAATACAGTAAATTCCGACTTGAAGCGAGATTTGGAGTTCCTAACTAAAGAAGAATACACTAATCAAAAGGATGGTATACTAAGTATGCTAGATACAGAGATTAATATTGCTCATAATATAGCTACTACTGAATCTGATAATGAGTTGAAACTTAAAGCTATGAATGCTGTCTCGAAACTTTCAAAAACTAAAGCTGACATTCTTATAAAATTTAAACGGGCACAAGCTCAACTATCTACAGAGGAAAAGCCAATTATTAATATATCAATTGGAGAGCCAGTAGAAATTGATCTGAATAAGTTTAAAAAATTAGGGAAGGACTCGAAAGATGCTAAAAAAATTGATTAGTCTATTGCCAGTAAGTAGGCGAAAATATCTTGAAACTTTGGATAATCTTACTATAGTATTGGATGGAATAATCGAATCCGATTCCAATCATAATCAAATAGAAATGAGTCTCATTAATTCATTACAACAAGTGGGGAATAAAAAATCTCCTGGTAAAAGTAGAGCCATAAACAAAGATGATGTAGCGTTCATGTAGGGATAAATATGGAAATAAATATTAGAGTAATAAAATTTAGAAGTTCAACACGCTGGTATCACATAATACCAATCGGTGATATTCATATGGGAAACACAGGTTGCGACACTGAGAAACTAAAGAAACTTGTTGCTTGGATAAAAGAAAAAGATAATGTATATTGGATGGGAATGGGCGATTTCCTTGATAGTATCAACTATACTGATAAAAGATTTGACCCACAGACAATTGCATCAGAATTTAGAGATTCACTTGATAATTTAATACCCATGCAACTTCATGCAGTTGTGAAAATACTAGAACCGATCAAAGATAAATGTCTTGGATTACATGAAGGAAACCACGAAAGAAAAATAAGACTTAAATATCATTATGACCCAATATATGAGATGTGGAAAGCTTTTAATATTCCATCAATACCAATGTTAAAAGATGCAGCAATAACTAGATTAAAATTTATACAATCAGGCAATGCAAAAAGTGTTCCAGCTTATTCGTATGATATATTCAGTGTTCACGGTAATGTTGGTGGTAGAAAAGGTGGTGCGAAGCTTAACAGACTTGAAGATATGTGTGCAAATTTTAATGCTGACATATATTTAATGGCACATTCCCATATAAAAATTACATCATCAAAATCTGTTTTGTATGTTGACAACCATTTAAATTTAAAAAGAGCAAAGAAAGTTTTAGCAGTAACAGGATGCTTCTTAAATGGATATATAAAAGGAAGCGGTGGGTACTGTGAACAATGGATGTTATCGCCTACCATGACGGGTGTAGTTAAAATATCCATCAGACCAAGACAACGAGATATACATATTTCTGAGTAGTGATCTCATGGCATCAAAAAAAGCAGCAGATTCTTTGAGTTCTCATGCGATAAAACAGAAAGACGGTTCTATTGATGAGAAAGCGGAGCATAGAGCTATTATGAAGGAATTGAAGCGGTTAGGTTTACGATGACACTGAAAATTTCTGAACAACTTAGAGATGTAAAATTTAGGTTTATAAAATTGCGTTCTAAGTTATCAGAGGCTAAAAAAGCTACAGAAAAAAATTGGCAAGAATCTTATAATTATAAGTATGAAGAAGCAACTTTCAAGGACTACCTGAAAAAAGCCAAAAGTTATGGTGTTCTATGTGGTTTCGGAAAACTTGCTGTCATAGATTGTGACACTGAGGAATTAGCAAAGCATCTTTACATGGAATTGCCTGCTACATTCAGCGTTGTTACTGGTTCAGGTGGACTTCACTTATACTACATAATTGAAGATTTAGATAAAAAATACACTATAATTAGCGATAAAAATATACATCATGGAGAAGTACAATTTCACGGTTCATATGTTGTTGGTGCTAATTCTATTCATCCTAACGGCAATACATATAATATAAAAGATGACATAAAAATACAGACAATTACCATGAAACAACTCTTTGAGGCTTTATCCCCATTTCTTAAAAAGAAGAATAAATTTATAGAGACTGTTACATCTGGATTGAATTGGGATATTGGGGTAATTCTTAAAACACTTCATGGTATACAAGAGCAACGTGGAGATGAATGGTGGGGGCAACATCCAGTACATGGTTCATCTAAGGGAGAAGAAGGTTCAAATTTTAATCTTAATCCTGTTAAGGGTGTTTGGCATTGTTATAGATGTGGAACAGGTGGAGATGCCCTGTCTCTCATTGCTATGTTAAATGGTTTTATCCAATGTGAAGACTGTAAACCTGGATTCTTCGGCAAGAAAGAGAATAAAGGAGTTTTCCTAAAAGCTAAAGAAATCGGGTTACAAAAATATGGATTTGAGGATACTAGATTATTACTATTCGGTGGTGGAAAACGTAAAGGGGAATTGCTGGTACAGAATATCGTTGAATTTATAAAACAAGAATGTCAGTTTATCACAGTACGAGATTCCACAGGGCGATTACCTCATATATATGCTTATGAGGATGGCTATTATAAATTATTTGGTGAAGATTTAATTATACTGCAATTAAAAAAGATTTTCAACAATCAGAATATTCCCTACAAGACACGTTACAAAAATGAGATTCTGGATTACATTAAAACTGAGAATATAGTAGAGAGAGATGAGATAAATCCCCCAAAGCATTTACTTAATCTTAATAATGGGATTTACAATGTAGAAACTAAGAAGCTAATTCCACATAATCCTAATCACTATTTCCTTTATAAGATTCCTTGGGATTATAAACCGAAAGCTGAATGTTCAAAAGTTATGAAGTATTTAGATAGTACCTTAAAGCCTGAATTTATTACACTGACTCAAGAGATATTTGGATACTGCTTGATGTTTGACTATCGACATGCTGCTATTTTCTATCTTTATGGAACAGGGGGAAACGGCAAGAAAATTTGGACTAAGATGCTAGAGCATATGCTTGGTGCTAAGAATGTGGCAAATAAATCTATTGACAGTTTAATAAGATTTAGATTTACCTCTGCACTTCTCTATGGGAAACTCGCAAATATTTGTGGTGAGTTAACTTCCTCCGTATTAAATGATACAGATATGTTAAAAAGTTTAAGTGGTGGAGACTCGATACAAGCAGAATTTAAAGGGAAAGACGGATTTGATTTTGAGAATAGAGCCAAAATTATTACAGCTTGCAATTCTATTCCTTATTGTAAAGATATGACTGATGGATGGTATCAAAGACAGATCGTAATTCCATTTTTAGAGAAATTCAGGCATACTAAACAAGAGGATACTGAGTTACTTGATAAACTATTAATACAAAAAGAAATGGAAGGTCTCTTAGCCTGGTCTCTTATAGGGATGCATAGACTATTACAAAATAAACGATTTACATATCCAATTGACAAAGAAGAAAGGTATCTGATGTATCGAGAAAACACCAAGTATTTTGTACGAAAATTCTATGTAAAGACTATGGAAATCAGCGATACCATCAAATCGGATGAAATTTACAAACATTACTGTAAATGGTGCAAAGAAAATAAAGTGCCCGTTGATAGTAGAAATTCTTTAGGGAGAGCTCTTACATATGCAAAAATAACCTTTGAAAGAGTGCTCGAAGAAGGAAAACATGAGTATACTGACATTCGTAGATATATCAAAAAGGTGTAGAACAATGATTGCAATTAAATGCAGTAAATGTGGGAAAATAAAACCTGCTACAAAGGAATTTTTCCCTCCTCGTAAAGAATGCATTGGTAGATTTGGGTTCTCAAGTTGGTGTCGAGAATGCCAACGTAAAGCTGATAGAAAATGGAAAGAAAAAACTTGCGCTTTACTCCATGAATTAAAAATAAATGGATGTACTATTTGTGGATACAATAGATGTGATTCCGCTTTAAATTTCCATCATACTAATCCAGAAAATAAGAAATTTAATTTACATATAAATGGTTTTAGATGCCACAATTCAGAAATTATTGCAGCAGAATTAAATAAATGTATGCTGCTATGCTGTAATTGTCATAGAGAAAAACACGAGAAAGAAAAATTAAGGAAGTGAAAGATATGGGAAGTTGTAATAATTGCCATAAAAAAATAATGTATAATAAGTACAAACATTATCGAAAAGAGATTTTGTGTGTGGAATGCTATAACACAAGATTAGAGAGAAAGGCAGCAAGAATAACAGAGCAAAACAAGCAAGCAGCATTGGCTAAAATTGCTAAGCCAACAAAAAAAGTAAAGAAAAAAGCAACAAAACCTGCATTCTATGAATTAGATAAAATAGAGCAAGATAAAAAAAGATTTCAATCAACTTATGATGTGACTGAAAATGAAACAGAGAAAACCTCAGAAGATTCCCGATAATCCTATCTGTAGTAATTGTGGATTTCCGATAGAGATTCATCAAAAGTTTTTAGTGCATGAAAATGGGACAATTCTCTGTGAAGTATGTTATAAAAAACTTAAAAAAGAAGGCGAAATAAAATGAGGGAAATAGAACTTATCTATATAGAAGTAATGAATGAGACTGAGCATCTATTCGTATTTAGTACAAAGTTCAATGGTACTGAATATGCTGTACCAATTGTTATCAATACTGCACTTCCAATAGCTATACAAAATACTGTATTGAATAAGGCTCTTTTGACACTTATCGACATGAATAGAAAAACTGCTAAAACTGCTGTAGACAGTAGAACCTTTTAGGTGCGGCATGAAAACTCTAGCTGATTTAGGATTGCATCAAAAGACTCGTAAAAAAATAGAGGCGTGGCTACAAGAATGGTTGACCTTATTCGAGGAACAGGCTAATCATAAAGAGGCTTGGGTCTATCGGTGTGACTTTGAAAAGAATGACTTCTTCTGGTTTACCAACTGCAAGGATATTCTTGAGAAAGACCCCGAAGCAAAAGGACAGGAAAACAACTTAGCCATACGAAGTAGAAAGCGTAAAGTTATGATGCAGCTATTCCTAAAAACTCTGATGGGTAAAAAGCTAGGGCTTATCACAATCACATGTAACCATTGTGGCTATCGAGGATGCTGGATAAATGCTTTGAAAGATGGAAACGGTCATTGGGTTTATTGCCCCAAGTGTAAGAAAACTGATGTGCATGTATTCCCAGAGGGATATGATACTTGTATGGATACAATACAAACACAGATAGCTCGAAAAACTGAATTGCAGAAATCTTCATTTCCATTACCAGTTTTAGATGTTGTTCCTACACCACTACTTAAAGAAATACAAGGTTATAGATATAAAGGTAAATGTGACAAGTGTAGTGCTACAAATGTACTATTTAATTTTGCCATAGGATTATGTGATGCTTGTTATCGTAAAGAGGCTGAGGAATGATACTCAAACTCCCCTTTCTCTACTTGGTGCTATGCTACGCATTCAAAGAAATTCCTTTCCATCCTGAATGGTGTCTTATACTGATCCTAATTGGTGGAGTATACGATCTAGCAAAAGAAATTTTAAATACAATACAATTATTAATAATAAAAAGGAGCATGAAAAAATGAGTACAACATTATGTGGAAAACCATCATGTGGAGGATGCCCCTCCATAGAAGAAAATAAAGGTAAAGGCGTTATCATTCGAGATGATGACCAGAAAATAACTTTTACAGAAAAACAGCTAGAAGAGTTGTGCAAATACCTGTGCAAGAGAGAAGGTAGTGCCTGTAAATGTGCCAGTTGTCTAAGTAAACTTTAAGATGGTATAGCTATGATAGTAATGTATTCAATGAAAGGTTGCAAATTATGTTGTATTGCTAAAAAGATACTGGCTGACAATGGTATTGCATATATTGAGAAACAGTTTGCATCAGACACATTACGTGAGAAGGGATTCCCTTACTTTTCAATGAACCATAGATTTTACGAGTACGAAGAATTTATTGCCCTCATAGCTGACTATCTAATGTTTCAAGTGAGGAAACACAAATGAAAAAACCAGAACGTAATTGGATAGACTTACTCGGTGATTGTGATGAGGCAATTGCTGAGTGCGAAATGAAAATGAGGGAATGCCCCAAGTGTGGAAAGCCTATGAAGGTATGGTACTTGTTAGGTGGAAAATCAGTATGGGAATGTTCCTGTGGGTATGTGGAGAAGATAGAATGAATAAAAAAGAAGCAATTAAATTACTGCATGATTTGGATGATTGTTATTTGTCTAGCTATCCCCCAAAGAAAACATTGAAAGACTTAGGGATGGAACGCCCTACAGTAATATATTTTGCTGGCATGAATCAATACAATCGTTACATTGATGGCATTAAATTTGGAATTAAGCATTGTTTCAATATAAAAGAGAGTGACTTAAAATGACCTTTAGCTTTATAGGTATAGGTGGAGACCTATATACAGCAATAAATGGAAAGCTAGTTAAATATAAACAAACAACCCTAGATGATTTTAAAGGACTCAAGTGGATGAATCCCTATCTTACTGTTCATGGGAGAGCAAAAATATGGCAACATTAAAATTTAGTGCAGTAGAAGCACTTATGATAGAAGATGATTTAATTCTATCAGTCTTAGCGGGAATAAGTTTCAAAGGTGCACTTGTTACAACTATCTCAAAAACAGGCAATGTGCAAACAAGAGTTCTGTTATACTTTGAAAAGGACAATCCATATTGGAAAGACTTAGAGCCGTAAATCGCCATAGAGCTATACCTGACACCTAACTCGTCTTACTTTGCTGCTATGGGGCGATTCCGTGGCATATAAAGGAAAGTATAAGAAATGATTAACCCATATTCGATTAAAAGATATTTACCTATGTCAAGAGATAGTGGAATATACTTCTTGTTTGACGATAATAAAATTATTTACATAGGTGTTACAAATTGCTTAGTACGTAGAATCGGTGAACACGCTTGCGGCAAAAATTGGAAAAAGATTAAGTTTGATTCTTTTGCATACATAATTGTAGAATTTAAAAATAATGAAGAAAGGGTAAAAATCGAACAGCAATACATACGAACCTATAAACCGAAATACAATATAAAGATATTGAAACCCTGAGAGGAATTAGGGTATAATGGGTAGCTAAGAAAACTACTATATAAATCTATTCGCAATAATATACACTAAACTTAACAAATGGTGCATGAAGATGAGAACTAGGAAATGCCCCAAGTGTGGGAAAACAAAACATCTCGATGAGTATTACCCATATAACACAGGGGGAAATCAGGTTACACACTGGTGCAAAGAATGTATAGAGCATTATATAAAAACTGTATCAGTGGGAGCTAATTAAAATGAGAAAAGAACACATGCATAAAATATATCTTACTGGCAATGTCAAATGCGACAAGTGTGGGAAGCTAATAAAGAAAATGCCCTGTGTTGTTATTTATAACGATGATTGCAGTTGGAATATTTATCATACTAGGTGCATATCTACATAGTATATAAAAAGGGGAAATTAAATGGTATGCGAAGTATGTGGAAAAGTTGAGCTAACTAATTATTGCTGCAAAAATGTATGCGTACAATGTTGTAAAACAGGAAAATGCCCTTTGGTTTATCGTTGTGCTAATGCCGAAAGACCGCTTTATTCTGATTTTTAATTACCGAAAACTACTGAAATCTACCAAATTAGTATTCCCACATGGGCGATTCAAAAACTATACACTACTCATTTTTTATACACTTTTTTAAGAACGTGAAATTTATTACGTTTCTGGTTAATGAAAAATTATACAGCCACTTGTTTTTTAAGGGTCGACACACATTTTATTATCTACCGCCTTTTATTTAAATCTTGAAATACTAATGCCGACTTATATTCATACATTAATATATTAGTATATCT
>SDBT01007313.1_pt1 | contig 18194 bp, 24 predicted proteins | sample 2277101 | NCBI WGS metagenome assembly SDBT01 (sample SAMN10404973, study PRJNA504765) | marine sediment metagenome | isolation source: marine sediment core GS10_PC15, 103 cmbsf | place: Arctic Ocean: Southern Knipovich Ridge | collected 2010
GGGTTGATAAACTTGCTGGTATTGGACAGTACGCTGTTTTGCTTATTGGTGTTAAGGGGGCTACAAAGCTTGACAAACCCATGCCGAAGTTACGTTCTACAGATGACATTTTGTTCGTAACTCCTTACAGTCAACACAACGCCCCTATTAAGAGTTTTGTCACAGACCCTGGCGATGCTAGGTTTGGTCTTCCAGAGGTTTACAATCTCAAACTAGGAAAAGACCTTAGTATTGGGGAGTCTACTGCTAACAACATAGAAAAAGAAGTTCATCATTCCCGCTTACTCCACGTAGCAGACAACCTAATAGAGGATGACATCTTTGGCCTTCCTCGTATGCACAGGATTTGGAACTATCTCGACGACTTGGACAAGATTGTTGGAGGTTCTGCGGAGGCGGTCTGGCGAGTTACTGACCGTGGTATGCAATTCAATGTTGATCCTGAAGCTGAACTCGACCCTGACGATGAAGCTGATTTCACTGATGAGATTGAAGAATACATGCACAATCTCAAGCGCTATATCAAGACGAAGGGTGTCGAAGTTAACAACCTTGGCAGCGATGAAGTCAAGATAGATGGTCCGTTTGAGTCAACTATGCAGCTTATAAGTGGTACAACTGGTATCCCTACAAGGATATTAATGGGCTCAGAACGTGGTCAATTAGCCTCACAAAGTGACGATAAGAACTTTAATGCCAGGGTTAAGGAACGTCAGCAGTCCTATGGAGCACCAGTTATATTACGTCCCTTTACAGACAAACTGATAAAGAATGGTGCTTTTGGCACAGATGACATCGAATATAAGGTAAAGTGGCCTGATGTATCTACGCTAACTGAGAAAGAACGTGCAGATGTGGCGGCTAGGTTTGCTCAGGGGATACTAAGTGTGTCTAAACAAACTCCTGAGAATGTAGTTATGGACCCAGAGTCTTACCGTAAACGCTTTATTGAGGATTAGGAGAAACAACATATGGTTCTACCCATAGCCCCTACAAAATTGCTCTGGTCTAATGGCCGCGATGAGCCTATTATTCAAACTCGTCGGAAGATGGTGTTTCCGTCCGGCGGTGCATCTCACCTGCGTTGTGGGAATTGCGGAGCCACTGACTTTACTGTTCATGTGGTGCCAGGAAACCTGGGCTCGGCCAGAATTAACGGAGTGGCTTGCTCAATTTGTGGAAAATCATTCAACGCCAACTCAGTTGGTGAAATAGGAGGGACATTGAAAAATGCCAAAAGAGACGTTAACCAACGAGAAAAAATCAACGCCGACCGAGAACACGGTTAAGTCTGATACGACTAGACCTGTCGGCACGAAAATTAGTGTACCAGTATTGCGTTTAGAAACCAGGAGAGTTCCCAATGGTAGTTGACCTCGACCACTATGACCAATTTGTAGATTTAATGGGTTCAGTCGCCACAAATTATGGAGGCTGGGCGAATGACACCATCAAGATCGATCTCATGTTGGATACCCACGCCTTTAATGCGACGGAAACGCTGTTGTCCGAAGTGACAGCAACGCAGGTAGCCACCAATAACGGTTACACGCAAGACACCGAGGTTGTTACGGTAGTCACGTCAGCCCAAGCGGCTGGAGTCTGGACGTTGGATGCTACGGTGGATGCGTCTTGGACAGCCTCTGGTGGTCCCATACCAGACACAGGAAACTGTGACAATGCCATTATCTACAATGACACTATTACGTCACCCATTGATGCCCTGATGTTCTCCATCGAGTTCGGACAGAACGAAAGTGCGGGCAATGGAACGGATTTCATCATAGCTTGGGACGGTTCGGGAATCTGTACGATTACTTAGACAATGGTAGTGTTATGGCGTTAACTTGGGATAAAACCCTTTTTGACGAGATGTACTCGGCTACCCTGTGGACGCATGGTGTCCGAGGCTCTCCTCGTGTGCCGTCCGTAGCTGGTTACTATAAATTTGGAAAGCTCCAACATACTACCCGTGTTGTAGCTGGATTACTGTCTCAACCGGGGTGGGCTAGTGTCACCGATTTGATTATCCTTGGTGGTGGTTTCGGTTGGATTGCTGAAGCGTTGATAGCGGAGGGTGTTAATGTCGTTGTGGTTGACACTAGCCCCTATGTTCAAGCTAATATTGATGTCTCAGAAGAAACAGAGATACGAGCAGCGTTGACTGATCGTGGTTTTGATCCTGACAACCTGCCAATCCTTATGGACCCTGACGATCCCAATGCTATTTTCACAGGTGATCCGTATCTGTTGTGGACTAACAGCGGTGTGCGAACAACCCTAACAGCGGACGACATTCTAGATGAAGACTTGGCGAATAATGGCTCACGCAATCGGGTTCAAAATGCCTTACCCGGTAATGCGGACGCGATCCTGACCGAGTTCCTTCTTGAAAGTTCTGAGAACGATACAGAGGCGGCGGACTTAGCAACACTGGCAGAAGACCTTCGGAAAAACCCTGCACAAACAGTCGTCCATCTTGTTACGGGTGGAGATGCAGGAGATCCACGCCTTAACTTCAAGACACAGGCTGAGTGGAAGTCGTTTCTAACCGGGCTTGGTTTTGGGGATCATATAGTCGCCACGACTGACGGGGTTTGGATTTAGATGGCATTACCAGTAACACTAACCAGTCTTGCTTGGCCTATTACGGGTAGTGGGAACGTGGGTCCGTTTATTTCAAGTGGTGGGAGTGTTTATGTTTTTGGTCACATAACGAACTCTTTAAGCGCATACAAAGCAACTGATCCAACAAGTTCTTTCTCTGAACAAGACTCAGGCAACAGACCATCTATAAACCTTGTTTCTACTATTGATGTGTTTCAAGCTGGAGATATTTTTAAACTCGTAAGTTATAATACAGCAACTGGCGTTACCTATTACGCGAAGTTCGATGCATCATCCGACACTTGGCAAAATGTTGACGGGGACGCTAAAGAAAAAACAGTTCACGACGTGACCGACGTAGGAGGTTCTGCCTGGGTTTCCATAACCGCCCGCTCCACTGGCGACGTTATCATCCACCATCCCGGTGAAGCCGTCACTGACATGGGGCAGGATGTCGATAGTACTGCCTACAGTCGTCTTGAGATTGATGGGGTAACGAATTTTACCGATGGAACTAATGGGTTGGAATTTGTTCTTTCGTCGGGTCAAATAGTCAGAAGTGACGGTGGTTCTTGGATAACTGATGGGTTTATTGTTGATAGTTTTATAACAGTCACTAATGCAGAAGATGCAGGGAACAATGTGACGGCGGCGATGACGGCTGTAACCGCCTCCACTCTAACGCTTGCAGGCGCAACACTGACCAATAACGCATTGGACACAACGGCTGTTGTTACCCAAAACGATACAGGCTGGACAACTGGCATTGCAGTTTTTAATACAGGACCAGAAAAGGGCCAGCGTCGTCGACATGGCTATGCGGTCATGGACAGTAATGACCGCTGTATGTTTACATGTATTAAGGAAGATGGAGTGGATTTCCTTCTTCGTGCACTTAGTGCCGACAACAATTTGCAAACAGAACGGGTACATCTGCACACGGACATACAGACGGTGCGAGATGGGGCGTTTTATACCCGATCAGCAACGGGGCAGGTTGCTTTTCTTGTTTCTGCTGTCGGTGGCCGACAGTTTAAAATATATTTTGATGAGTTCGCAATAGACAATACAAACCCAACATTTGTACAAGAAGACATAGTTGGCGCTTCACTTGTCGATGACAACTCCGATTTTTTCCATGCGGGTTATGCCATTGATCCCAATGACGCAAACCAAACAAATTATTCAGCTTATATAGCCGACGCAGATGATGACCTTCAGCTTCGCTCAGATGGCGGCGGTACGACTTGGGGAGATGAAAACGGTGGCACGGAGATAGTCGCTGGAACCATCGACGGTGTTTCAGCCAATATCTACATTCGTGGAACAGATATATTCTATGCCTATGTCTACAATGATGCAGGTACGACTAAGTACAATGAGTTTGATATAGGTGATGTGGTTTCAGGACTTGGCCCCCCAGAAATAATTACTATGTTAAACAGAAAAGCGATTAACCCCATTAGACTGATGTAAGGAGTTAGATATGTCAGACGGAAGAAAAATAGTTTATGCTCCGATCACAGGAGTGTCAGTAGGTACCACACAACCAGACGATGTTTGGAATTTGTTAGCAACTTCAGCTGTTCGCCTCAGGCTGTTAGGTTTTGAACTTACCAGTGCTGCTGTTGCAGCAGCGTTAACTACCCTGACCTTGGGATTTGTTTCAACGATTGGAACTGGGGGAACACCAGTAGTCGAGCAAGATGCTGATGATGCCAAGACAACTACAAATCTGGGTACATTGGTTACTGATGTAGAGACGCCTGGAACCGATGCTGGACGATTTATGGCATGGCAATGGGAACAACTCGGCCCAGTGGGTCATGTCTGGACGCCAGAAATGGCTCCAATCTGTAACCTCAGCGAAGGTTTTTCTTTGGTGGCAACTACTTCATTGGCTCTGGTTGTGTCTGGCTATGTCTGCTGGGAAGAAATCTACGTCTAATAATATCCTATGGTTCAGTTTGTATACAGGAGACCGTTTCGGTTAATTGACCGGAAACGTCTTGAGGTACTTCTATACCCAACAGGCGCTGCGGACACTACTGTCTCCGTCCCATTAGAAACCTTTGCCCAGACAGATAACGATCCTACTATCTCTACTGGGGTACGAGTTGATGTACCCTTAGAGACATTAGCCCAAACAGACAACGATCCCTCTATCAGTACCGGTGTCAGAGTCGATGTCGTACTTGAGACTTTAGCCCAAGTCGACCAAGACCCAACCATTTCCACTGGGGCTACGGTTGATGTCCCTCTAGAAACTCTATCTCAAAACGATCTCGATCCAGCTATCTTCACTGGTGTAACGGTTGAAGCTCCCCTTGAAACTCTGGTACAATCAGATCTTGACCCCGCTGTTTCATCTGGAGTAAGGGTAGATGCCCCTCTAGAGACACTAACACAGAACGATCTTGACCCCACTGTAGCAACCGGGGTCAGAGTTTCCACCCCTCTGGAAACCTTAGTCCAGACTGATCAAGATCCGGCCATCTCCACTGGTGTTAATGTCGCTGTTCCACTAGAAACTCTAACTCAGACAGACCAAGACCCGGTTCTTTTTACTGGTGTCACTGTCACTGTTCCACTTGAGACCCTCGCACAAACCGACCAAGACCCAGAGCTTCGTACAGGGGTTTTAATTACTGTTCCACTAGAAACATTAGCCCAGAATGATCTGGACCCAATAGTATTAATTCCGACTGTAAGCGTTCCCCTACAAGCTCTAACGCAGAACGATCTCGATCCTACTATTCACACTGGCGTTTTAGTAACGGTGCCGCTTGAGACGTTAGCGCAGACTGATCAAGACCCTAGTCTATTAACTGGAGTAAGGGTAACTGTTCCCCTCGAAACTCTGATCCAGACAGATAATGATCCTGCTATACGGACTGGCCTTAGAATAGCAGTTCCACTCGAAACGCTGGCTCAAACAGATCAAGATCCTACGGTTGCTAGTGGCACAAGTCTTACCGTTCCCCTTGAGACACTAGTCCAAGTCGATCAAGACCCCAGTGTGTTTACCGGGGTAAGGGTAACTGTTCCACTAGAAACCTTAGCACAAACAAATCTCGATCCGGCTGTAACTAGTGGCAGTATTCTAGTTCCACTTGAAACACTAACGCAAACTGATCTCGACCCATCTGTGGCTACGGGAGTTTTAGTTACTGCTCCGCTAGAGACCCTGGCTCAAACCGATCTGGACCCAGAGCTTCGCACTGGTGTTACCGTTACCGTCCCACTAGAGACTCTGGCACAAGTAGATCAAGACCCATCACTTCGCACAGGAGTCCTAGTAACAGTTCCACTTGAGACACTAGTACAGACGGACAACGACCCATCAATTCTCACCGGTGTTCGAGTAGACGTACCACTTGAAACGTTTGCCCAAACAGACAATGATCCCACTGTTCACACGGGAGTCCTGGTAACTGTTCCTCTTGAAACCTTAGCCCAGACTGACTTAGACCCAGTTATAACCATAACTGAGGGCGACACCACTATAGTCGTTCCTCTTGAAACGTTGGTCCAGGCAGACCTTGATCCCGCCATCAGTACTGGGGTTCTAGTAACAGTTCCGCTTGAAACCTTAACCCAATCTGATCTTGATCCCGAGCTTCGTACTGGTGTTCGGGTAACAGTCCCGCTTGAGACATTTGCTCAATCGGACATTACTCCTATTGTTAGTACAGGCGTTCGGATAGCTGTCCCGCTTGAGACGTTATCTCAAACTGATCTCGATCCAGCAGTAACAATCGGTGCTCGTGTTGCAGTTCCTCTTGAAACACTAGCTCAATCTGATCTTGATCCTGAATTAAGAACAGGAGTTGCTGTAGCGGTTCCACTAGATCTGGTAGCTCAAACCGACCTTGATCCCAGTGTTGCTAGTGGAGTTTCTATAGCTGTTCCCTTAGATACCTTGGCAATGGCAACATTCTCTACAATCATTATAACCGCCGCGCCTATAAACATTGCAATTCCCCTTTCTGGGAAAAGTGATCTTGATGTCTCCCTATCTGGAAAGTATGATTTAGATGAAACACTAACCGGGACTTCTGATATAGATGTTGGACTCAGTGGTAAGGTTAACTAATGGTTGCTAAAGCTCAGGATTTCGAGATACATTCTGGAGACCACGGAGATCTTGTAATTACCGTAACGGATAACGCGGGTGCTGCTGTTGATATTACCGCAGCGGTTATAACTTGGGAAGCTTCCAGAGATGGCGTAGTGGTTGTTACTAAACTTACCGACTCAGCCGAGGGGGTTGAAATAACAGATGCTTCTGGGGGGATTTGTAAAGTCCACCTTCTTCCAGCAGATACAGCAACATTATCTGGCGTCTACGACCATGAAGCTCAGTTAATTAGCGCTGTTAGCAAAACTCTTACAATAACAGATGGCAAGATGAACGTCCTAGTTGATCGTATAACTTAAAGAGAGTAATATGGAACGTTTTTTAAGATTTAACATCGAGAGAGCTGAGATTAAAACCCAAACTTTTCAGGGTGATGAGCACTTGGTAGTTCCTCTGGTTGCCCAAGTTGAACAGGTTATCCTATCCTCTAACGCTACCCAACCTAACTTGGTGCTGGCGGAAGAGTTTGGTAAAGTCCCAGAAGGCTGGAATGGTCGCCCAGTGGTTATTGACCATCCTGAGATCAATGGGGAAAAGGTCAGCGCCAACTCCCCAGACGTCCTAGAGTCTGAAAAGATCGGGTCGATTTTCAACAGTAAGGTTGAAGATAAGAAACTCAAGCTTGAAGCTTGGATCAATTTGGCTACTGTTGAAACAAAGAGTGATGAAGTTAAAGCCGTCATCGACAGTCTTCAGAATGATGATGAAATCACTGAAGTCTCAACGGGCCTCTTTGCTGACATTGAAGAGAAAAGCGGGGTTTTTAATGGTGAAGCTTTTGAAGGAGTTTGGCGAAACATCGTGCCAGACCACTTGGCCATACTATCCGACGCGAAGGGAGCTTGCTCTGTTGAAGATGGATGCGGAGCGCCTAGAGTTAACGAAGCTCAAACTTGCTCTTGTGGTGGTACCTGTGACAAGTGCAAAGCCCAAGTCAAAAACAACGATACCCTAATCAACCGTTTCTTTAACTTCATCAAAGACCAACGTAAGAAACTTTCCGACGTTGACAAGCGGGCAATCCTAAACCGTGCGCTTAGAGACAATGTTAGTGACTTCTGGATGGTAGAAGCTATATTTAATAAATCGGTTGTGTATTTCACGGGAGATAGATTTTATGAACAGTCTTACAAGATTAACAGTGATGGCTCTGTTACGTTCGAGGGTGATAGGGTCGAGGTTGTTCCAGAAACTCGATTTAGTAAAGTAACGTCCAATAGGAGTGGTAACATGGACAAAGAGAAGTTTGTTGACACGTTGATTAAGAATGAAGCCTCAAAGTTCGGTGAAGATGATCGAACTTGGCTGATGGATCAGGAAGAAGAGACTCTGGAGAAACTTGAACCCGTTGAGGTTGTGGCTCCAGTGGAAGAGCCTCCGGCTGAAGTACCCGCACCAGTTGCAGAGCCTTCAAACAACAGTGAGCTTACTGTTGAAGATTATCTCAAAGACGCACCTGCTAGCGTTCGTGAGACCCTTAGCCACGGTATGACTATGCTGGATAATCGACGTTCCGAGTTGGTTGCGGGCATTCTTACCAATACCCATAATACCTTTACCGAAGCACAGTTGAAGGAGAAAGCCGTTGATGAGTTGGCCTCTATCTTCAATCTCGCTAAGGGTGATGATGTTGAAGACTACAGTGGTCGTGGTGGGGAAAGAACTCCCACACCTATTGGAGCCAACGCAGCTCCTAACCCAATGCCTCAAGTTTTTGACCTCACCAAGAAAACTGCGTAAGGAGAATTAGATCATGGCGAAGTCTGCCCCAGAAACAATCATCCTCAAGGGTGATCCCATCATGAAAGAACTCGAGTCGGGAGGTACTATTACTCCTGGACATATGGTTGAGAGAGAGTCTGACGGCACCATCGAGGTACACGACACCGCAGGCACTGCAGCTCTTGCTATGTTCGCGAAAGAAAACGACATTGCTGGTGATGACCTCACCCATGACTATCTAATTGGAGAAAAGGTTCTATTCTTCGTTGGACGGTCGGGAGATGAAGTGTTGGGTATTTTGGCTGACGGAGAGAACGCTGCTATTGGTTCTTTCCTTGAGTCCAATGGCGACGGTCAACTGCGTGTTGTTGAAGTTGACTCAAGTGCTGCTACCATCATCGTCGGTAGTATTGTCGCACAGTCAATCGTAACGCTTGATTTGTCTGCAACTGGTTTCGCCCTGGCGGCCCGTCGCATTCAAATTGAGATAAAGTAGAGTAGGAGAAGTAGTATGCCTTTTGATTTCATCGGCTCAGATGGAGATTCTGTAAGCGCACAGGGTGATGTCGCACAGCGTCTTCTTGACAATGACATGAATGTCAATGCCCTTCGAACTAACGCGACGTTGCGTAAGGACGAATGGGAAATTCTAGATACCGCTGTCCTTGAGGTCGCGCGGGAACGGCTTAATGCTGTTACTGATCTCTTTGAAAGAGGTTTAACATTCAATGTTCCAAACGCACTCGGAACAACTGTTATCCAACATGAAACTCGTAGTGAAATGACTGCTGCGGAGATTTCGATGGACGGCATCACTAAGGGTCAGAATGATCGAGTGACATTCGCCATCGTGAACACTCCACTGCCAATCATCCACCACGATTTCCAGATTACTGCGAGGAACCTTGCCTCCAGTCGGAAACTGGGAACCCCCCTTGACACTACTCAAGTTGAGGAAGCTACCAGACAGGTTGCGGAAACCACTGAGGGTCTTCTCCTCAATGGTCACGCCGCTGGTGACATTCTGGGATTTGGTGCAAGTACAGCTCAGATGTTCGGCTACACAAACAGGACAAGCAGGAACACTGTTACCCTTGATTTGGACTGGGACTTAGACTCAACAACTATGGATGGGGAGGTCATCCTCGCAGACGTTCTTGCCATGATTACCGCTGCCCAAGCTGATCGTATGTTCGGTCCTTACATGCTGTATATCCCAACCAACTATTGGGTTACGCTGATGGATGACTTTAAATCCAACAGTGACAAGACCATTCTTGAACGGATCAAGCAACTTCCTGGCATCATTGATGTTAAGCCAGCTGACAAGCTAGCTGACGACAATGTGCTTCTTATCCAGATGACCCGTTCGAATGTGGATATGGCTGTTGGTATGCAACCCACTACAATCCAGTGGGAGACTCAGGGTGGAATGATTATGTTCTTCAAGGTTATGAGCATTATGGTTCCACGTATTAAACTTGACCACAACAGCCGTTCTGGCGTTGTCCACCTAAGTTAATAGTTGAAAGGGGGAGGGTCTGGTTATTCTCCCCCTTCAACCTTTTTGAGGAAAAAGATATGCCCCTTTATGTACTTAAAGCTGGTCAGAAACACTACAAACGCAATACAAGTGGAGATGCTAAGCATCGCCTTACACTAATGAAGCCTGGTGAAATTGTTGAGTTAAGGGAAGCTCAATATAACGCGTTCAGCGATAAGTTTGATTACGTTGGGAGAACTGAGGGCGAAGTAGCTGTTGAAACTGCGGAGACGGATAGTGAAGAACCCACTGTACCTGTCCTAGTCCGTAGAGCAGATGGTGGTTATGATCTGGTTAACCCAGATACGGAAAAAGTGCTCAATGACTTACCTTTGGCTATTGGTGATGTAGCGGAAGCTATTCAAGTCTACAACGCCACAGTCTCTGATGAAACCGCAGAAGCTATCTCACAAGATACGGTAGATGCTGCTGATGAAGTTGAGGACAACGACAGCGATGACGAACCTGACGAGGAAAAAAAAGAAGAGGACGAGGCTGGGGACGAGGAGGGAAACCTCGATGAGGATGACGAAGTAGCTGCCAACGCTTAAGTCTAGGACTAACCAATGGCTACATCTCGCGTAACAGCTGCTGAAGTCAAGAACATAATTGAGACTGCTGCCACTGACCCAGAAGTCACTGACCATATCAGAGTGGCTACTGAGATAGTGACAAGTGAGTTGGGTGCTCAAGCTACTCTAAGTGCGGAGCGTCTCCGTTCTATAGAACTTTATCTCTCAGCCCACTTCACTGCTCTTTTCCACCCTAGTGAGGGTATGGCTGTTGAACGGGCTATTGGTTCCTCACGAGATAGAATGGAATATCAAGGGATCTTAGGTCCCGGTCTAGCTTCTACACGTTTCGGGGGAATGGTGCTTATGTTAGATAGTACCAAGATACTAAGTACCATAAACTCTGCAAAAGCAGCAGCTAAGTTTAGCGTTTTCGGTCACGTTCCTCCAACTACCTGATTGATGTAAAATGCCTGAACTAAAAGTAGCCCCTCCTTTAATAAATGGGTTTATATCTCTCGCACTCTTGGTTGTGATTGCGTTGTCTGGTTGGACTTTACAAACTACACAAGAACTTAAGCAATCTTCCGCAGTTCAGAAGATAGAAGTAGAACACATTAAGAAAGATATTGCAGATTTGTCTGGTGAATTAAAAAGAGATTTAGAAGCTCGGTATCTTAAAATTGAGGGAGATCGTCTTGATGCTAGAATGGATGAACTTAACGCTAACGTCGTACGACAGTGGAATGTTATAAATGTCCTTAGAGCAAAGATAAATAAGTAATGCCATGGAAGGCAAAATCTTACCCCTTTGGAAGGGTGGAAGAGCTTACGTAATAGGCGGAGGTCCTAGTTTAAAAGGGTTTGATACAAGCCTCCTGGATGGTAAACATATAGTAGCAGTTAACAACGCGTACAGGCTATTTCCAGAAGCAGAGGCTTTGTACTTCATGGATGCTGTTTGGTATAACTGGCACGCTGCAGAGTTGATGAGTTTTAAAGGGTTTATGTATACAACAGCTAGACAGCTGAAAGATAAAACAAGACTCAAACATCTTAAGTCTGATCAAAAAAAGGGAATTGACGGCAGGGTAGATTATATTGTACGGGGAAGTTCTTCAGGTTATGGGGGAATAAGTGTCGCCATTGCTTATGGAGTTAAGGAAGTTATCCTCCTGGGTTTTGATATGTGTAAGGATGAAGAAGGAAACCATAACTACCACAACGATCATCGAAGGCCGGTTAAGGATACTATTTATGAGGATACACACATACTGGCCTTTCCTTCACTTGTGACTCCTTGTGCCCAAAAGGAGATAACGATAATAAACTGTAACTTGAACTCCGCTATAGATTGTTTTCCAAAAGAGGAGTTGGGAAATTGGTTACAATAGCAATGGTTTATAAGTCAGGTGGAAATTATACAGCTGAGGATGTTAAAAGGCTTAGAGATAATATTGTTGATAACTTTACCCTTCCCTATATGTTAATTTGTTTCACTGATGTTCCGGAAGAACTAGACTTTAACATCTTAACAGTTAAGCTTAAAAGAGAGTTTGTAGTTACTAAAGATTACAAAGGTTGGTGGGCTAAGTTGGAAGTGTTTAACCTAATGGGCAAGGTTATTTATTTAGACCTAGACACTATCTTGACTTGTAATGCAGACTGGATGCTCCAGATGGTTACCGAGCCAGGTACGTTTTATATGTTATCTGACTTCTATCGGGGAACTCCCGCATCAGGTATTATGGCTTGGCATGGTAACTTCCAATTTCTAAATGAAAATCCTTTATATAACCCTCGAAGTTGGGACCAACATTATATAAACCGGCGATTACAACATTATAAAATTAAGTTGATACAGTCTGAGTTTAGTGGTGTTTATAGCTACAAAGTACATTGTCTAAAAGGTATCCCACTTGATGCCAAAGTCATATGCTTCCACGGGAAACCACGTCCCAAGGAAGTCAATTATCTGGAGGAGGAAATAGATGAGTTACTACGCGAGCGACAAAGCAGCTTATCACCCAGACCGTCTACTGGCGTTACGGAACAATAAATCTGTAGTTCCGGTTCACGTACAGTTGATTATAAGCGATCTCTGTAACCAGAACTGTAACTTCTGTTCTTACCGTATTCCAGAGGGTTTTAGCTCTGCTAACTTTGTGGAAGAGTTAGCGGATGGGAAGATTAATGTCAACCCTAATCGCCAGATACCTAAAGAGAAGTGCTTTGAGATCTTAGATGATTGTGCCGCAATGGGAGTTAAGGCTATCCAGTTCACTGGAGGTGGAGAGCCAACTGCACATAAAGACCATGTAGAGATCTTTAACTATGCTCATGAACTTGGCCTGGAAACTGCTCTAGTTAGTAATGGAGTTATCTTGAGGGATCTCCCAACCTACGCGGGGATGACTTGGGTACGGATCAGTCTAGATGCTGGGACGGAAGAGACTTATGAGAGTACTAGACAGAGTAAAGCTTGGAAAGGGGTAATCCGTAATCTTATGGAACTTTCTACAATCCAAGACCATACTGTTGTCGGAGTAGGGTTTGTTGTCACCAAGTACAACTGCCATGAAATCCATGCTGCTTGTGAGATTGTGAAGGATGTGGGGATTAGCAACATTAGGCTTTCTGCCATCTTCTCTGAAGATAGAGTTAACCACTTCACGTCCCAAGACCTTACCATTATCTCTGATCAGATTAAAAAGGCTAAGTTGCTGGAGAGTGACAAGTTCTCGGTAATAGACAACTTCCATCTTAGGACCAAAGATCTTATGGATGGCGCTCCGGATTATGGCTTATGTGGCTACCAACGCTTCACCACTTACATAGGCGGAGACCAGAAGATCTATCGTTGTTGCACGACATCTTACACTGACCACGGAGAGATTGGCGATTTGAAAGACAAATCCTTCCGCTATTGGTTTGAACATGAAGCTCTTGGTCAGTATGGAGGGTTTGATCCAAAGACCTGCCACACTTGCCAATTTAACAATCAGAACAAGGCGATAGAGAACCTTATCACTGTCCCTCCTCATGGGAATTTTGTCTGATGTTGGAAGCCCCCCTTAGCGCAAGACAGCGTATTAATAAACAGATTATTGGGGCTATTAAGCCTACACCTTCCGCTTTAGATATAGGTCCAGGGATTAGACCTTTTACTTGGATCGAACATGAGCACTTTGTTTGTATTGAACCCCATGGAGAGTATTGCGATATTCTTAGAAAAGAAGGTTTTAAATGTGTTCAAGACACAGCGTTAGATTATCTCAATGAGGGACCAGCTTGTGATACTATCTATTTTATAGATGTTATTGAACACATGGATAAGGAGGAGGGTAGAAAAGTTATAGACTTGGCTAAAGAAATAGCAACCACCCAAGTCATTATCTTCACTCCCTTAGGCTATATGGTTCAAGATTGTGACGGTGAAGATACAGACCCTTGGGATATGCAAGGTCAAAAATGGCAGACACATAGGAGTGGGTGGTTGACAGAAGAGTTTCTTGATTGGCAAATATTCAGAGACAACAGCTATCATGGACGTAAGAAGGGTGGTGCCTTTGCAGCAATCTGGAACAACTCATGAAGGTCACAGTCTTTACTTCATGCTATAATCAAGGGAAGTTTCTAGCCGAAGCTATTAACTCCGTCCTTGCACAAACACATGAGGATATTGAGTATCTTCTCTATGATGATGGTTCGGAGGATGAGACTTGGGAGGTAATGAATAGCTTTGATGATCCTAGGATTAAGAGTTTTAAGCTCTCCAAACAACCAAATGTAGGATGTGTTATTAATCGCTCGTGGGAGGATATGACGGGAGAAGCTTGGGTATGGTGCCCTTCAGATGATTTTCTATACTCTAATTGTGTGGAAGAGAAAGTTAAGTTATCCCTATCCAACCCCTCTTCTGTCATTTACTCAAATTGGGAGGTAGTGAATGAAGCTGGTCAGTCTATACGAGTTGTGTTATTAACCCCTAAGACTCCTGAACAATTCGCCAAGGATATTTGGCATAGATGCGACTTAGGGTTTACTGGTATATACATTCCTCGCCTAATTATAAAGACCACAACCCACTTCCCTACAGATATGGACTGTGGAGAAGATTACTTTTGGACTTTAAAGACAAGCCAACTAGGTGTTCCTTTTATCCACTTACCACTTATAACTCATGGAAAGCGACATCATGACAACAGAACTACAATTAGGCACAAACCCAACAGAGCTGCAATCGCCACAAGAGCTGCAGAAACTGGTTAAACTGTTCTGGGGACCTGAGCCATTATCTTTCCTCCGCTTCTTAACTATCAAGTCCCTTTGTGTTTTAAATCCTGAATGGGTTATACAGTTAAGTAGAGCTAAAACTTCCCTAGAGGATAGACCCTGGGTTGGGGATAATAGGCAAGATTTTGAAACCTATAAAGGTGAAGATTATTGGAGTTGGTTAGACTTTCCTAATTTGGAGATTATTGAACTTAATGGCTACCCAGGTATTTGTTCATCCCATCAAAGCAACTTCTTCAAATGGGATAACTTAGGTAAAGGTGGTTGTGTTTATTCCGATATGGATATTTTATACGTTAAACCTTTGGATGAGATTTATAACTCTCTAAACTCTTGCGATATAGCTATAAACCACAATGGAAAGTATTTTTCCCATGGGTTTATGAGTGCTAAGGGAATTAATACTTTCTTTAATGATTTACATAACTGTCTTGTTTCAAATTTTGATCAAGGTGTTTATGAGGGAGCTGGAAGTAATATTATCTATAAACACTTAGGTAGATCAATGAGTAAAGGCTTGGAGCATTTAAAGTCTCGTTATCCCGGAATAACTGTTTGGAACTTCCAAGACGAGGTTTTCTATCCTTGGCCTTACAACAATATAGAGAATTATTTTAAATTTAATTATGAGGTGCTTCCAGTAGTTTGTGTTGGCCTTCACTGGTATGGAGGAAGTCCCCTGTCCCAAGAGGCAAATAATAAAATAACTCCAGAAACAATTCACACTTTAAACAACACTGTGTGTTATCATGGAAGGCAGTTCTGTCAATGAGAACAAACTTACCATATTGGCAAACTTTACAGGAACAAGAGTACTTCGAACATCATAGGAAGTATAACGGTCTTACACGCTTTGGGACCGAGTCTTATGATAAGATAACCGAACACACAGAGTTGAACACTAGTAATGAGGTTGTAATAATTGGCTGTGGTTATGGAAGAGAAACCATCCAAATAGCTCCTTATGTTAAGCATGTCTACGGTGTGGATGTAAGTGATACCATCCTGGATAAAGCCAGAGTTTTCGCAGAATCTAATGACGTTAAGAATTTTACTGGTGTTCTAGCCGAGAATTGGATATATAACACACCTATGAAAGTTGACTTAATCTTCTCCATAGCTGTTATGCAACATTTGACCAAGGACCTGGTTAGAGATTATCTGTGCAAATCCTCTATCAAATTGGCTAAAGGAGGTTTTCTTATATTCCAGTTTGTAGAGGTATTTAGAGGTGAGCGGGATGCTATTCTCAAACTTTATGAGCCTAATGTAAATTGGGGTTGTGATGAGATAACAAAAGCTGCAACTGATGTTGGACTGATAATACAAGATATTGAAGTTATACCGCTTGGTCCTGGTAACAAATGTTATTGGCTTATAGCGCAAGGAACATGATATGATCTCAATAATAATGCCTTATTGGAATAGACCAGAGCAACTCAAAGCTTCTCTTGAAAAGTTTAAGGAATTATATAACAACGTAGCAGAAGAATTTGAGATCATAATAGTTGATGATTTCTCCCCTCTCCCTATCCCCTATATGGAGGACTTCCCGATCTCCATCCAAGTTGTTCATATTCATAAGGAAAAACGTATTGCAATGAACCCCTGTGTTCCTATTAACCAGGGAGTATGGGCAGCTAATGGGAATATAATCCTATTGACAAATCCGGAGGTAATTCACAGATCTCCCATCTTATTCGATATGGTAGATAGGTTAGAGTTACTTGGCCCCAAAGGCTACATAGCTGCTGCTTGTTGGTACACAGATTTGGAAATCTTCATCTGTCACAACACGTTAGACAAGGCTAAAGGTAGGGCACCTATGCCTAAAGGAGCGGGATTACATTTTTGCTCCATGATGTATAAAGATTTCTTTGATGAAATTGGGGGGTTTGACGAGGACTATCGCGAAGGCCAAGGTTATGAAGATAATGATTTCCTTTGGAAACTTAAAGTAGCTGGTGCCCAGTTCGAGATAGCTGATGATTTAATAACTGAACATCCTAACACAAGAACAGAGTGGCCTGTAGGCGGACTTGCAAGGAATAAGAAAATCTTCTATAACAAATGGTCTGAGGAGATTAAACATGCTCGTAGATGAACCTATTTTTATAACTGGGATGCCTAAGTCCCACATAAATCTCATAACCAGGGCTTTCTTTATATCTGGTGCTTGGCTAGGAGCACACGTTGATGCCCCAGACGGTATGGAGAATGTGGACTTGTTTAATGAGGTAACTTATCCTTATCTTATGTCAATGGGGCTTGAGCCGACGTTGGACACCAATCCACTTGTGACTCCCATACTTCCTATCAAGCCTGATTTCAAAGACCATGTTGGAAAGTTGATAGAGCGCCAAGGATATAGTAATGGTCCTTGGATGTACTCAACTTACAGAATTGCCCTAATCTGGCAGTTGTGGGCATTGCACTTCCCTAATGCTAAGTGGATTATAGTCCGCAGACTAGATCAAGATATAATAAACGATTGTTTAAAAGACAACGATATGACAACTTATAGAAATGCTGAAGGGTGGGGAACTTGGGTTGATAGTTACAAGGAACAGTTCGATGGTTTAAGTCTGTTAGTTCCTTCTGAACGGATAGAAGAAATCTGGATTGATAGTGTAATAGCTGGAGACTACACACAACTTCGCAGGGTCGTTACAGGATACGGACTTGAGTTTAATGAGGAAGCGTATAGGAATTTCCTTACAAACGAGGTGAGTTATGTGGATTAAGACTTTTGTAGCAGTGGGTAGTGCGGTTCTTATACTTGGCGGTACTTGGACAGCCTCTTGGGTAATTGATGAACGATATGCTAAGGTAGTTCAACTCCCTCCCATTGAGGAGAAAATCCAATTAGTAGGCCATAAGATTGATCTAGTTGGCAAACGTCTGGATCAAAAGCTATTAGACGACAGGGTTAACAATCTTGACGAGAGACTCTGGCGATTGCGGAATAAGTATGGACAAACCTGTGAGAGAAATCGTGAGGTTTGTAAGAATGTTGATAGAGCTTTAAAAAAGCTTCAAATGCGACAATTCAAGGAACCTAAGAGGTGATACTAACACTTAATAGATTAGTGTCTGACGAGGACTCTACTATAGGACTTCTTTACATTGATAAGGAGTTCCTCTGCTTTACCGTTGAAGACGAGTTTCGGGAAACAAAGGTTGTAGGAGAAACTCGTATCCCTGCTGGTGTTTATGAGGTGGGATTTCGTAAGGTTGGAGGCTTTCACGCACGTTATAAACGTTATTCTGAGGAACGTTGGAGAAAACCAACTGGCTGGCATATTGGTATGCTGGAAGTGCTTGATGTTCCAAACTTCAAGTACGTCTTATTCCATATAAGAATTACTGAAGT
>SDBT01007314.1_pt1 | contig 18194 bp, 19 predicted proteins | sample 2277101 | NCBI WGS metagenome assembly SDBT01 (sample SAMN10404973, study PRJNA504765) | marine sediment metagenome | isolation source: marine sediment core GS10_PC15, 103 cmbsf | place: Arctic Ocean: Southern Knipovich Ridge | collected 2010
CGAACCCAGGGACAGCGCCGCCAAGCCCTGAATGGCTTCAAAGATGGCCGGTACCAGATCATGGTGGCGACAGATATTGCCGCTCGCGGGCTGGATATTGATGGAATTTCACACGTGATCAATTTCGATATGCCGGGTACTGCCGATGCCTACATTCACCGGATCGGCCGCACAGGAAGAGCTCAGCGAACAGGGGAAGCATTCACTTTTGTGACTCCTGATGACCAGGCTCTGGTTCTAAAAATCGAGAAGATCATGAAGCAAAAACTGCCCAGGAAAACGCTTCCGAATTTTGATTACTCTATACCAAAACCTGAAAATCAACCGAGATCCAGGAAACCCCGAACCCGCCGAGCCCCATCCCATAGATAAACCATCACCCTGATATCAAAAAACTTATCACGCTAGAAACATATCCGATCAAGATGATCACGAGTGTGATCGAGGTTAGATGGTACTGATCTATTCGGGTATTGCGCTGGACTATCAGTTTTATCAGGATTTGGTTTATATCAATCGTCTTCAATCTCGCACACAAATTAATTCACAGAAGGCCTGCCATCAGAATCAGGCAGATATCAAGACAAACGTCAATCCGAAATCGTTAGATGTTCGAGCTACCAGGCTGGATTCAGCTATCCTCGGCCCAGAAAACCCGGTTATTGTCAGCGTAATCGTAATCAATCTCAACAACATTTGCTCCCGGTTTTGGAGCACGTTAAAACATTCCCAGTTGAGAGTAGCGTGAATTGAAATTTTCGTTTCCGTTGGCCTGAACCCAATTAATAATTTCCTGACATACCTCTCCGGGAGTTTTCCCATCTGTATAGAATGTCTTTTTTGCCAAGAGCTGATTAGAAGGATGGTGTACAAAATGATGATTCAAATCCAGTAATTCTTGATCTACCTTTCCTACCTCATTTATAAGTAATTCCGAGAATCTTTGGTTGACGATTTCCGCCGAATGATCCAGGTCCGAGGAAGGCAAAATCAGGATAACATGCTCAACAGGTTTCAGAGCGATTTCTACACGGGTAAATAATTCCTGGTCTTGATAGACAGAGTGGCCAGCCCCAAAATCCAGCACACAATTATCATATTCTTGAATAGCACGCTCCACCGCATGGGCTTCGAAGGGTTTCCAATACTTGATCAATCCCATCATGCCCTCTTCGCCAATGATTCTGGAAGCATAACCTTCATCATATCCGATTTCACTGTAGAACTTCTGGCGAACATCATCCAGCTCAATGCGCTTAACCTTCAGCTGCTTGGCCAACAATTTAGCAAGCGTGCTTTTTCCCGCGCTCATGGGTCCTATCAGGATGATGATCGATTTCATAAGGTTAATAACCTGCTTATTTCCAAACAGATGCAGTTTTTATACCAAAAACTTGTTCTCCAATTTTCCTTTGACACCAGCATCTAATACGAACAGGTCTCCGGCAAACGGCTGTTCCTGCCGGTCTTGATCACTTAACCCGGTCCAGGCTGAAGTGATATAAAGCAAATCAAGATTTGGACCTCCAAAAGCACAGCTGGTTGGCCGTTGGACCGGGAGCGGCACAACCCGCTCCACTTTTCCATCCGGATCGTAGCGGGTCACCCGCCAGCCATCCCACTGGGCACTCCAGACACAGCCTTCGCTGTCAACAGTCAAACCATCAGGAAATCCATCCGTGACCGGCACCCGCACGAATTCACGCCGATTTTCAATCCTGCCGCTATCTGGTTCAAAATCATAGGCATAAATAACCCGGAGGGGAGAATCGGTATAGTACATGACCCGGTCATCCGGGCTCCAGCCGATGCCATTAGATATTGTAACGCCTGTTTCCATGGTATGGAGGGAACGATCAGGATCCAGCCGGTAGAGTTTGCTCTGGTTGTCTTCTCCGAGTGTACCAGCCCACAACCTTCCCCGGCTGTCCACCCGGCCATCATTGAACCGGGCGCCTTTCCGACCAGCTTCCGGATCAGCGATTATCTCAATGGACTTGGTATCCCAATCCCAGAAACCTATCCCGTCCCTAAGTCCCATAAGTAATCCACCATTAACGCGAAATGCCAGGCAGCCAACCGGTTGGCCAACCTGGAAAGTATCAAATTTGTCTGTTTTTGTGTAATATCTGTGGAATTTTTCGCCCTCTATATCAACCCAATACAATGCACGCTCTCCTGCGTGCCAGAGAGGGCCTTCACCGAGTTTGTTTCCGACCGATAAGAGATGTTCTGGGGCTGCCATCCATTTATCTCCAAATTTCTTGAATGGTAACACAATCTGTTTCTCGACGAAGGAAAAAACGGCAGCAAAAACCTGGGCGCAATTGACTCTTAATCAATGGGGAGAGCCTGCCCTGCGACCGAAGGTCGTGACGAAGGATCCATTGTGTCCACAGGAGTCTTTTTTGTCCATTGTGTCTGCTTTTCTGGGGGAAATATGTCTATTATGTCCATAGTTTCCATAAATTTCACCCTGTTTGCACCCGAATTGCACACAAAAATCAATTAAAACACAGGATCGGCGATTCGATAATCAAAAAATATATGTCGACTTAACGATCATTTTAGATATCCAATTAATTCTCATTTAGCTAGTCCATTTATCAACCGGCACTAACATAGAGAGTGGTACAAATAATGGGGGCACGTCATTCTTTTCTAATGGAATTTATTAAATTGAATAATAAAACACCGGTATCAGTACCTTTTCGGAATAATATAATCTAGATATGCTTGATTTAACAGAAGCAATTATAGTATTCTTATAAAGAAAAGGTATATGTATCATGAAGCCAAAAATTGATGAGATTGATCGAGCATTTTTGAATGTTTACATGAAGATGCCAGAATGCATAGTTCTGAGATCAGCCGCAGACTGGGTAATATGACCGCCAGGGCGGTCCGAAACCGGTTAAACAGACTGGTTAGCGAAGGTTTTATTGAGATAAAGGCTGGTGCAATCGCAGAGAAGTTGGGTTTTCCAATCAGTGCTGACATTTACATGGATGTGGAACCGGGCTTGATCCAAGAAGTTGCTCAGAGATTAGTGGATTTGGATGAAACCAATTACGTCGCTATAACAACCGGCGATTCAGATTTTTCTGTATCAATTGTTGCAGTAAGTATGGCGAGTCTGCAATCAATAATTACTGATAAGCTACATGCCATACCAGGTGTGCGCAAAACAAAGACTTATGTGCTTACAAGCATCATCAAACAAGGCATCATTTCTGGACAGTTGGAATCAGCAATAATTTACAGCCCTTTAATGCTGAAAATTTTTGAAAGATTGAAGCGGCGAGACAAACTTCGCTTGCAGGAAACCTAAAAAATACCTCGAAGAAACCAAAAATCGTTCGTTGAGTCTTTTTAAATAATTGGGGTTCTGTTCTGGGGAAGAATCTGATTGGCCTGCTGTCAAAAGCATTCCAACAGCAGCTGACCAACCGGATAATTAACTCTCCTTTCGTGTAACAGATACTGCATAACTGATAAATAAATGATATATTAATATTACATCACCGACATCTTATCAACACAATAAAAACCAGTCAATACACAACCAATCAAAATATCACAAGGCAGCTTAATAAGAGAACTTGCCTTGTGATACAACGACAGCATATTATTTAATATCTTACCTAAAGGTAGTGCTTATCTATTTGTTCGTGTGTAAAATGTAACAAAGGAGTATCTATGAATAATAAGTGCTGAATAGTAATTGATCAATCAAGTCAGATAAGTGTGAATATGGAGGTATAACCATGCTGAAGAAAATCCTTTTTATCGTACCGTTACTAATTATCTCAGTCCTGGTCCTTTCCGCCTGCGGGCCGGGTGCGACTGAAGTCGCCCCACCTGAGGCGGAAGTGGAAGAAGCACCAGAGGCAGAGATTGAAGAAGCGCCAGAGGCGGAGGAAGCAGAACCGAATATCGCTGTCTACTCACATGTCGGGACCCCCGACATAGATCCCAGCTCAAGCGTTTCAGATGACGTCGTTGTGACAACCAATGTTTACGAAACGCTGACTTTCTACAATCCGCCAGGCAGCGCAGAAACGATCGGCCCGAAATTGGCCACTTCCTGGGAATCATCCGATGACGCCATGAAGTGGACATTCCACCTGCGTGAAGGGGTCAAATTCCACGACGGGACCGACTTCAACGCTGAGGCTGTGAAATTCTCAATCGAACGCACCTTGGGTTTGGGTACGGGCTTGGCTTACATCTTCGATTCGGTGGAGGAAATCAACGTAGTGGATGAATTAACTGTTGAGTTTGTTCTCAGCTACTCCGCACCGCTGGATCTCATCCTAGCATCCGGCTACAATGCCTGGATCTTCAGCCCAACGACCGTCAAGGACAAGGATAACGCCTGGTTTAACGAGGGAAATGACGCCGGAACTGGCCCATATACCATCGAAAGTTACGCAATTGGCCAGAGCCTCGTGATCACGCGTTTCGATGACTATTGGGGCGGCTGGGAGGAAGGCCAATTCGACAAGGTTGTTTTCCAGTTCACCTCGGATCCCACCGTCATGGAGCAGATGCTGCGCTCCGGCGAAGGCGACTTCGCTTGGGGCATACCCTATGAGAATGCCGCCCTCATGGGGGAGGTTGAGGGCGTAACAGTGGACATCACACCCTCATTCCAGAACCTGCTTTTTCTTCTGAACCACGTCAAGCCGCCATTGGACGATGTCCTGGTGCGCCAGGCCCTGTCCTACAGCTTCCCGTATGAGGCAGTCGCGGAGAATCTCTATGCAGGGCTGGGCACACAGTCACGTGGCCCAATCCCGGCGGGTCTGTGGGGCCACGGCCCGAACCTGCCCCAGTATTCGTACGATCTCGACAAGGCCAGGGAGCTGCTGGAGGATGCAGGCTATCCAGACGGTGGGTTTGAGATAAGATACACCTTTGCCGCTGGCGACCTGGATGAGCAGCAGGTTGGGGAATTGTGGAAAGCTGAGCTGGCCAAACTGGGGATCGACCTGAAATTGGGGGGCATGCAGTGGGAAGCACAGTGGGACCTGGCCATAAGCGATCCGGCAACAGCCCAGGATGTGTTCGCCTTCTACTGGTGGCCGGACATCGTATCGCCCTACGCCTGGCTGTTCGGCATGTTCCACACTGAGGAGGTGTGGCAATGGAACCTCGCTTACTATAGCGACCCAGAGTTCGACGCGTTGATCGATGAGGCCAATGAGCTAAGCGGCGTCGACATAGACGCAGCCACGGAAATGTTCATTGAGGCCCAGGAGATGCTTCTTGAAGACGCAACAGGCATCTTCGTCCTAGACGTACCCGACGTTCACGTCATCCGGAGTGATATCACCGGGTACGTAAACAACCCGGCTTATGCGCATGTTGTCTTCTGGTACGACCTGCGGCGTTAATCTATAATCTTATGGGAAACTGGTGCAGGTAGATTTCTGCCTGCACCAGTATGTTATTATTCTGTTATTATCTGGAGAATCAAATTTAGTTACGCACAGTTAGCTCACACGTGAGACAGCTTTTGTAGGGTCAGGTCTGTGACCTGACCATGAGTGACTTATGTGTTTGCACATTGAGTGGTATTGACAATGATTCGTATAGGACCTGGATATGAGTAGAAGCGCCTATCTTCTGCGCCGCCTGGGATTGGCCGCGCTGGTGCTGATCGGCGTGATGGTTGTGACGTTTGTCGTCTCACGTGTCGTGCCTTCCAATCCGGCTGCACTGTACGCAGGACCCCACCCACGCCCCGAACAGGTGGCAGCATTTGAAGTCAAGCTGGGCCTGGACAAGCCGCTGCCGGTGCAATTCGTGCGCTATGTTGGCGACCTGCTTCGAGGGGATTTCGGCGTGTCCTTCCAGTCGCGTCGCTTGATCACGACGGACCTCAAAGTTTTCTTACCAGCCACGCTGGAGCTGGTAATTGGAGCATCGCTGCTGGCGCTGGTCATTGGCATCCCCTTAGGAGTGCTGTCCGGTGCGCGCAGGAGCGGCTGGCTGGATCAGGCCACTCGTATGATATCGATAGGGGGTGTATCCATTCCCACCTTCTGGCTGGCGCTGATTCTCCAGTTGTTTTTCTTTGGCTGGTTGGGTTGGCTTCCGCTGGGAGGGCGCCTCAGCACCATGGTCATTTTGAGCCACCCAATTGAGACAATCACCGGTTTTTATATTATCGACGCAGCCGTCAGCGGAAACTGGGTTGCCTGGAGGGATACCCTACACCACCTCATCCTGCCAACAGCGGTCCTGGCCACTTATCCAATTGGCCTGACCATCCGCATGACACGCGCAGCCATGGTTGAGGTGCTTACGGAGCCCTATATCGACGCCGCGCGGGCAGCAGGGCTGCCGCCGAGGATGATACTTTTTCGGTTGGCCCTCAAGAACGCGATCATACCCACCCTGACAGTACTGGGGCTTACCTTTGCCTGGTCTATTACGGGCGCCTTCCTCATCGAATTGGTATTTTCGTGGCCTGGTGTTGGGAAATATGTCACAGACGCGGTTATCAGAGTGGACTTTCCAGTTGTGATGGCCGTCACGATCGTTGTCACTGTCATTTACATCACCATTAACATCATTGTCGATATGGTCCAGGTTGCTCTGGACCCCCGTATCAGGCTGGGTTGAGCGACCTTGCCTGGAGGAGACTGAAATATGAAGATCCTCGTTATCAACCCCACGATTTCTGGGGAATTGAAGGACTCCAACCTGAATCCCTACCATGCCTTCGCATCCCCAGGTACGGAAATCAGCCTCGTGTGTCTTGAGCGTGGTCCGGCATCGATTGAAAGCAATTATGACGTGGCAGTGGCTGTGCCGGAAATTTTAGGCCATGTCATCCGCGCCGAGCACGAGGGCATGGATGCGGTGGTCATCGACTGTATGTGTGACCCTGGTCTCTACGCCGCGCGTGAGCTGGTCAGCATCCCTGTTGTTGGTCCGTCGCAATCAAGTATGTCCCTGGCAGCTATGTTGGCCGATCGCTTCAGCGTCATTGGTCTCATGGAGCGGGACAAACAGGGATTTCATAATATTTGGCGGTTGTACGATTTGCAGGGACGCGGTGCGTCTGTGCGAGTCATCGATATGGCTGTGCTGGAGCTCAAGGATGATGAAGAAGAGCTCATCAAGGTCATGGTTGCACAGGGTGTGCTGGCCATTTCTGAGGATCAGGCACATGCCCTCGTTTTAGGCTGCACCGGCATGGGCGGGCTGGCGGATCCGGTACAGCAGGGTTTGGCAGAAAAGGGCTACATTGGTGTCCCTGTCATTGACCCGACGGGCGTCGCGCTCAAGCAGGCAGAGAGCCTGGTGGCTCTTGGCCTATGCCATAGTAAACTGACCTTCCCCATGCCACCCCGAAAGAAAATCACTGGCTACGACTCACATCAGGTATCATGATCGCCAATATACTCAAACGCTGGTTTGGAGACCGGGCACTCCCGAGGGTAGAGCCGGGCTCCACCATATGGTTCTTCAGGAAAGATCGCCTTGCGGTGGTTTGTTTGGCGTTTATTGTCCTGCTCACGCTGGTGGCGATTTTTGCACCTCTTCTCACGCCATACGCGAATGAGGGCTTGGGCGTACCCAACCTGGCCAATAAATTCCTGTCACCCAACCTGGAACACCCCTTTGGCGCAGATAGCCTGGGTAGAGATATGTTGGCACGGGTGATGTTCGGGGCCCGCACCTCGCTGTCCATCGGCCTGTTCGTCGTCGTGGTCGCCGTGCTCATCGGCGCGCCTTTGGGAGCCCTGGCAGGATTCTTCGGCGGCTGGGTTGACGAGATCATCATGCGTGTGACGGATGTCTTCCTGGCTTTCCCACCACTGCTGCTGGCGATAGCCATCGCCGCCGCACTGGGACCGAGCTTTTTCAATACGATGCTCGCGATTGCCCTCACCTGGTGGCCGTGGTATACGCGGTTGGTGCGAGCCCAGGCGATTTCCTTGCGCGAGCGCTCCTTCATTGAGGCGGCGCGCGGCATCGGCGTGAAAAACCTGACAATCATCTGGAAACATATTCTGCCCAATGTGCTCACACCCGTGCTGGTGCAGAGCACGCTGGACTTTGGCTCAGCCATATTGACGGGCGCCGGTTTGAGCTTCATCGGTCTCGGCAGCCAACCCCCGACCGCTGACTGGGGAATCATGATCAACGAGGGTCGCCTGTACGTCCTGGCCGGCCGCTGGTGGATGGCCGTATTTTCAGGGCTGGCGATTTTCCTGACCGCCCTCGCCTTCAACCTGCTTGGCGACGGCGTGCGCGATGCCGTTGACCCACGGACGCGGGGGGTGAGCTGATGGACAGACCTCTCTTAACTGTCGAGAACCTGAACGTACGTTTTCGGACCCCCACCGGTGATGTACATGCCGTTCAAGGCATCAGCTTCGAGATCGAGCGCGGTCAGGTCCTTGGCCTGGTGGGTGAGACCGGCTGCGGCAAGTCGGTGACCGGGCGGTCCATCATGGGGCTGGTGCCACACCCGGGCGAGATTACGGAAGGAAGCATCATCTTCGACGGGCAGGACATGTTGGCGCTGAGTGAGCACGACATGCAGCAGATCAGGGGTAAGCGCATCTCCATGATTTTCCAGGACCCTGCGGCTGCACTCAACCCTGTGTTCACCATCGGTCAACAGATTATCTTTGTAATGAAACATCACGGCGTGGCGAAAGGAGCGGACCTGATGAAGAAAGCACTTCGCCTGCTGGACGATGTCGGCCTGCCAGACCCAGCCTCGTTGATGGACGTCTACCCACACCAACTGTCAGGCGGTATGCAGCAGCGTGTCATGATTGCGGTGGCGCTATCCTCCAATCCAAATTTGCTCATCGCTGATGAGCCCACAACCGCGCTTGACGTCACCATCCAGGCACAGATCCTTACATTGCTGAATTCTCTTCAGCGCGCCCGCAACATCAGCATTCTACTCATCACCCACAACCTGGGTGTTATCGCCGAGACCTGCCAACGGGTCGTCGTATTGTATGCCGGGCGGATAGTCGAGTATGGGGAGGTGCGTGATATCTTCCATCGACCCCACCACCCCTACACCCAGGGTCTATTGGCCTCCCTTCCAAATCCGGGCAGCCGCGGAGACGCGCTAAATGTCATTCCTGGAATAGTGCCCAGCGGACTTGACCCGGCACCAGGATGCAGCTTCGCTCCACGCTGCGAACACGTGATGGATCTTTGTTCGCAGAGGCAGCCCTTATCTTACAAGGTTGGTCCAGGTCACCAGACTGCTTGTTTTCTCCACGAAAAGGCGGAGGGCCAGGAAGTATGAGCATGAATACTAAGACCCATATGGTTGAAGTCCATAACCTTACTATGGAGTTCGTCAGGAGAGACAGGAAGTTTGGACAGCAGAAGCAGCGCATCCGCGCCATTGACGACGTCAGCCTGGAAATCTTTCACGGCGAGACAATGGGGGTTGTGGGCGAGTCCGGCTGTGGTAAGACAACCCTCGGACGCTGCCTGCTTCGCTTGCTGAAGCCGGTCTCTGGGAAAGTGATATTCGACGGCAGGGATATAATGGCCCTGAGTATGTCGAACCTGCGGCCGCTTCGCCGCGAGATGCAGATGGTCTTTCAGAACCCATTCTCGTCGCTGGATCCACGTATGAACGTGCTCAACCTCGTGTCCGAGCCGCTGCGTACGCACACCGATTTACGTGGTAATGAGCTTTCCAGACAGGTCGAGGACCTGCTGATTGAAGTGGGCCTGAGCAGCGAGCACATCAAACGCTTTCCACACCAGATGAGCGGTGGACAGGCGCAGCGTGTGGCGCTGGCCCGCGCCCTGGCGCTCAATCCCAAGTTCCTCGTCCTGGACGAGCCAACATCCGCTCTCGACGTTTCCGTGCAGGCCCAGATTATCAACCTGCTGGTTGAACTGCAGCAACGCCACAGCCTGACCTACCTGTTCATATCACACGATCTGGGCGTTGTCCAACACATCAGCGACCGCATTGCCGTCATGTACCTGGGGCAGATAGTGGAAATGGCGTTGAGCGAGGACATCTTTAACTCACCCCAGCACCCTTATACGCAGGCACTGCTATCCTCCACTCCCGTTCCCGATCCCGACAGCGTCGGCGAACGGATCATCCTTGAAGGTGCCGTGCCCAACCCGGCCAATCCGCCACCGGGGTGTCGCTTTCACACGCGCTGTCCCTATGTGATGGATATATGCAGCAAAGAAGAACCCAGGAATTACTTTGTGGGTGAGGACCATCGGGCTGCGTGTCACCTGCTGAACGCAGATTAGCCCTATTTCTTGGCCTGCCCCCAATCATTCAAAAGGAGAAAAAATAATGCCCCATAGACAATTGAAAACACGTCAGGATTGCGAAGATTTCGTCCGAGGATGCACCATCATGGGTATCGGCGGGGGGGGGATACCCGATGACGGACTCAAGGTATTGCTTGAAGCATTGGATGATGGGGTGGCGCTCGAGTGGATCGATGTGAACGACATTGCAGACGACTCGTGGACAGCTTCGGTTTATAGAATGGGCTCAACCGCGCCCATGTCGGATGAGACCAAAGCCGAGATCGAGAAACTGGACCTGAAACCCGTGATGGCAGGCAAGGAGATGGAAGCAGCGCTCAAGGAATTGGCGGATTATACTGGTAAAACACTGAGCGCGATGGTATCCCCAGAACTTGGCGGGAGCAACACACCAGAGCCGCTGGTGGCTGCGGCACGTATGGGCCTGGCAGTGGTGGACGCCGACTTTGCAGGTAAAGCCGCGCCGGAAGAGGTGCAGGGCACGTCTTTCATCTATAATAAGGACAGCTATCCAGCCGTTAGCGTGGATCAATGGGGCAATGTGTGCATCGTGAAGGAAGCCCAGGGCACGCATTTGTTTGAGCGGATCGGCAAGATGTTGAGCGTGGCCGCCTTCGGAAACTGCTTTATTGCCTCTGGCTTGCTGACCGGGAAAGAAACCAAGGAGATTGTCATCCGCGATACGCTGACATATTCACTCGAGCTAGGCGCAGTCGTTCGCGACGCGCGCGAACAGGATAAAGACCCGGTTGCGGCCATTGTAGACTTCACTGACGGGTGGCTGCTCTTCACTGGAGAGGTGGAGCGCAAGGATTGGGAGGATCGCGGCGGCTATATGTACGGCACAACTCATATCAAGGGGACCGGCAAATGGGAAGGGCATGCTTTTCGTTACTGGTTCAAAAACGAGAACCATATTTGCTGGCTCGACGATAAACCCATTATCACCACTCCGGATATGCCGATCGTGGTCGATATTGAGACGGGGGAAGGAAAAATCAATACCTACATCCACGCCGGGGAGCGTGTGGCGGTCATTGGCATGAAGGGAGCGGAGATTTTCCGCTCTGAGCGCGGCCTGAGTGGATCAGGGCCACGTTACTTTGGCTTTGACATTGATTACGTACCCATCGAGGAGCGCATGGCTGCTAAGGGGTGACCGTGCTATGCTCATCGCCCTATGATGGCGCATGGTAAGAGTATCTGTACAATAGCACGCATTCGATTGAACGAACCTTCCCAATATGGGACGATGGGCATGCGTCACCCGCAGAACGAGGATCAGGATCGAAAACGAGCCTGATCCATCAAAAACATCCGTAAGTTATTTAATTTCCATTCAAAAGGAGAAATAATAATGCCTCACAGACAATTGAAAACACGTCAGGATTGCGAAGATTTTGTCCGGGGATGCACCATCATGGGCATCGGCGGTGGTGGGATACCCGATGTCGGACTCAAGGTATTGCTTGAAGCATTGGATGAAGGTGTGACGCTCGAGTGGATCGATGTGGACGACATTGCAGACGACTCGTGGACAGCTTGTGTATATGGCATGGGCTCAACCGCGCCCATATCTGATAAGACCAAAGCCGAGATCAAGAAACTGGGCCTGAAACCCGTGATGGCAGGCAAGGAGATGGAAGCAGCACTCAAGGAATTGGCGGATTATACTGGTATAACACTGAGCGCGATGGTATCCCCAGAACTTGGCGGGAGCAACACGCCAGAGCCGCTGGTGGCTGCGGCACGTATGGGCCTGGCAGTGGTGGACGCCGACCTCTCAGGTCGATCCGTACCGGAAGAGATGCAGGGCGTGACTTTCCTCAATAAGAAGAACAGCTATCCCCTCGTCAGCGTAGACAAATGGGGCAATGTGTGCATCCTGAAGGAGGCCCAGGGTCCGCACATGGCTGAGCGTGTCGGCAAGATGTTAAGCGTGGCTGCCTACGGAACCTGCTTTATTGCCTCTAGCCTGCTGACCGGGAAAGAAACCAAGGATATCGTTATCCGGGATACGCTGACATATTCACTCGATCTGGGCGGGGCCGTTCGCGACGCGCGCGAACAGGGGAACGATCCGGTCGAGGCCATTGTAGACTTCACGGAGGGGTGGCTGCTGTTCACCGGAGAGGTGGAACACAAGGACTGGGAGGATCGCGGCGGCTACATGTACGGCACAACTCATATCAAGGGAACCGGCAAATGGGAAGGGCAAGCTTTTCGTTACTGGTTCAAAAACGAGAATCATATCGGTTGGCTTGATGACAAGCCGATAATCACCTCCCCGGATATGCCGATCGTGGTCGATATCGAGACGGGCGAAGGAAAAATCAATACCTACATAGATGCCGGGGAGCAGGTAGCGGTTATCGGAATGAAGGGCCCGGAGGTTTTCCGCTCTGAGCGCGGCCTGAGTGGAGCAGGGCCACGTTACTTCGGCTTTGACATTGATTACGTACCCATCGAGGAGCGCATGGCGGCCAGTGGGTGACCGTGCTATGCACGGTGCCCTATGATGACGCATGGTAAGAGTATCTGTACAATAGCACGCATTCGATTGAACGAACCTTCCCAATATGGGACGATGGGCATGCGTCACCCGCAGAACGAGGATTAGGATCGAAAACTAAATAACTTACGGATGTTTTTGATGGATCAGGCTCGTTTTCGATTGGAAGTTCAGTAAGTTATTTAATTTCCATTCAAAAGGAGAAATAATAATGCCCCACAGACAATTGAAAACCCGTACAGATTGCGAAGATTTTGTCCGAGGATGCACCATCATGGGCATCGGCGGCGGCGGGAAGCCTGAAGTCGGGCTCAAGTACTTGCTTGAAGCATTGGATGAAGGTGTGACGCTCGAGTGGATCGATGTGGATGACATTGCCGATGACAGTTGGACAGCTTCTGTATATGGCATGGGCTCAACCGCGCCCATATCTGATGAGACCAAAGCCGAGATCAAGAAACTGGGCCTGAAACCCGTGATGGCAGGCAAGGAGATGGAAGCAGCATTAAATGAATTGGCGAAATATGCTGGTGTTAAGCTGGGCGCAATGGTGCCCGTAGAACTTGGCGGAAGCAACACACCAGAGCCACTGGTGGCTGCAGCCCGTATGAACCTGCCAGTAGTGGATGCTGATTTTGCAGGCCGGGCCGTTCCGGAAGAGATGCAGGGTGTTCCCTTCTTATATAAAAAGAACAGCTATCCTTTAGTTAGTGTGGATCAATGGGGTAATGTGTGCATCCTGAAGGAAGCTCAGGGTCCGCACATGCTTGAGCGGGTTGGCAAAATGTTGAGCGTGGCCGCTTACGGAAGCTGCTATCTTGCCTCCACTCTGCTGACCGGGAAAGAAACCAAGGACATTGTCATCCGCGATACCCTAACTTTTTCACTCGAGTTAGGCACAGCTGTTCGGGAAGCGCTCGAAAAACAGAACGATCCAGTTAAAGCCATTGTGGATTTCACCAAAGGGTGGCTCTTATTCACAGGTGAAATCGTGAGCAAAGAATGGGAAGATCGCGGCGGCTACATGTACGGCACAACATATATCAAAGGGACTGGCGATTGGAAAGGACATAATTTTCGATACTGGTTTAAGAACGAAAATCATGTCGGTTGGCTTGACGACGAACCGATAATCACCTCCCCGGATATGCCGATTGTTGTTGATATCGAAACGGGTGAAGGAAAAATTAATACCTACATAGATGCCGGGGAGCAGGTAGCGGTTATCGGAATGAAGGGCCCGGAAGTCTTCCGCTCAGAATTTGGACTGAGCGGCGCAGGACCGCGTTATTTCGGTTTTGACATTGATTACGTACCAATCGAGGAGCGAATGAAAGAAGCTGGGTAATCAACTATTTTGTTGAACTAATGTAATAAATTGTATATTGTTACAAAAGATAGAATTCAAACGACCAAATGAGAACGTCTTATATAACAAGTATTAAGTGATCTAGGTAGAACGAGGATCAGGAATAATATTAAGTACCTATCACAAGATCATCTAATAGGAGAGACAATATTCCAACCAAACAGTTAAAAACCCGTCAAGAATGCGAAGATTTCGTCCGAGGATGCGCTATTATGGGCATCGGCGGTGGGGGATACCCCGAGCTAGGGTTAAAGAGCCTGCTCGACGCCCTCGATGAAGGACTGGCCATTGGGTGGATAGATCTAGATGACCTTGCCGATGACACCTGGACGGCTTCAGTGTATGAGACAGGAAGCATAGCGGTGCTGGCACCCGAGACCAAAGTTGAAATCGAGCGCATGGAACTAAAACCTATCCTGGAAGGAGAGGAAATGGAGACGGCTCTCCAGGAACTGGCAGACTACATGGGGGTAACCCTTGGTGCGGTAGTATCTGTAGAACTGGGACCAGATTCCACAGTATTCCCTCTCGTTGCTGCGTCGCGTGTTGGTCTTCCATTCGTGGATGGGGATTACTCGGGTAGGGCAGTACCTGAGGAAATACAGGGTAGTCCATATCTCTTCAAGAAAGATATCTATCCATTCGTCTGCGTTGACAAATGGGCACAGTGTGCATTCTCAAGAATGCGGCTAATTACCACAACGTTGAGCGTATACAAAAGATGCTAAGTGTAGCGGCCTTCGGAAGTGGTCATCTTGCATCCACGTTGCTGACTGGTAAAGAAACAAAGGATATCATCATTCGAGACACACTCACATACTGCCTGGACCTGGGTACAATTGTCCGGGAGGCACATGAAAGTGGAAAATATCCAGTGGGAGCCATTGTGGATTTCACCAAAGGGTGGCTCTTATTCACAGGTGAAATCGTGAGCAAAGAATGGGAAGATCGCGGCGGCTACATGTGGGGAACAACTTATATTAAAGGTATTGGCAAATCGAAAGGACACAATTTTCGTTGCTGGTTCAAGAATGAGAATCATATCGGTTGGCTTGACAACGAACCAATCATCACAAGTCCTGATTTGCCCGCCATCGTCGATTTAGAAACAGGGGAAGGAAAAATTAACACCTACCTTGAAGCTGGTGAAAGGGTAGCTGTAATTGGTATCAAAGGGCCGGAGATCTTTCGCTCCGAGCGTGGATTAAGGGGAGCGGGGCCAAGATATTTCGGCTTTGACATTGATTATGTCCCCATTGAGGAACGAATGGTGGCCACCGGGCAACTCTAACATAGTGGTAGCTTCCGATGATGGATACAAACAGAAATTATGCGATCACAAACTTAGAGTATGCTGATCTGGAGAGCAGGTGTTTGAATGAGTACTTTTAGTACAGAATCCCGAAATGAATACTATAATCTCGAGTTGGTAGATGCTGCGAACAAGTTGGTGACCCAAGTTCGTCCGGTCGAACCCGGCCAGCATGTGCTTATCACCTTTGATACTGCCTCGGACGAACGTGTTGCGCGAGCTACAGCAGGAGCTGCTTACTCAAAGGGTGGAATTCCCACTGTAATTTTTTATCCGACATTGCCAGAACCCATGATGGAACCTCCATTACCTGTTTCAAAAGCTGTGCTTGGAGCTGATATTTGGTTTGATTTTTCTGTAGCATATCAACTTTACAGCCCTGCATACTACAAAGCTATCGAGAATGGCTGTATTTATGTTTGCCTTACCGGATTAGATGTGGACATGATGGTTCGTACGATAGGGCGAGTAAATTATATACCCATACAAAAAATGGCTTCATTGCTTTATCAAATGTCACAGGCGTCTGAGAGGATTATCGTTACCAACCCAGCAGGGACTAAATTAGAACTGCTTGTGGACAAAAAAGGTGATCCTTTTTGGGAACCTCCACCTTCTGAGGGCGGATTTCCTCAAATGCTTGGTGGACAATCTGGCTATATGATTCATCGGGAAAGCGTTGAAGGTGTTTTGGTTTTTGATGGCGCAATCTGGCCTCCCGCTGAGCTCGGTTTACTTCAAAGTCCAGTCCGGTTATCCATCGAAAGTGGTTATGTTAAACAGATTAATGGTGGAGAAGAAGCATCTGTGTTTTCGCGCTGGCTGGAAAGCTTTAGTCATGCGGAAGCATATCTTCTAGATCACGCTTGCTTCGGATTTAATCCCGGTGTGACCCGTCCTTCAGGACGAATTCTTGAAGACGAGCGAGTTTTCGGGTGTATGCAATTTGACAATCGGCGCGATCGAGTTAGGTTCGCCTGCCCATACTGATGGTGTGGTTCTAAACCCATCAGTATGGCTTGACGGCCTTCAGATAGAAAAGGAAGGAAGATATTTGGCTCCGGAGCTTATTAAATTCTGCAGGGATATGGGCGCACCAGGGTATTAAGAACTATTATTCTGGCAGATTTTATCACCATGGGGAGATCGTAGTAATGATCAATCACCAACAACCGATTAAAGTTTACTAGTCATAATAAAGAGTAGTTTCATTCAATAAATGAGTTCTACTTTTATTCAGATGGATGTGTTTTGAAAGGAGAATTTATGGATATTATGAAAACAATTTACGGACGCCGTAGTGTGCGTCAGTATACTGATAAACAAATAGATAAAGATGTACTGGACAAGCTTCTGGATGCTGCTATTTGGGCTCCGAATGGGGGTAATCGTAACCCCTGGCGATTTATCGTTGTTACTTCTGAGGCTCAGAAAAAACTACTTCTTAAATTCACACCTGGTGTCTTTGATATGCCTTCAGCTATGGTTGTCATTTGCACTGAATCGAAACAAAAGAGCATTAACGAAAATAAAAGAATGATACACATGGCGGACGCTGCGATTGCCGCTGAAAACATTGTCCTCACAGCATACTCTATGGGAATTGGAAGCTGTATGGTTGTTTCATTCGCAGATATCGCAATCCGGAAAATCCTCAATCTTCCTGATCAGTTATCCCTTAAGATCCTGGTTACCCTCGGGTACCCAGACGAATCCCCCGAACCACCACCGCGGAAGCCGATCACAGAAATTGCTTTTGAAAATACATATGGGAATAGGTGGTCATCATGAACAAAAAAATATATCCTCTAAGTGAAGATAAGTACTATGAATTGTTGTCATTTCTGGTTTCAAGCGCATATTTGATGGGCCAAGGAGAGGCAAACGAAGAAGGATATCCATCACTGCGGCTAATGGACTTTGCCAGAAGACTCACCCAATCAATCATTGATAGCGGTGGTCTTGAGGATGAAGATTGGCCACAACAATTTATAAAGAAATACGAGGAAGGTGAGAATTTACTCGATACAGATATCGAAGCCTACTACGGACATCTTGGTGACGTTCTAGGCTTGATGACAGAAGAGATGATTCGACGGGAAGGATAGTAGAAGTTATTTGGAATGTACAATCGGGCATATTTTCCCCAGGAGTTTTTACCCTAGCAATACAGCTGCTTTAGGAGAAAATCATGTCAGAAAACAAATCAAAGACAATCGTCAGTTCGTGGAACGAATGGATTCCACTTAAACATGTCATCGTCGGGCGTGCTGATGGAACAATGATCCAGGCTCCCGAACTCGCCCTTCAACGTGATTCTACTGAGGATGGATTTCCCTTGGGAAAGTATGGGCAATACCCCCAGGAAATGCAAGACAAAGCCAACGAACAGTTGGACAATTTCGCCAAACTCCTTGAAGGCAGAGGTATTCGGGTTGACCGTCCCACCCCGATTGATTTCAGTCAGAAAGTACAAACGCCTGACTGGGAACAAGAAACCATGTTTGGCTGCGGACCCATTCGGGATATTCTGCTAACAGTGGGCAATGAGATCCTGGAAGCAACCATGTCCTACCGTGACCTGCCCCTGTTACATATACTAGACAATAAGTACTGAAAAAGGGTAGAACAGAGATAGTGATCACCATTCACTTTCTGGTCTACCCTTCGGTACAGAGCCTGAGATTTAGGACCTTGAC
>SDBT01007315.1_pt1 | contig 18193 bp, 9 predicted proteins | sample 2277101 | NCBI WGS metagenome assembly SDBT01 (sample SAMN10404973, study PRJNA504765) | marine sediment metagenome | isolation source: marine sediment core GS10_PC15, 103 cmbsf | place: Arctic Ocean: Southern Knipovich Ridge | collected 2010
GTCATACACTGGCGCTATCCCTGCGTTGATGTGGGTTATGTATGTGAATCAGAAAGAAACTGGTCGGATGAATACCACACCATTTACCCTGATGGAACAGGGATCCGCAAGGTGTACTGGAATGGTAATCCCAATGATCCCCCCGGATTCCAGGATATCCAGTTGCTGACCAATCCGGGCGAATCGGCACTTGATGTGGTCAATCTGCAGGCCCTGTCCATTGCCAATCGTAAAGGAGAAGTACAGGATCTGACATGGTCTCCGCCCAACCACATCCCGGAGAACACACTCGAGGATGCAGACATCGAGCTGATCAATACCAAGTCACAGTACAAAGTGTTCCTGGCATTCCTGGGAGCCTGTTTCACCCCATGGGGAGAAGTCGAGCAATCCAGCTACACCGGGGATCCCTTTGCTGGTCCCTGGAACCACTGGCCCATGCACATTGTTCCTTCAGATGGCAGGTTTGCCGTCGACAATGACAGGGTTACTCATTTTGCCCTTGCGGCCAACGATTGTGCTCCTGAGTATGAAAGCCTGACCATGTACGGGTTTACAGACAATAAGATCGATGCCATCATACCCATTGCCCGATCATGGCAGACACCCCCGGAAGTTATGGACGTGTCAGGAGCGGAGAGTCAGGGATTCAGCCGTGTATACAAATCATTCGAATTCGAGCTGACAGACGGTCCGGTATCATTCACCATCAATGGTTCAGAGGAGCAACAGGTGATAAATCCCTGTTTTGTCGTCAGGCATTGGAACAATGACAATATCGCGCACGTGACCATAAATGGAACCAGGGTTGAAGATGGGTCATCCATGCGGCAGGGTATCATTCGTGATGTGGATGGCACGCAGACACTGGTAATCTGGACAGAATTTGAATCCAAAATACCTGTACTGGTTGAAATAAACTGATAGCTATGAGAATATTATACTATTTTAGTTTTGCCCTGATGGTTTCCTGCGGCGATGTGCAACCAGGTCCTGGAACTGTGAAATGGATGGTACCTACGGACCGGATCGGCTGGTGCTCTCCGGCCATCGGACCGGATGGTGCTGTCTATATAGGAGACAATGATGGATACCTGTATGCGCTGTGGGATCACGATACGGCATGGTCCTTCAAATGGATGCCCCAGAAAATAGATGCAGACCTTGGGGAATCCTGTCCAACACTTACCAGGAATGGGAAGAGGTTATACATTGGCTCTAATACCCGTCCGGCAACTATGTATTGCGTAAATACGGAAGATGGTTCCGTTCAATGGGAATACACCCTGCCTCCAAATGAGACCCTCTATGGAGGAGGATTGATCTCCTCTCCCGCCTTGAGCCATGATGAGAGCACCCTCTATTTTGGTTCAGGACCATGGGATTCGGACCTTGAAGTGGGTCCTGCTACCTGGCTTGACGATCGCTTTTTTGCCCTGGAGGACCTGGGCGATTCCTGCCGTGTGAAATGGATTTTCAAACCAGAGGACCCCACCGATGCTGTTCGCTTCTCGTTCTTTGGTAATCCTGCCATTGATAAAGACGGCTCCATTTATATCGGCAGCTTTGCTGGGTACCTCTATAAGTTAAGGGATGGTGGTGATCGATGTGAAGTATTATGGAGTCATGCATTCATGAGAGAAGTGCATACTTCACCCACTGTATACCAGGAGGTGTGGGGCTCACCCACGCTTGGACCGGATGGCACAGTGTATATCACCACCAATGACTGGAGGCTTCATGCGTTTACCACCGATGGGGAGAAGAAGTGGTATTTTGAGACAGGCGGTGAAACCTGGACCACACCGGTGATTGCCAATAACGGACTTTTGATATTCGGATCTGAAGACGGGTACGTTTACGGGATCAGAGATGAGGGGAACACGGTGCGGGAGGTCTGGAGATTTCCGGAAAAAAGCAGTGAAACGTGGTGGGGAACAGCCGCTGTAGCAGCTGATGGAACTGTAGTTTTCGGATCCGAAGCCACCAGCTCCAGGGAAACAGGGATCTATTATGCCATTGATGAAAAGGATGGCAGTTTCATATGGAAGACCTCTTCCATCGGAATGGAAGCAAGGACCCATCCGGCCATCGGAATTGACGGGACCATTTATGTATCGGGAGGTGAAGGAAAGAATTTCTTTGCCATAAGGGGAACAGCTCCGCTGGCCGATTCGTTCTGGCCAAAGATGCAGCAGAATAACCTGAACACGGGGAGGAACTAAAATCTGAAGAAAATGAATCGATTTAGACAATTGCATTTACTTATCCTGGCCTTCCTGGCCGGAACAGTGATGATCAACGCCCAGGCCCCGGCCATGCAATGGCATCATGGGCACGGTACTGACAACGGTGAACATGTCCATGAGGGTATGCAGACCAGCGATGGTGGATTCATCGGTATCGGGCAGACCGATGAAGACCATGAAAGGGGATTTGACATTCTTGTGGTAAAAACAGATGCAAATGGAATCCTGGAATGGCAGAGGATCATAGGCAGTCCTGGCAGCGATGAAGTGGGACTTTGTGTTGATGAAGTGCAGGATGGGTTTCTTATCGGAGGAGGATTGCATTCAGGAAGCCAACAGAAACGGTACCTTGCTAAACTCACAAAGGGAGGGGAAACAGTCTGGCAGCAGTTTTATGAGGGTCCGGGCCACAGTGCCATTCGAAGCATAGATATACATGGGGATGGTTCAATCATTTCTACCGGTTATAAGGGAGCTCCCCGGGGGGGATTCATTTTCATTTCTGATGTTTCTGAAGGATTTATTATGAAGACCGATCGGGATGGAAATGTGATCTGGGATAAAAAAATCTCTCCGCCCCAGGGAACCAAGGTCCGGGTGGATCACGATGCGAAGGGATATGCGATCGTCTCAACCATCCGGGTGGATGATGACAGAAATGAGGAAGTACTCCTGCTTAAGTGCGATGGTGAGGGGAATGAATACTGGAGCAAGCACTACGGAGGATATGATGGTGAGCATTGCTATGATTTTGACCTGACCTCGGACGGGGGATACATTTGTGGCGGACATTCACGTTCCTATGGGGTGAATTGGGATTTCTACCTGTTGAAGATCGGTTCTGACGGGAATGAGCAGTGGCACAGGACCTTTGGCCAGCCAAGGGGATATGATGCAAAATGGATCCACGATGAAGCATACGGAGTAAGACAGACACCCGACGGGGGATATGTGATCGTGGGTGGAACCGGAGATGAATACCCATACTCAGAAACCGGAAGTCCGCGTGGTCCATCCGATATATGGCAAGTATATCTTGTAAAGACAGATCCTGAGGGGAACATGCTGTGGGAAGGGGTTTACGGTAGCCCTGACCAGCATGATGCGGGAGAATACATGGGATTAACTTCGGATGGAGGATACATCATATTTGTAGATGCGGACTCTGCCGGGGATATGGAACCCAATAATTTTGGGTTTATGAAAATCGGAGGAACTATCCCCACCGGGGATTGATCCCTTGGGATTTAATGCTGCAATTGCAGATAATCCAAATCTACAGAAAAATGGATCCCACATAAAAGATAGTTAGGAACATTTAATTGCAGGAATTTTCTCCTTACTTATTTAACTTAAGAAAGAAAATTATTACCTTTAATCCAACTAAGGATCTCACCCCAAGAAAACAGCAGGTGATCAGACCGTGTACAATGAAGATTTTATTACTTATTTGCCTGCTCCCGGTATTGTTCGGCAGTGCGTTCACAGCACCGGATTTTTATGCATATTATACTAAAATTGACACCGGACAATCCTGGGAAAGGAATAACCGGACTGCCAGGCATGCCGACCTGGCGGTGAAGATCGGTGAAGGAGAAATCGTGTTTCACCGTTCCTCAAGTTACCTGCCTTACTGGAAAACCGGATCGGGTGTATGGTATTTCGATGAATTGGTACCGCGGATCGGAGATGGCCCGGAAATTCGACCGGATAAAAACAATATCTATTCCTATGTCCGCCTGATCCATTGCAATGAAGATTCAATTGTGGTTCATTGGCGCTATTTCCCCGAATTCCAACTGGGGTCACATGCCGAACCGGAGGGTGGGAACGTGGAATTTGATGGAGTGGTCCACGAGTACTTCACATTCTATCCTGATTTGAATGTGAAGCGTGAGATTCGGGAAGGCACCGAAAAGCTTGACGATTGGAATGACCCGATGAACAGGACCTTACAGTTCCTGTCGCTAAAACAAGAAGGCATTGAAATCAGGGAAACCATCAGAGCCGGGCTGCAAAAAGCAACGTTGAACCCTGTACCTGGTGAATCTGTCCAGGCTGTTGAGGCACAGTTTGAACCAATAGCCATCTGGCATTTCGATGAGGGACTCTCCTCCCGAAATTACGATTCAAAAGATCTGACTTTCGAATCAATATCAGGACAGTCATGCAATGTCGGTGGGCCCAAAACAGTATGGAAGAAGGGGATATCCGGAACAGCACTTGCATTTGACGGGTACAATTCAAAGGTTACCAGTCGCGGTATAAAACTGCCGGAATTTGGTGAAGACGGAGGGTTTACCCTGGAGACCTGGGTTGCACCGGGGGCCTATTCCATTTGTAACTGGACGGCCATTGCCCACCAGTCTGAATGGGAAGCCGATGTGAGAAAGAATGTATTCCAGATGAGGGACTGGGGAGAGATGCAGCTTGGTGAAAAATTAAACAAAGGGTATTTTCTGGGGATTGACGAATACGGACGTCCGGTTGTTTTAATGGCTATTGGCAATGAGATTGTCCAGGTGACAGCCACCGAATCCATCCCCCTGTACCAGTGGTCACATGTGGCATTCACATACATAGACGAGGGTATGCTCTATTTGTATGTGAATGGAAAACTGACGGATTTCAAAAACTTCTCAGGCCATTTAAACCGGTCTGACAGGGCATTTATGATCGGTAAGAACGATGAATCCATTGGTTATGTTTCCCAGCACGTGGTCCGGACCTATTCCACCTTTCCCTCACCACTGGGATTCGAGGGACTGATCGATGAAGTCAAGGTTTTTTCAGAGCCGATGTGGCATGAGGATATGTACGCATCCTATAAGGCTTCTCTCCCGGATGATCTGCATGCCCATATGCAACCCAGGACCCTGCCCGGTGAAGCGGGTCCTTCTGACAGGTTCGGTGCCAGGTACGCAAAACTAAAATATCATGACCTGTGGGATAATATGTGGCGGGAACCCGCGCATCCCGATATCGTGGTAAAATTTGACCTAATGCCCACCAGCGTTGTATTCTGGAGGGGGAACCGAAGTCCTGGCTGGGTCACGGAAACCAACAAATGGATCTCAGATCAAAGTTCTGAGCTTACCGATTGGCACTGGGGGAGTGAACAAGAGGGCGCACAAAGCTGCTGCGAACACATGTCCGATTACCAGGCACGTCATTCCCATGTGAGGATCATAGAGAATACGGATGCCCGGGTGGTGGTGCACTGGAGGTACGCCTCGGTGGATGTGCTTTATAAGCACCCCAATACCTGTCGCAACGCTGATGGTTGGGGAGTATGGACAGATGAATACCTGACCATCTACCCGGATGGTGTGGGTGTTCGGACAGTGGATGTTCATGGAGATATGGATCATTATGATGACGAGGAAGGAGGAAGCATCGGGTTTCATGACACACAGTTCCTGTCAGAGGCCGGCACATATCCTGAGGACAACATCAACCCCCAATCCTTAACCATTGTATCTCACGAGGATGAAATCACCGAGCTGGACTGGAGCAAAGGTCACCCGGAGGGTGCATTCGATGCACAGGTACTTTGGGTGAATCTGAAATCGGATTACAAGGTTTTTGAGGTGTTCCCTCCCGGTACGGAAGTCAATGTTTGGGCAGGAGGGGAGAAGACATCCTATTCAAAGTATTCAGCATGGAACCACTATCCGGTAACCCAGGCACCATGCGACGGCCGTTTCTGTGTGGCTCCGGACCGGCTGGCACATTCTGCCCTTGGAGCCGCAGATAACCTGACAGAAACCGGTAACATGCTTCTTTACGGTTTTACCAACCACAGTGCTGAATCACTGATCCCCCTGGCGAGATCATGGAATCATCCCCCCCCGATCGAGAATTTATCAGGAGCGGAGCATGACGAATACAGCAAGGGAGAAAGGGCCTATGAACTGGTTGCCATGGAAGATCAGATTTCGTTTTCTCTGGATGCTTCCGATCAGTCACCCATCCACAATCCCTGTTTTGTAATCAATAAATGGGATCAGCTTGCCATTGTTTCAATCAATGGGACACCGGTAACATTAAACGGGATCATCCGCCAGGGCCTTGTCAGGGGCACCGACGGTCAACTGGACCTGGTACTCTGGGTTATGACCGATGGCACTGAGCCCATTAGTTTTGTTATCAATAAAATAAAAACTTAGAATTAGATCTGAACTAAAATATACCAACACAATTAAATCAATCTATGTATTATGAAAGCACTTTCAAAATCCGGAATTCTGATTTTCCTGTTCATGGCTGCATCATTCTTAGTCACGGGACAGAAGTACACGGCTGACTGGCAATCACTGAGGCGTGTGCAAACACCCGAGTGGTTGCAGAAGGGCAAGTTTGGCATCTACACCCACTGGGGACCCTATGCGGTTCATGCCTTTGGCTCCAATACCACCTGGTATTCATTCGCTCTCTATCTGGAAGAGGATGGCGAGGCCCGTGAGCATTTTGAAAAGACCTTTGGAAAGCTGACCCCCGATTATGGCTACAAAGACCTGATCCCCCTTTTCACAGCTGACAAATTTGATGCGGATGAATGGGCCGACCTGTTCCAGAAGGCCGGGGCACGGTATGCCGGTCCGGTAGCCGAGCACCACGATGGATTTGCCATGTGGGATACCAAATATTCTGATTGGAACGCAGCCAATATGGGACCCAAAAGAGATATTGTGGGTGAGCTGGAAGTGGCTATCAAGAAAAGAGATATGAAATTTGTGACAGCCTTTCACCACGCAGCCAACTGGTTCTTTTTCCCTGTTCATAATAAGGAATACGATACGGGCGATCCAAAGAATTCAGGTTTATATGGCCAGTATCATATGCCGGGAGAGAAGCGTAACCAGGAGTTCATCGATGAGTGGTACGGAAAGATCATTGAAGTGATCGATAACTACAGTCCCGACTTTATCTGGTTCGATTTTGCCCTGGATGATATCCCCGAAGGGTATGTGAAGGATTTCCTCGCCTATTACTACAACCAGGCCGATGAAGCTGGCAAAGAAGTGGTGGTAACCTACAAAGGCCATGACCTGGTGCCAGGAGCGGGTGTTCGTGACCTGGAGTTGGGACAGATGCCCCATCTTACCTACAATGAATGGATCACCGACAACTCGGTGGATGATCGCGGTGCATGGGGCTATGCCAATGACCTGACTTTTAAGACCCCCAATAGGCTGATCGATAACCTGGTGGACCGGGTCAGTAAGAACGGGTACCTGCTGCTTAATGTGGGTCCAAAACCTGATGGCACCATACCGGAAGGAGCAAAGGAGGTATTGCTTGCCATGGGAGCCTGGCTGGATATCAATGGAGAAGCCATTTACGAAACAACCCCATGGATGGTGGCCGGAGAAGGACCCACCAACCTGGGCGAAGTCGAGGAACTCGGATTTAACGAGTCCGGGATTGTATATACCAAAGAAGATGTCCGTTTTACGGTGAATGGAGATAATCTCTATGCCACATTCCTCGATTGGCCGGGTGAAAAAGCCGTGATTAAGACTTTAACCGGTACTGATCCCGGAGAAGCAGGGGAGGATGAGGAAACAGATTATGGAGATGTCCCTTCCATTGAGGGCAAAACTATTGAAATCGAAGGGGATGAAGGAGTCTATACACTGGTCTTTAAGAAGGACAATAAGGGTGATATTTCAGGTGGAGAAGTTGGCGAAGGGATGGAGTTCTATTATGAACAGGAGGATGAGGAGATCTGGGGTGAGTTTGCCGGCGAGGAGTTTGGTGCCATCTATGACGGGGAAACACTTACAATCGTGGAAGGAGAAGATAGTCCGCAATATCCGGGATTCTATAAGGAAGAGATCAAACGCATCAGCCTGCTTGGCGATGGCAAGGACCTGGAGTGGAGCCTGACGCGCGACGGACTGGTTGTTGAGATGCCCGACGAAAAACCCTGCGACCATGCTTATGTAATTAAGATTGAGCGCTATCACCATCCTGTACTAAAATAAGTTCCTTGGTTCAGATAGCAGCAACCACTCTTTCTGCATTGTTCCTGTTCCTGTGTCCGGGGACAGGAACTGCAGTGGCTACTTTTCCGGATCAACGTCCCAATGTGGTGTTCATCTTTGCGGATGACCTGGGGTATGGGGATATCTCCTGCTACAATACTGAATCAAAAATTCGCACACCCCACATAGATCGCCTGGCTACCCAGGGGATGCGATTTACAGATGCACATACCTCCTCTTCGGTGTGCACACCATCGCGATATAGTTTGCTAACCGGACGATATTGCTGGCGGACTGCTCATAAAAGAGGGGTGCAGGGTGGGTATGGATTGCCACTCATTGAAAAGGACCGGCTTACCATCGGTCATGTTTTCCAGAACCAGGGATACAGGACTGCCGCCATCGGTAAATGGCATGTGGGCATGGAGTGGACACTGAAGAAGGGATACTCAAGGCAGGAACAGGATGAGGCCTCCGTGGATCATGAAAGGTTGATCCGGGACGCTCCCGCAGATCATGGATTTGATTATTTCTTTGGCACTTCAGGCTGCACCAGTGACGATTCCCCATTCAGTTTCATTGAAAACAGGCATGTCATTGGAACTCCGCTCATGGCAGTGACAGGTCTGAATGTGGTGGGTGATGGTGATTTTATTAAAGATGTCCTGATGGCGGCTGACTGGGAACATGAAAAAGCCGATACCATTTTCACCAACAGGGCCATTGAATTTATGGAACTGCAGGTCAGGGAGCATTCACCCTTTTTTGTGTACCTGCCTCTTTCGCTGCCCCACATCCCATGGCTGCCTGCCGGTTTTGTAAAAGGAACCACAGGTGCCGGACCTCGTGGCGACCAGGTTGCATTGTTTGATTACTGTGTGGGTGAAGTAGACAGGGCACTAAGACGCCTGGGAGTAGAGGAGAACACCATACTGATCGTCTCCAGTGACAACGGACCCAGGCAAGGAGTGAATGGTCACGCGTCAGCCGGTGACCTCCGGGGTTATAAGGGACAGATTTTTGAAGGGGGTCACCGTGTACCTCTGATCATTCGTTGGCCGCAACATATTATGCCTTCAACCATCTCCCATGAAACGGTTTGTATGACGGATTTCATAGCCACCTTTTCTGCCCTGTTTGATGAACCTCTGCCAGATCTGGCCGGAGAGGACAGTTATAATCTGTTGCCGGTTATGCTTCAGCAACCTTACGATAAACCCTTGCGGGAATCAACTGTGCATCATTCAGGAGCAGGAGCATTTGCAATCAGAAAGGGCGACTGGAAAATGATTTTTGGTGAAGTACGTTATGGTGAAATACCGGGAGATCCCGCAACCCGGGAAGAGACCGGTTCCCTCTATAACCTGAAGGAGGATCCCTGTGAGGTCAATAACCTCTATGAAAAATTCCCGGAAATTGTAAAGGAAATGAATGAATTGTTAGGGACATACTTATGAAATTCAGAAAGGAATAAAAAATGAAGATATTTAGTGTATCCCTTGTTTTAATTAGTGTATTTGCTTTAGGGATTTTGGTGAGTTGTGGAGAAAGAAACAATAAAGCACCTGCAGTTAAGAACTATTACGAACCCACCTGGAAATCCCTCGCAAAGCATGAGACTCCGCAATGGTTCGAAGATGCTGTTCTCGGAATATATTTCCACTGGGGGGTTTACTCGGTACCTGCATTCGGATGCTGGGGTGGCCGCAATATGTACATGCCTGAAGGCGGAACTTCAGAAGCCTGGGGACACATTGAGGATCAATATGAGAACACCTATGATTATGTAAGTCAGGTCTATGGAACGCCCGGACTGGAGTTCGGTTACAAGGATTTTATTCCCATGTTCAAAGCGGAGCATTGGGACCCTGATGAGTGGGCCGTGCTGTTTAAGGAAGCAGGTGCTGATTTTGCCGGACCGGTAGCCATTCACCATGACGGTTTTGCCATGTGGGACAGCGAACATCATGAGTACAACTCCGGCGATATGGGTCCTCAGCGTGATGTGGTTGGAGAAATGCTGGCCGCAGTCAGAAAACAGGAAATGAAAACCTTTGCATCCTTTCATTATTATACCAATTGGTTCTATTTTAATCCGGGAAGGATGTTGTGTCCCTATAAAACCGATGTGAATGATCAAAAATACTCAGGGCTCTACGGTCCGGTCCGAGATGTAAAAGATTCATGGCAGAACGAGCCCATCAGTGAAGAGTTTCAGGAGGAATGGTACAAAAATGTGATCGAAGTCATTGACAGGTACAGCCCCGACCAACTTTGGTTTGAAATTGGCTTCAGTGATCCGGAGTGCATTGGAGAGGACTATGTAATGTCTTCCCTGGCTCACTATTTCAACACGGCCATGAAACAGGGCAAAGAAGTGGTCGTGACACGCAAAGCAGACGACCTGCCCCTCTCCTGCTCAGTGCTTGACATCGAAGCCGGGGAACTGAATAAGGCTCAGAAAGAGGTTTGGCAAACCGACATTGCACTGGGGACCTATCATTCCTGGGCCTATTCTCCTGATGCTGTGAGCAGACCCGTGAATATGATCATCGACGAGATTGTGGAGCGGAAGAGTAAGAATGGCATAAGCCTGCTGAGCGTGGCACCCCTGGCTGACGGAACGCTTCCCCATTCCCAGGTGGAAGCTCTAAAGGAGCTGGGAAAATGGATGGCAATCAACAAGGAAGCGCTCTATGCTTCCAGGCCAGCCCCTTTTATGAAGGGGGGGGCGGACCAGTGGAAATCAGGAACCATACGTTTTATGCAGAAAGATCAGTTTCTGTATGCCATTGAGATTGGAAACGAGATCCTGGATGTAGAGGATGCTGACAGGTACAAAGCAAGCGAGCCACCCCTGGCCCCTTTCCATATTCCGGGAGTAAAACCTGTAGAAAACTCCGAACTTAAAATGCTTGGTTCGGACGAAGCACTTCCATGGCACGTGGAACGAGGCGACCTGGTAATTGAGAAAATCCCCGATCCACTTCCATGTGACCATGCCTGGAGTTTTAAGATCCATGTCCTGGAGGAACAATAGACAACAGTCTTACCATTTGAATATGGCACGCATAAGAATCATTTCTATCGGCATATTGGTGATATTCATTACCAGCTGCAATACCTCAGTTCAGAATAGCCGTGAGGAATTCGAATTGAAGCCTGCAAAATCATTCCATGCTGTGGGGGTAGAGGAACCTATTGTTAAGTACCTGGAAGAACCGGGTTTTAAAGCCCCCCGTGAAGTCAGCCGCATCGCCGTGGAAGTCTACTTTGATATGGTCCCCACCAAAATGCGATTCAGCATGCCATGCTATCCCTGTATGGTCACCGAAAATAATATCCACTACTCCAATGGCTGGACAGAGACTTACGATCCCGCCGCATCAAGCTCATGCGAAGTGCTATGGGATGATGAAGCACGCTATGCCCGGATGTGGATCGAAAGTCAGAATCCGGCCCGAATTGTAGTGCGTGTCCGTGCTGCACTGAGTGATCCGGATGGATATATCGCACACTCATACATTCCCAGCGGTTCGCCCTATGGAGAGGGTGACTGGACCGACGAGTGGTACTATATTTATCCTGATGGCACACATACCCGCCATGTGCGCATCTACACCGGGGTGGCCGGTCAGAGCCTCACTGTGACGGACGAGCTGTTCCAGGGGGTAGCACCTATCCGGGAGATTCCGCCCACTGTGGTTCACGAATTTCATGAAGAGTTTGTTTTCGGGCAGGATGGGCACATTCCTGAGGATGATATTTCCCTGTCGCCACTGACCCTGATAAAGATGGATGGAAGTAGCAAAACCATCTCATACCAGCCCTATCCCAGGGATTACGGTAGTTTTAATCAGGCCAACATCATGGTGGTCAACCTGAACTCCACTTATAAACCCTTCACAATTTTTATACCCCACGGTATTGAAAATCAAACCTATCCCCTTGAAGGCAGGGCACCACATGTATTTCAGACGTGGCCGAGCAACCCCGGGGATGAGGGCTATTCAGTCTCACTTGGACACACGCTCAACTGGTGGCATTACAGGCGGACAGACAACATCCTTGAACAGGTTTACCTGTCGGGTATGATCGCTTCTGATGATCCGGCTGCAGAATTGACGGAGCTGGCAAAGTCGTGGTTGCACTATCCGAGGTTGATGATAGAAGGCATCGAATTATCATATTCCGAGCCCATCTATGACCAGGCCCAGCGGGCATACATTGTACCCCGGGAAGATAAAGGAGCACACCCGATCAAATTCAAGCTTGGATTCCCCGAGAAATTCCAGGAAGAGGTGGACATCCCTGTATCCATTGTAAATCCGGCTTTTATTTTTAAAGACTGGGGAAACGCGGATGTGGAAGTTAAGGTGAACGGAAATATTGTCGATCAGGGAGACAATTTACGAATTGGCTACGAGCAGCATGGCACGGGAACTGATCTGGTTATATGGATAAAGCATAAAGCCATGGAAAATTTACAGATTGAAATTAAACCATTGGATAAAAATGAGATTTAAAAGACTGTTCAAACCGCCAATCAGATCACTGGTTATAGTAACAGTGAGTGTGATGGGTATTGTTTCATGCTCAGAATCAGCAAATACTTCGAGCAGACCGAACATAATTGTTATCATGGCCGATGACATGGGGTATTCCGATATCGGCTGCTATGGGGGAGAAATTAAAACTCCCAATCTCGATAAGCTTGCGGCAAACGGTTTACGTTTTACACAGTTCTATAATACATCCCGCTGCTGCCCGACACGTGCATCAATATTAACGGGGCTTTACCCGCACCAGGCAGGTATTGGCCATATGACAGATGCGGGCCACAAGCTTGAAGCATACAAAGGTGACCTTAACAATAATTCTATGACCATTGCTGAAGTGCTTAAGTTTAACGGCTATTCTACTTATATGGCAGGGAAATGGCATGTCACACCATATACAGATCCTGATGGTCCAAAACACAACTGGCCCCGCCAGCGTGGCTTCGATAAATTCTTCGGAACCATTATCGGCGCCGGAAGTTTTTATGATCCGAATACTCTCACCGATGATAATACTCAAATACCTCCCGGTGAAGACTTCTATTATACCGATGCCATCAGTGATCGTACTGTAGATTACATTAAGCAGCATGATCAGGACGATCCGTATTTCATATACGTAGCATATACTGCGGCTCACTGGCCATTGCATGCATTGCCCGAAGACATTGCCAAATATAAAGGTGTATATGACAGAGGGTGGGATGTAATGCGGCTGGAACGGTATAATCGTATGTTAAAGATGGGGCTGATTGACAAAAAGTGGGCCATGTCTGACCGGGATCCTGATTCATATCCATGGGAGGATGAAGAGCTGGTGGCTTGGCGAATTCGCTGTATGGAAGTATATGCCGCAATGGTCGATAATATGGATCAGGGAATTGGACGTATTGTGGATGCATTGAAAGAAAAAGGTGAACTGGAAAATACTTTGATCCTCTTCCTGCAGGATAACGGTGCCTGTGAAGAACCCATTGGCGTGGAAGAAATGCATGACGCAGAGAGACACGACAAAATGGAAAAGAAACCGATGCAGCCGGATGAGCTTCAATTTGAAATGTTCCCTGATTATACACGTGACGGCAAACCTTTACGTATGGGAATCGGAGTGATGCCCGGTCCTGCAGACACTTACATCGCTTATGATCTCCCATGGGCTAATGCCAGCAATACACCGTTCAGACTTTATAAACACTGGGTTCATGAGGGCGGAATATCCACGCCATTAATTGCACACTGGCCGCGGGGAATCAAAAGTAAAAATGAGTTAAGGAGTCAGCCCGGTCATCTCATCGATATTATGGCCACATGTGTCGATGTAGCTGATGCAAATTATCCTCTGGAATATAAGGGTAATGAGATTATTCCCATGGAAGGCAGAAGCCTCTTGCCGGCCTTCGCAGGTAAGCCAATTGATAGAGAGGCCTTATTCTGGGAACATGAAGGGAATCGTGCTATACGTATCGGAAAGTGGAAACTCGTTGCGCGGGCCTGGAGTGACAGCGAATTTGGGGAGAGTGATTTAAATAAATGGGAATTATATGAACTTGATGCTGACAGAACAGAATTACAAAACCTGGCAGCTCAATATCCTGAACTTGTTAAGGATATGTCCGCCCAGTGGGTTCATTGGGCAAATCGTCTGCAGGTACTCCCATGGCCATGGTCTCACAAAGTAGATCAATAAATCTACAGGATTGCTCGTGTGACAAACAATATGAAAATATTTAGTTTACTAATCTTGGCCATGCAGGTATTTGACGTGCCGGTCAGTTTCGGTCAACCTGCTGAGCCCATTGTCATCAAAGACTTTGAAGGGGATACACTCGGAGAATGGATATTCGAAGGTGATGGATTAACACAAGGTGGATTTAATGCTTATTACACTAAACTCAATTCTGGTGAATCGTGGGAGGCTGATTTTAGAGCTGGTGATCATGCAGATATAGCTGTGAAGTTAAATGCTGATGATAAGTTTTATTTCTGGAGGGCTTCCAGTTATCTTCCCAGGTGGGAAACAGCCTCTGGCGCTATGTACGCATCTCAGGCTCCTGTAACTTTTTCGGGTGATGGTGAAGGAATTCGATGGGATAAATTGTGCAGGCACTCACATGTTCGAATAATTTCGACTGATGATTCTACGGCTGTTATTCATTGGCGTTACGCTCCGGCGTTTGATGATATGAGCAGCCCCGCAATTCCCAACTGGACAGGCTGGGTTGACGAATATTATACAGTTCGTTCAAATTATACAGTTACAAGGGTAATTTATGATTACGACTCTGGCACCCAATATACTTATGAGTTTACATTAAACTCCGACGGCACCATCACAGATAACTCTCTGGTCCAGAAATCATTTACACCGACTGCTCCATCGTTTAACAGCAGTACAATCTTACCGGAGGGGCCTGATCTGGACTTCGGTGCAGCTTATACCAAACTTGGATTTTCAGGCAATTGGGATAACGATGCCGGGTCTCCGTCAGAAGTGTGGAATGATAACTGGCAGGTTGCTGATCATCCGGACGTGGTAGTAAATTTTGACTGGACCTCTAACAAATGGGTGTTCTGGAGAGGAACAAATTTCATAGCTCATCTTGTATCTGAAAACGGTGCGTGGTATAGTAACGAGTTTAATGAAACATGGGGTGCACCGGGAATGTGTTCGGGTGGTGCTGAGCCTATGTCCGATAAACAAAACAGGTTTGCGCATGTAAAGATTATCGAGAATACACCCGCAAGGATTGTGGTACATTACAGATTTGCATTGATAGATAATTGTTATAATCTGATTAACCGTGAAGATCAGCCCGAGGGATGGGCCGATTTTTCTGACTGGTATTATTACATCTATCCTGATGGTGTCGCAGCGCAAAAAAATACCCTATGGAGCGGCAAGGACCATGGCAATTATGAATATCAGGAAACTATGATAATTCACAGTCCGGGCAGTTCACCTTATGACAATCTTGAAAGCGAAGATTGTGTAACTCTTGCAAATTTAGATGGCGATTATATTTCATACAGTTTACCGATGCCTCCTGAAGATCAGCCCTTTGGCAATCCTCCTGCTAGTGTGAACATTCAGCTCGTAAATTTCAAAGACACCGATCAGGATGCTTTTACCATTGTTGAACCAGGTGATGACGTACTTTTTACAACCTATATGCGACCTGATGGCTATTATACTTGGTGGAACCACTGGCCGGTAAACAATGTAGAATCCTTCGGCAGAGACGCGAAAAACTCCACTTATGCGTCACATACTTCCCTAAGCCATATCTGGATTGAAGGTGAAAACAACTTTTTTGCCGAAGGTGTAAATTATGCCACGAAAATCATGCTTATGGGATTATCGAATTTTTCTGTTGATGATATCGCCCGTCTTGGAAAGTCCTGGCTGAATGCTCCATCAATAATCAATCCTTCTGGATTAATTTCACAAGGATATGATAAATCTGAGAGGGCCTATAAACTGAGTTCGATATCGAATATAATGTCATTCACTGTGAATGCAACATCTGCCTATAATAGCTTTAATCCTGCATTTGTAATAAAGAATTGGAGTAGTGATAATCCTGTTAGTATATCAATTAATGGTGAAGTTCAAAAAGTCGGTACTGATTTTAAGCAGGGTAAAATAGTTGATACTGACGGTACAAAAACACTTATTATTTGGCTGAATAGAAAGTTTACAACACAAATTGAAATAAAAATATCTACAGTCATTTGATAAATCAGAATCCTTTCTTCCGATCACTTATATGCTGAATATGAAAGAATCGTCTCACCATCGGGAATCCCTGAGTTGGCAAATAATACAAAGTCTTCGCCCGTGACTGGCTTATCATAAATAAGAAGATGGGAGATCTCCCCCCGGAAATTATAACCCAGTTCACCCTGTTCGTCCATACCGGCACCGATATTAAAGTTTTGTGGAAATCCCTCCTTCCTGATCCGGCATACAATTTTTCTGGTCGCCTTTCCGTCCACGTGGATAGTGGCTTGACCCTCTTCCATCACCAGCGCCACGGTATGCCAATCATCGTCCGAGATCTGAGATTCAAGAAAATACTCCTCTTCACCATCGAAAAAGAGCAGCCCGGACTCCCCGACCATAAGGGACACACAGTTCACACCCTCCTCCCACACTTCCTTGGGACCATGATCGATATCACCGGTTGAGAAGAGCGTCCCCCCCACCCCGGTCCGGAACCGGACAAGAACCGTCATTGAGCCTGTTGCAAGATCAATCTCCGGGGCCACATGGAGCGGATTGGCTGCCAGCTTCCCCAGATTCGGGAAGTCTCCCTCATCCTCCTTCTTGTCTCCCAATTCAGACTGTAGCTGATAGAGCTTCTCTTTCAGCTTGACAGTTAACTTCGCAGTTCCTGGTTGTCCATAAAGATTTTTCATCTCCATGGGATCCTTTTCCAGGTCGTACAGCTCCCACTGATCAATGCGGTCAAAACAGATCAGTTTATGGGTATAGGTTCTGATCCCGTAGTGGGGCTCTGTTTCAAAATGGGAGTAGTAGTAGCGGTAGTACATGGATTCCCGCCAGTGGGCAGGGATGATCCCCCTTGTAAGCTCCATAAAGCTTCGTCCCTGCATCTCGGGATCAGGTTCAATGCCCGCCGCATCCAGGATGGTGGGCGCAAAATCAACATTCAGGATCATGCCGTCACTCACCACCCCTTTATTGATCCTGCCTGGCCAGCGCATCAGGAATGGCATCCGTAAACCCTCCTCATACATGAATCGCTTGTCATATAGCCCATGCTCTCCCAGGTAAAAACCCTGGTCGCCCGTGTAGATCACAATGGTATTTTCGGCAAGTCCTGATTCATCCAGGTAATCCAGGATCCGCCCCATGTTGTCATCCACCCCCTTGACGCACCGGAGGTACTTCTTCATATAAAGTTGATACTGCATCTTCCTCTTCTCCATACCCTCCAGGTGTGCGGTCTGTTGCTCAAAATTGGTATGATCACCCCACTGGCTTCCAATGTATTGAAGGGTGTTTTTCAGGGCATCACTTCGGCCTTTGTAATCGTCAAACAGGTTGGCTGGTTCCGGGATCTCCACATCTTCAAGGAATTCTCTGTAGCGTTCGGCATATTCCCAGTTATCATGGGGTGCCTTGAAATGACAGAATAGCATAAAAGGCTGATCACTTATCCTTCGGTTTTTAAGATAATCCAACGTACGGTCGGCGATCACGTCCGAAGAGTGACCCTGGTAGGTTGTCCTTTTTCCCTGCTCCACCCAACCGCTGGGGTGCTCATCCCCAAATACGATAAACTCCGGGTTATGGTACTCACCCTGACCGGGAAGCACCTCGAAATAATCCAGTCCCACCGGATTTGAGTGCAGGTGGTATTTCCCGATG
>SDBT01007316.1_pt1 | contig 18193 bp, 22 predicted proteins | sample 2277101 | NCBI WGS metagenome assembly SDBT01 (sample SAMN10404973, study PRJNA504765) | marine sediment metagenome | isolation source: marine sediment core GS10_PC15, 103 cmbsf | place: Arctic Ocean: Southern Knipovich Ridge | collected 2010
CGCGGCAGGACTGTTGATCTCGCAGTTCAGCCGATGGCTCCGTAATCTGCCAACCAGCCGGGACCTGACCCTGAATTTATTAGCGGATGAACTCAACGTGCTTTGAAGGCCAGGCCCTTCGAAACGATTCCCCACTCCCCAATCCTCCATTGAAAGGAAGCCCTATGCGCGGTGCGCCCATTCTCGCGGCGATATTGATGATCCTTCTACTTGTCCTGAGTCGGATAGCGAGCTGTTGATGTCGAGCCAAATCACCCCAAGGAGATACTCCATGCGTCCCAAGCACTCACCCACAGGGAAAGTCATTACTGCAATCCTGCTTCTCGTATCGCTGCTCGCACTGGCCGCAGCCGCGGTGCTGCAAGTGCCCAGGCTATCGCCCACTCGAATGGACGAGAAGACGACGTTGTCAGTTCTGCATAGTGAGGCGATGACATTCCTCGTTACACGCAGGACGGCCACGCAGATCGTCGTGGAGCACGATGAACGACACTGGGCCGGTGAGTGGCGGGGTGTCCTGTGGGCGACCGTACGTCTGCATTACGGCGTCGATTTGAAAAAACTCCAGGCCAGCGACATTCGCCGCGAAGGAGAGGTCATTATTGTTCGTCTTCCGGAGCCGGAATTGCTGGACTTCGCAGTGGAACCGGGCAGCGAAGGCTTTCTGTCCAAGAGCACGGCCGTGGCCAAGATCCAGGACATCCTTCGAAATGGCCAGCGTCGACAGCTGGAACAACGTCTTCGTGAGCGGGCTCTGGAGTTTGCCAGCGAGCATGACCTGCTGCCTGGGCGGGATGAGATTGTCCGGCAGCTAAATGCGACAACATCGGCCTTGAAGCTCTCATCCGGTGTCATCCTCCGATTTGAATAGTCCGCACGCAGGAGCAACACTAACGGCCTAGGGTGTTTACCTTACTTGACAAGCGTCGATTCCGTGGTAGGATAATGTCGCTCTAGCTTGCTCGGGGAGCGGCAGAGCTATTTCGACCAGAGCCGGTCGAACCCATCTGTGAGGGTAGGAGCGATTCGCTCCATCAAACCTATCCAAGGCCACGCGGCCAAGTTCCCAAAACACATGCGGTCATACTGTTCTTACATCAGGCAAGGCAAGGCCAGCCATGCCCATTGAGAGCTTCGCGGTGATGTTGCGAGCTGTCGATGGGCTAGCGTTGATGAAAAGATACAAAAAACAAAAGTGAATTCAAAACATCAATGACTTTAATAGAAAGGAAAAAGCTATGAACAGATTAGCGATTGTTGTGATGGTGCTTGGAGTCTTATTGGCAACAGTTCCTGAGGTAGCAGCTGAGGAACCCTATCAGATCGCGTGGTTAGCCCAGATCGGTACGTCGGATTACGACTACTGCAAATCCGTAGCCGTGGATGCCTCCGGTAATGCCTACATCAGTGGCTACACCTCCGGCAGCCTCGGTGGAACCAACGCGGGAGGCGATGACGCATTCCTGACCAAGTTCGACGCATCTGGCAACGAGCTCTGGTCGCAGCAGATCGGTACTATGGTCGGCGACAGAAGCTACTCCGTAGCCGTTGACGCCTCCGGTAATGCCTTCATCAGCGGCTACACCCAAGGCAACCTCGGCGGAACCAATGCGGGAGGCCTTGACGCCTTCCTGACCAAGTTTGACGCCTCAGGCAAGAAACTCTGGTCGGAGCAGATTGGTACGTCGAGCTACGACCCCAGCTACTCCGTAGCCGTGGACGCCTCCGGTAACGCCTACATCAGCGGTTGGACCTTAGGTAGCCTCTACGGAACCAGCGCGGGAAGCTATGACGCCTTCCTGGCCAAATTCGATGCGTCGGGCCACAGGCTTTGGTGGCAGCAGATCGGTACGTCGCTTCTCGACTACAGTTACTCCGTGGCCGTGGATGCCTCTGGTAATGCCTTCATCAGCGGCATCACCAGAGGCAGCCTCGGCGGAACCAACGCGGGAGGCCACGATGCTTTCCTGACCAAGTTCGACGCATCGGGCAACGAACTCTGGGCGCAGCAAATCGGTACATCGAATGATGATGCCAGCCGCTCCGTGGCCGTGGACGCCTCCGGTAACGCCTACATCAGCGGTTATACCCGCGGCAACCTGGGCGGAACCAACGCAGGGAGCGAAGATGCCTTCCTGACCAAGTTCGACGCATCGGGCAATGAGCTCTGGTCGCAGCAAATCGGCACGTCGGGTAGTGACATAAGCAACTCCGTAGCCGTGGACGCCTCCGGTAACGCCTTCATCAGCGGCGGAACCTACGGTAGCCTCGGCGGAACCAATGCAGGAAACTCCGATGCCTTCCTGGCCAAGTTCGACGCCTCGGGCAACGAACTCTGGTCGTCCCAGATCGGTACGTCAAGTGGCGACAGCAGTTGGTCCGTGGCCGTGGACGCCTCCGGCAATGCCTTCATCAGCGGCATGACCCTCGGCAGCCTAGGCGGCGAATATGCGGGAGGCTATGACGCCTTCCTGATCAAATTCGAGAACCCAATCCCAGAACCCGCCACGTTGTCACTGCTGGCCTTTGGCGGGCTTGCTATGTTGCGGCGGAAGCTATCGCAAGTCAGGTGAGGCTAGAACTGATCAAGGTGGGCATGAGCGTTCACGCATTATACCTGCTAGCCCAACATTCAATAGAAAGGAGCGTGATGATGTTTCATATCAAAGCTAGCAACGCTGTTCTTGCCGTCTTCTTAAGCATCTCGATGATTATTGTAAGTGAGGCGGCGATGGCCAAGGACACTGATTGGCAGCATACCCCTGCGGAAGCCGGAGATTGGTTCGGGACGGGGAACTGGAGCGTTGGCCTTCCAGGCAGCTCAGACTATGCACGTGTCGGTAATGGGGGACGGTGTCGATCGCATCCGGTATCCCCAGAGCCAAAAAACTGTATGTCGGCGTGGCTGGAGGAGACGGTTCGACCATACAAACGGGCGGAGTTCTCCAACTCACCTACGACTTGTATGTCGGCCGCGATACGGATTGCACAGGCTATTATGAGCTGCAAGGAGGCACAATCGATACCTATTATGAGTACGTTGGGCGCAATGGTACGGGGCTCATGCGGCAGTCCGGAGGACGAGACATAATCGACGACTGGCTGGTGCTCGGTTACAGCGACAATTCCGATGGAACATTTGAACTCAGCGGAACGGGAAGACTCACGGGGAATCGCCTCTACCTTGGAGGCTTCTTAGGTGCTGGAACAGGTCGATTTGTTCAAACCGGCGGCACGGCGAACTGGCAGAATGCCTACTTCGGATACATTAGCGGTTCCAAGGGGACTTATGAGTTGGGCCAAGGCTATCTCAGTTCGGTTAATGAGACTATCGGGATGAAAGCCGCCGGAACCTTCCACCAGACAGGAGGCACCCACACAGTTTCCGGAGATCTTAAAATCGGCGATACCTCGGGAAGCAACGGAGATGTGGAACTGAGTGGAGGCACGCTCACGGCAGGTGAGATACTGGTGGGCACCGGAGACGGAACCGGTAGTTTTAAGGTGGCCGGAGGTGACGCTTCTATCACAGTCTTGACGAATCTGCTCATTGGCCAAAACGGTGACTTGGTCTCGGAAATCCGCCTGTCCGGGATAACTAAGGTATCTGTATCCGGCAACGCCATCCTGGAAGGAGAATGGACCGTCCTGACAGATAATGCCCAGCCGGGACGGTACGATATTCTCCAAGCTGGCAGTCTGCAGGTGGGTGGACTTACTGGTGTCGAGCTCCCTGGAGCTGATTGGTTGTGGGGAGTGCAAGGCAACACGCTTTGGGTCGAGTACATTCCTGAACCAGCCACGATGAGCCTGCTGGCAGCCGGCAGTTTGCTGGCATTTCGTCGAAGGAAACGATTCAACTAACACAACGTTTCGGATAGTCCAATAACCAAGCCCTGACGAGCATCTCGCCGGGGCTTTTCTTATGCGCCCGCACTCGTGACCTGCCCCAGTTTTCCGCCGCAATTCAAGAGAGAGTCTTTACGTTAAACGTGTGCTGCGAAGGGTGAGGCGTAGCCGAACCCGCAGCAGCACACCGCCTACCCGTCGGGGCAGGCTGCCTTCGTCTGCGGCACCGCGCCGCGAAGCTAGCAGGCGTCGTCCAGTTCAATCTGCTGTGCGGCCGATGATGATTGTAATCCATCCGCCAGCGGTCCACAACATACCTCGCCTCGGCCAGGCTCAGGAACAGTTCGCCGTTGAGGCATTCATCTCGCAGCTTACCGTTGAAGCTTTCCACATATCCATTCTCCCACGGACTGCCAGGCTCGATGAACAACGTCCCGACTTTCTCGCTCGCCAGCCACTTCTTGACGGCCTTACACACGAACTCCGGCCCGTTGTCGCTGCGAATGAATCCCGGCCGGCCGCGGATCGCGAACAACTCAGCAAGAACCGCAACCACGTCTCGGCCGGTAAAATGTCTGCGAACCTCGATCGTCAGGCACTCGCGAGTATACTCATCCACCACGTTCAACAGTCTCAATCGGCCGCCGTTCACCGTCCGATCGCTCACGAAGTCGTAGCTCCAGACGTGGTTCTTGTATTGTGAATTGCGTCGGTGGCAGGCATTGTCACTGTTGCCCAATCGCCTGCGTTACGGGCCTTTCTGCGTATCTGTAGCCCTTCGGCCTTCCATAGCCGATGAACCCGCTTTACATTCACTCGCCAGCCGTCTCTGCGAAGCAATGCCGTGATCCGACGGTAACCGAACCGCGGCCACTTCAACGCCAGCCGGTGGATCTCATCCACCAGGCAACGCTCATCCTGATTCACCTTCTTCTTATATCGCTGGCTGGACCATGCCTGGCCAATGGCCCGGCAGATCCGCCAGCCTGAATAGCCCAGCCGACCTCGAATATACGTCACAGTTTTGCGACGACCGGCCGGGCTTACAAGTTTTTTGAGTTGTACTCGATCGCCTCCTTGATGATCTCCATGTCGATTCGCTGGTCGGCGACGATTTTGCGGAGACGCTGGTTCTCCTTCTGGAGAATCTTGAACTCTTTGATCAGAGTTGGACTCATCCCGCCGTACTTCTGACGCCAACGATAATACGTCTGCTGGCTGACCTCGATCTTCCGGCAAACCTCGGGCACCGTCAGCCCCTTGCCCAATTCAACGTCAGCCTGCCGTAACTTCGATACGATTTGATCTGGGGTAAACCTCTTCATGTTCCAAGTCCTTTCCAGGGCCATTATGGCCCAAAGGACTCTCTATGAATATCAGGCGGTTTATTGGGGGCAGGTCACTCGCGGGTGTCTCACTCCCATCAATCTTAAAGGAGAATCCAATGACTTGCATAGACGTACGGAGATTAAGCATCACAGAATTGCGCCGCTTGGGGACCAACGTGGTCGAGGCGATAAAACAGGAACGGCAAGCGAGACATTCCATACCTTCCCGGCAGGACCGGGTGAATCGAACTGTAAAAGCGTTCGGTTCTCGAACAGCTAAAAGAAAGGCGGTAGCATCATGTTGAACTTATGCATTCACTGCGGCTCCCAGCGTGTCGAACGGGAGCAGATTGAGCATTGCCCCACACCTCCGCGAACCCAAACCTGGGTACCGATCCCCCACCATCGGCTCCTCGGCCGGGTAGAATCCAGCCTGCTTGGTGCTGGGCTGCGGGTAATGAACCAGGCCCATGCCCTCTCGGCCGACCGCATGCGGTACTTCGGCTTGCTGGAGGTGGCCAATGGCCATGCCCAGGACGACTACGGTCTGGTTCTTGGCCTGCGTAATAGTCACGACAAGCGGTTTCCGGCATCGCTGGCGATCGGATCGGGTGTCTTCGTCTGCGACAACCTGGCCTTCAGTGGAGAGGTTACCATAGCTCGCCGACACACGGTCTTCATCGAACGTGACCTGCCACAGCTAGTGAATCGTGCCGTAGGACGGCTGGGTGAGATCCGGGGTCTCCAAGATCAGCGAATCGCGACCTACAAGCAGGCCGAACTCCAGGACGCTGCCGTCCATGACCTGATCGTTCGTGCCGTGGATGCCCGAGTGCTGCCGGTGACTCGATTGCCTGAAGTTGTCCGGGAATGGCGACAACCCCGTCATCGTGAATTTGTGGACGCTGGCAGAACGGCATGGAGGCTCTTCAACGCCTTCACCGAGGCGCTCAAGGGACGCAACCTCGAAGCACTGCCCCGCCCGTACACAGGCTCTGCATGGCCTGCTGGACACCGCCTGCGGACTCCACGCAGGTACGGGCAATTGATCCCCATTCGGTTTCCAAGAGAAAGGAGTCATCCATGCGTTCGGCAGACCGAATCGTAACGTCGAGCCTGATCCTGGTGTGTCTCCTCGTCGGGTGCGACTCGGCAGACAAGGAGCGGGACCAGGTCGAACGCAGTGAACTCCTCGAACAGCTTCGCAAGGCTAAGCAAGAGGTGGAGTCGGCCAGGCAGCAAACCACCGAAATCCAGCGGCACCGCGAGCAGGACCGTCGTGTAGTTAACGCCCGGAAGACCGAGTCCGAGGCGGATGTGGACGCTGCGATCACTCTATGGATTACCAGCTCAGCCTGCCTGGTCATCCTACTACTGTTTCTGGTATGGGAGTTCCGATCCCGTCGTATCATCCAGGAGCTTCTCAGGCATCTACTGACAAACGAACAGGAGGGCATCCATGAGGACTGAGAAGAAGTTTCTGGTGATCCTGGCCGGCTTGTTGACTGCGGGGCTGCTGTTCGGTCTGGTCGGGCCGTGCAGCAGTCCCGCCCCTACACCCAGAAGGAACTGGCCTGAGCCACTCGTATCGCCGTAGAGGCAGCACGCCAGGCCCAGCAGGAAAACGATGCTGCCTACCTCCTGCCGGGCCGCAATCGACTGCTTGCCGTAGCGATCGGGGTATCTGCAGCGACGATCGTGACGGGGGTGGTTTGCTGTTTAGCTCTCCGCCGACGGCCTGGTGAAGCGGAGATTCATTCGGAAGCTCTTCGTCAGCTCAGATTGTTGCCCTCTAGGCGAACGAAACAGCTTCAGGCTACAGATGATAAGAGCCCGCAAGTCGTCAATTCCGAGCAAGCCTGCGAAATAACCGTTGATCGAAATCTTGGCGACTCGGACATTACCCGGCAATGAAGCATCCAGTAGTCGGTGCCAGGCACCTCGGTGTCAGACGATTTTTGCCAGGAGACTTGGACGAAATGCTCTGGAGTTCGTCTTGAACTGCTGGCTGGCATACACCAAGTCGTGGCATCGACGGCACGCAAAGAACCGCTGCCCCGGTGGCAGGTAGAGCACACCACACCGCCGGCCACAGGCCGGACACTGAAACCACCAGCGACAGGCGTTGTGAGCCAGGGCTGTCGCAACGAGTTCTACCGGCTTATCTATATGCATAACGCCATTGTCGGTTGCCACGTCATACAGGAGCCGCAACCTGGGCCGCGGCTCCTGTAGTGTTTTAGTGAGTATTCGCACACTCGCAATCGCGCAATTGGCCCAGGACAGATCGCTTCGAATATCCCTCCTACCGACACACAACCCTTGTCGCTGAAGTAAGCCGATGGATAGTGCCATCGATTCTTCGACCGTCTGCTTTCGCCCTTGTGACGGAAATCTGCCACTACCTAAGCCGCCCACCGTCTATTCCTTCCGAAGTCACAGGACCGTCAGAAGCTTCGTCCGTGTTCGCCTGTAGGACGACGGTATCTGCGCTGTTCACACTCAAGATCGGCTTCTGCAATCGCTGCCGGAGTCTCTCGAGGGTGTTCAGGTAGAGTTTCAGCGATGCATGGGCACTGGCTTGGATGCGGGCATGGTTACCCGCAATTTTCGTCGTGCGAGCTTCGTAAACCTGACGGCTCATTTTGACCTCCAGTGTGGCTGTAAGATAATCGGCAAAGGCAGCCAAGCCTCCGTCCAGCAACGCAATCTCGTGAACGGTGTCCAAATTGAGCTCGTCGATCAGATGCAGCCGGAATAACGCCAGGTAGTTCGATACAACTCTGGCTGGCAAGGGAAATGTCGACAGTGTGAACAGAGCCCCGCGATCCACGTGCCACTTAACCCATTTCCCGTATTCTTGCGGCGCAACTGTGTGCAAGCCGAGAGCCAGCTCACCGAACGCAAAGTCATTGAGTTGAATCTCCCCCAGCAGCTGCGTCAGTGCACCGCTAACCAGATTCCATCGTTCTCTAGCGGGAAGATCCTCGGTATCTGCCAAGAGCTTTTTAATCACGCTTTGACAGAACTGGACAGTTGCATCAGTTTCTATGTCGCCACCTTGTTCCACGCTCGCATCTGGTGTTTCGATGCAATTCGAAGGCTTCTTCGCAGCATTGGCAGACCGAGGAATATCTTCTTCTGGGGCATCCATCATGTCAACGTTGCCAGGCGCTTGCGCCGATTCCCCAGCAATCTCGGGTATTTCGTAGGATTCAGTGTCGCTAGGGAGTTCGATCACTATGGATTCGGACTCGCTGATCGTCGTTTTGGTGGTCGGGAGCCTCTTAGAGATGGCCTGATCTCGGACTTCCCTTGGGTGGGTTGTACTCGCTGTGATACAATCAAATTCGGACTCATCCATGTCGGCATCGTCGCAGGCCATGTCTCGCTCCGGTTCCGTGTTACGATCTTTAGGGGTATCTCCATCACATATCTCCAGGCCATTCTCATCCAAGTATTGTTGAATAAGTTTCTTACAATCTGCATTCCACCACTCAAGTACTACTGCAGGATGCGACTTCGTCTGTTCGTCTTCGAATGAATACATAACTTCTCCAACTCCTTCGTGCCGGTTCTCAGATCGGGTGAACTAGCCGGTGCGAACTAGCCCGGCTTGCCCTACACATTTGAGACCAGTAATTATTTGTTTTTTCTAAATCATTGTCTGGTAACCACGCACCAGATCACTGCCTCTATTGTACCAGAAAGCAAACCGACTGTGTTGCAACCCCATGTTCTGCAGACTATTTCAGCACATGGCGGGCGGATTTTAATAGCTTGCTACGGTGAGGTGTCTTGGCGTGGACAAGTGTGTGGTGGCCCGATGGGCGATTCTCTGCGTCCCGGCAACTATATACCCATGGGGGTGATGGCAGGCCCCAATACTGCCGTGGGGGGCCTAAGCGGGATTTCCCTATTTCAGCGAAATCTCCGCAACACACGGCCGTTCCAGAGTATTCAACCCACTAAACTGGCTCCGCGACCAGGTGGTTTTTCTATGTTCCGGGGCGCACACGGCTTTTTCACGTCCCTGCGTTACGCCTCGTGGCGACTCGGCGTGCCTCTAGGACGTGAAAAAGCCGCAACGTGCAGAGCACAGGGGAAGCAAACGAAAAGGCTATCCGCATACTGCCCGGCCATCGCAAGCGGGCCGGGCAGTATGCGGATAGCCTTCCAAGGCAACAGGAAGCCCCGACCGCTACGCCGTCGGGGCTTCCTGTTGCCTTTTCCATCTGATTTTCCGGTAGTGGGTCAGTTTGAAAAATTAGGGGTTTCGCGGCTCGTGGCGAGCAATTACAATCCTACTGGTCGGGCGGCGCACCAAAAGCCTGGGTGCGTACTCATGCCTAGGCACCTCCGCGCCGCTCGGCTATTCTTGTCAGTTTGAAATAACCCTGCCCGTTTGAAGTTTGTGCTTGCCAATTCTACTGATCTCAAAGAAAGTATATGTGACGGGTAATTGTGCCCGTCCACAGCACAGAAAGGTGGTGCCCTTATGGGTAAGTTACTGCCTTCCTGCCCTCTGTTGAGGGAACCATAAACCCTCTGATCTGACAGGGCGGTGTTGCGAGGCTGGCAAGCCTAAAGGACAACCTGGAAACAGTCCCTCCCCTTGCTGTTATGGCAGCAAGGGGCCGTGAGGATACGGCTGGGGCCGTCTGACAGAGTTACTCGAAACGGATGGGGAACAGGACAAGTGCCTGAGCCCCCGAAGGGGAGAGAGCAACAGAGGCGGCCCTTGCCAGCCAATTACCCGCCACAAATACTTTTTTACTTCAGTAATGCCACAACTTCCTCTAATTCCCACACATGATCTGACACGCCCGCTTCCATTGCTGGCGTTACTCTTAAGCTCTTGTGAATCCGGCAGAAGTTGTAATACATGAAGTGAAGGGCTATCGCTGCTTCGTGATTCTCCACCTTCTTGCTGAATCCATTGGTTAATCGGGTAAACCTGCGCATACTCATTCGCATGGTTAGATTCTGCCGCTCTACAAAGGAAGTTGATATATGCCTTGGATTCGGGTTGCCTACCTTTGGTGTCGGCTTCGCGGCTAGGCAAATAGCGGGACTGTACCGCTTCTCCGGTTTCGGCTCTTGGCCATATACCTTGATAAGCTGGGCGTAATCGACTTCCCCGCCGAAAGCATCCTCTACGGCCTCCAGATAGACCCTGTGGCCGTCACTGGTGAGCTGGACTCGATTCGATAGCCTGTTTTTAAGGTCATTCAGGAACTCTGTGGCGTATCCAGAATCACGCCCGCCAACCAACCAGCAGGGCACCAGCTTTGTATCCGCACACAGGGCAGTCCACGTCCACACGTCGCCATAACCAAGCATGCCTTGATAATCAGCCGGAACATTCTTCTGTTTGGCGTAGCAGAAAGACCATATTTCATCGACCTGAATTCGCTTGCATGGCAGGTTGCGCAGAACTTTGAACTGATACTCGTCACATACTTGCCCAATATCGACAAGCAGCTTGGTGACTGTGTTCTTGGCCGCCCCTGTGATCCGCACCGTAGCGCGGATAGAGTTTCCCTCAACCAAACATCGCAGAATTGCCGCTCGTCACTCTTTGGTCAGCTGATTCATACTGACATTATGCTTGAGCGGTTAAGCAAAGTCAAGGAGATTCTTCTTTCTTTGTATCGCACTCCGTCAATTGCTCGTCGTCCTCATCTGACGCAAGCTCAAGCCAGAAATAAGAGACGGAGAGTGTCTTTATGTGTTCGGATCGTATTGTGAGATAGTCAACTGGGATGTTGTAGTATCTGGACTCATTTGTGCCTGTAGGGCCTGTCGTGCATGTGGGCCTATTTGTGGGTGGGGGGTCGTCGATTAGGCGTCTTCGACGGGAAACGGCTAAGATAATGGAGCGAAGCTGGCCGGCTTGGTCAAGAGAGTAATCTCTTAGGACGCCGGTGTATATGTAGGCAATACTTGCTTGATCTACGATGGCGTGGACAAAAGTACCGTCTGGTAATCTCTTAGGAGATGCTATGTCGTCCTTGTGTGCACGAAGGAAGTCTTCTCCGCTAAAGAGATAGTACCAATCGTTCAGGACGCGTAAGAACTCATATTTGTGATCTAGTTTGAATCGGCGGACTCCTGTGAAGAGGTGAAAGCCAAGGAGGATAGAAGCGATATACAGGGTGAACGTGTAGAGTAAGACGGGTGCAAGATTCGAGGCGGCAATGTTGATAGCATGGTCAAGTGCGGTACTGCTACCAACGGGCGATATGAGTCTAAGGAGAACATCGAAGCGAACCGTGTAGCCAAAGAAGCCGGCTAGGAATAGCCACATAGGGTGAAGCAATAGTGAAAGCAACAGGCCAATGAATATGGTAGAAGTAATAGAGGCAGGTTTGAAGAGATCGTTAAAGCGGCGCCTCTGAAACGTAACGTATAGGAGTATGCCAGGTGTAGAGATAAGAACGACTAAGAGGGCTGGGAGGGTGAAGTTCATTTATAGGTGGCTGTTGTACCCTATGACCCGTCCTTGACAGTGGACTTGTTGGATCGAAGGACTGTGTATGTTGCGCCAGAAACTTTAATAGTCGAGGCCGAGTCAGGCGAGACTCGGGTGCTCATTATGTTATTGAATTGGGTTGCCGTACCGGTGTTGGAAAGGATAGAGACAAGTGTCTTGTTTTTGGGGGCTTTCGTCATGGACGGTACTTTAGGTAGCTTGAGTTTGATCATAATATGTCTCCTTCTATATTCATTATATAATATCGTCACAACTAGGCAACACCTTTTAATGACTTTTTCCACCCCACCTTGCTTTCGCCGCCTTCGTAGCTATCTCGCTACGTTTCTCAGCAGAGAGCTTAGCAGCCCTAGCCTTGCCGCCCTTGAGGCCGCCTAGCCTGCCAAGAGCGACAGCAGCGATGTTCTTGCCTTCAGCCTCAGCCTTTGCAAGAAAATCTTCCGCCTCAGCTTCGCCAGTAGCCTGGTCAACAATGGATTTGGCCAAGGTGTTCAGGTCGTGCTTGTGTGTTCGTTTCGCCATAGCATTACAAGTATACGCTATGCTTGAGCGGTCAACAAGGGGAATTTCTACTATCTGTTTTCAAACTGACCCACTACCCTGACTTGTTGCAGTTGGACAGGTGATCTGCGGATGGTATTCCTGAATGGAGTATTGAAAAACAGAAAGATCTGGCTGAACCGTGTATCACAAGGCTGACCGGATGATAATAGCGATCCGGATGTTACCGCTTGGGGCCTTGAGCCATAACGGTAACACCCGGAACCACAGTCGTGCTCCCGGTTGCATGGTCGCGTCTTCACTACTCTGCTCGATATTGACCGAGAGCTATGAATAGCGAGTAACGCTATGCGGCTTTCTTCGGTCCGTCGCCGTCTTGGCCCTGTACAGCAGGAGTCTCCTCAGGTAAGGGCAAACCGGAATGGAAGCATTTGACCCGCAATTGCTGCATCCAGCTGTCGTCGTCAAAGCATGCGGCTATTTTCTCGGCAAAGGCCTGTGCGGCCTCTTGGCGATCAACAACTCCGCTGGCAGCAGCAAACCCGACAAGGTATTTCTGTATGTGCCTAGGGTACCAATCAGGATTCGGTGGCTTGGTTTCCTTGCGGGGGCGGGTCACTTTCGCACCTGGCTTGGTTAATAGATCCGCTGCGTCCACAATAGCCTGCCACAACGGCGTAAATTCTCTGCGGGTGGTATTGGAACCGCCCGGGACCTTTAGTCTGAACGATGTTGTAGCCAAGTCTTTAAGAAGTGGTGGCATTACATCGACAAGAAACTCCAAGTCTTTGATTCCATACTTCCCGCGGAGCTGAGTATTCCGGAGTTGGAACTCAAACCGCCACAAATTGCTTGCAGGTTCCATCTCGTAGTAATCCCATATCCACTCCTTGGCGTGTACTTTCACTTCCTGGGACTTGTCGTATATGCGAAGGATTAAGTCATTGTCCCCGTAGTAGATACTCTCTAGTCGCTTTGATTTCCTATATAACTTGTCGGCTTCCAGGTGCGTGACGGCCTCAGCATCCAGTTGTTCGAGTGTCAGGCTCTGGTGCAACTGGACATCCACCGCCAGATCGAGACGTTGAAGGCTGTGTTTCCACTGCGCGCAACATAAGGTTTTCCTGCGGCTTGAGTCGCTCATAGCGCTCAAACCACGTAGGAACAGTTCCACTTGGAGGAGGACATAACCTAAGCTGTGGGTGAACAAGGCCCGGCTGTCCAGAGAGACGCATACGTTAGAACGATATTTAATCTTCTCATGGGCCGCAATATAGATGTGCGCAAACTGCGTCTGGATATGCAACGGATAGCCTATTCTCTTGGATGATCGCCAGACGAGCACGTCACGGCCAGTCAAGCGAGCCGCAATACACTTATCCTTCGTATGTGCCGCCTGTTGACTCAGACTAACAAGTGCACTGTGCAGGTCTTTCCATTTCATCCAGGGGATATTGAGCCCAAACTCCAAACCATCCAGATGCACGCCCAGCAGAGCAAACGGGCAGTCCTCTGAGAGGACAATGGGCTGTCTTGATCTAGTTGATTGATTACCATTTGTAATTGTATATATAGGTGTTACATTGCAGTTTTCGACTGTAGGAGTCTCCTCTTTCACTGGCCAGATTATCTCTGGGTTGTATATATTGCTTCTAAGGCCGTGCGCCATTGCCGATTTGGGAACTTCAAGAGGATCAGTGCTCTCCCCTGCTTGTGATAATTGCTTGTTTTCACATAGGTTCGATTTAATCTCTGCCGGATCCGTTTCACTGACTTTTGCCTGATTGCCATGATTCGTAGAACCGTCTACATTAGAATTGTTTTTTGTCACTTTGCCTAAGTCCTTGTATAAAAGAGGTTGTATTAGTATTTGACTCGTGAGCACCCAGTCGCCTTGACGGGTGCTCCGGACGGCCAGGCGCATGCCTGGCCGCCGAAGATTCCACATTGCGCCTGCTGGTAGCGGGCGTCGACTCACTGATTGCCTTCAACGATTCAGTCATCTGGCGATCTCACTCATTTTGCCGCTGCTGCTGGGGACGCCAGCGCAACTCATTGGCGGATCAGTCACAGCTTCCTCATGCGCGACTACATCCGCGAGACGGACCCGCCTGGTTCCGCCTTTGGCGGCGCTCAGGAATACCCAAGGTATTCCTGCCTCTTTACAAATCCTCATCACCGTCGGCCTCGAAACCGACCAGCGATCGGCCAGTTCGTTGGGGCTCATCAAAACGTCTTGTTTGTTTTTGCTTGTCATCTTTGCCTACAGTCTTTCATGTCGCCCTGGACCATCCAAGGCATAAGTATTTACTATTAAAACAGATACGATAACATTGTCCATGCAGACCCAGGGTGTGGCATGGGCCGGGCCAATAAGACCGCTCGCCTCTCTCCACATGCTGGGACGCATACTGCCGAGACGTCCATGCCTCCGAGCAGCTATTCCGTCGCCCCGGAAGGCGCACCCGTGCCTCATTGATACTCCGTAACTCGTTTGCCACAGCGATGGACCGCAGAGCTCGGTCGTCGCTGTTGTCCCTAAAGAGTCGATGTCGTAGGATCGCATTGTCTGCCTCATTGTTTTCCAGCCGTCGCGTTAAGAGCGCCGGGCTCCCCCATCGGTGCCGTTCCACCGGCGGTGAGTGTCAGATTTCGGGCGAACGAGCTTCAGCTTCGGCGGGTCGTGCGGCGTCGGCGACCCAACTGTCGTCCCGTCAAAGTCCACACACGCCTGCAGGCACTCGGCTGTCAGTGCCGCGTAGTGACGCCTGCATATCTCGGGGCTGTTGCCCAGGATTTTTGATATTTTGTAGAGGCTCTCGCCACGCTGGGCCAGCTGGCTGCCGAAGGTGTGGCGGTAGTCCAGGCAGGTCCATACCAAGCCGGCCCTGTGATTTGCCTTTCGTAGCGCCCTGGAGAAGTTGTCCGGGTCACACCAGCAGCCTTTCGGCGAGGGGAAGTACCAGGCAGATGCCTGGGCAGGGGTGTATTTTTTTAGGTATCCGGCCAGTGCGGCGCTGATCGGGACTACACGGTTACGGCCGGTCTTGGGCTTCCAGAAGCGATCGTCGACGGTCTTGGCACGTACGTGAATGCGGCGCTGTTCGAGGTCGACGTCCTCTCCCGTCAGCCAGAGTGCTTCCTCTCGCCGCAGGCCGGCGTAGATGTAGGTAGCGACCATGGCCAGTAGCTGCGGCTGTTCGGTCAGTGCCTCCAGCTGGACATGGATTTCATCGATCGACAGGAAGCGGATCGACTTGTCATATGTCTTGAACCGCGGCACATCGGTGACTGGGTTACGCCGCGACTCATCCGGCATGCGGATGCCCTGGACGCGGATCGCCCAGTTGAACAGCCGCTGGAGAATTTCGCGGTAGCCGTTGAGCGTCTTGGGTGAGAGGTTTCGCTTCTTTTCCAAATCGACCAGGAAGTCACTCACCATCGCCGTCGTAACATCCTCAAGACAGCCGACATCCACCTTGCAGTCGTAGACCTTGGCCCGCTTGCGCCTGGCGGACCTTCGATTGGAGGCGCTCCTGCCCCTACGAGCCCGACTGTTGGTCACCAGGGCATCACAGACCGGCCCGAAGAACTCGGCCACGCGATAGAGATCGACCTGGACGCTCTTGGCGGTGTTCTGGGCATGCAGGTGCTCGGCGAACTTGGCGACGATCTCACCGACCGTGGTGGCAGTCGGTCCGGCGAACCCCTCGGTCTCCAGTTGGTGCTCCAGCCGGGTGACCTTGGACCGCGCCAGTCCATGGTTACGGGTTCGCAGACTCATTCGTTTCCGCCGTCCATTGCGGTAAATCTGCGCCCAGTAGATATCCCCTCGTTTGTAAAGCGTGCTCACTATAAACAACCTTCCTGCGCCAAAGCCTGGGATCTGAAAGACACGGGGCCTGCCGACTCTGACGGCTAAAACGTGTCGTGGTTTCGCCATAATGGCGAGGTTCGGACACGAACCAGGCACCCGCGTATGTCGCCTCTGCGGTTCACATGAACTCGCATGCGGCGGTTTCGAACCAGGGGTACCAGCCATGGACTCCGGCGATTCTTCTGTACGGCTTTTGTTGTCTGGGTTCTGCTGCACCCAGGTCAAGGCCTTCGCACGCCACCAATGCGCGCAGCAGCGAACGGACCGTGCCGTGGGGTAGGATCGAGAGCAGGACAAGAACATCATCCCGCGCCATACCCAAAACATCTGATCGATGTGCTACGCGGAGGTGCACCTCGACCGCATGGGACCCCGTAGAGTTTTATGGAGCGGCGATTTCGCGGGGCAAAAATCGCTGCCTAGGCTTGGATGACGCTTTTTTTCTAACGTATTATCCGTAATGGTAGCGCCATCATGTGCACTTATTGTCCTCGGCGCCGCAAGAAAGGGCAACAAGAATTCCACTGAAAATACATTATTTTTTTCAGATTCTTTGTCTAGAAGAAATATGCCGTATCCGAAACCTGTTTCGCTGTCAGTCTCGCTTGCCTGCAGCCCACGCCAAGCGCCCTCTTAGCCACTACGCCCGGTACCGGTCTGTCTTAGGGTATCGCGTTCGGGACGGACGAGCTTCAGCCGAGGCGGGCCCTGTGGCGACGATGGTTCGACGGCAGTCTGGTCGAAGTCGACGCAGGCCAGGAGGCACTCGGGCGTCAGCGCAGCGTAGTGGCGCCTGCATATCTCGGGACTGTTGCCCAGGATTTTTGAAATCTTGTAGAGGCTCTCGCCACGCTGGGCGAGCTGGCTGCCGAAGGTGTGACGGTAGTCCAGGCATCCCCATGGCAGCTTCGCTTTGTGGTTGATCGCCCGCAGTGTCCGCGAGAAGTTGTCGGGATCCCACCAGCAGCCGTTGGGGGAAGGGAAGTACCAGCGGTCAGCCTGCGGCGGGGCATATTTTTTTAGGTATCCGGCCAGTGCGGCACTGATCGGGACGACGCGATTGCGACCGGTCTTGGGCTTCCAGAAGCGATCGTCGACGGTCTTGGCCCGCACGTGAATGCGGCGATGTTCGATATCCACATCATCGCCCGTCAACCAGAGGGCCTCCTCGCGCCGCAGGCCGGCGTAGATGTAGGTAGCGACCATCACCTGGAGCTGCGGGTTACCTGCCAGGATATCGAGCTGCTGGTGGATATCCTCGATCGACAGGAAGCGGATCGGTTTGTCGTGTGTCTTGAAGTGGGGTACGTCGACGACCGGATTGCGCCGGGACTCGCCCGGCATGCGGACACCCTGGACGCGGATCGCCCAGTTGAACAGCCGCTGGAGGATCTCGCGGTAGCCGTTGAGCGTCTTGCCCGACAGGCCGCGATTCTGCTTGAGCTTTACCAGGAAGTCGGCGACCAGCCCCGGCTTGACCTCCTCGAGACAGTCGATATCGACCCGGCAGTCGTAGACCTTCGCCTTCTTGCGTCGTTTGCCGACTGCCGTGCCTCGGCGGGCCCGGCTGTTGGTCTGCAGAGCGCTGCAGACCGGGCCGAAGAACTCGGCCAGGCGGTAGAGGTCGCCCTGGGCGCCCTTGGCGGTGCACTGCGATTGGATGTACTCGGCGAACTTGGCGACGATCTCGCCGACCGGCGTGGCCGTCGGCCCGGCCATCCCCTCGGTCTCCAGTTCGTATTGCAGCTGGACGATCTTCGCCCGGGCGAGCCGACAGTTGCGGGTGCGGAGAGTCTTGCGCTTTCGCTTGCCGTTTCGGTGGAACTGGACCCAGTAGATTTTCCCGCGTTTGTAGAGTGTGGCCATTGCAGACAACCTTTCTGCGCCGGGGCCATAGTCCGAATAACGTGAGTCCTGCTGGCTCCGGCGTCTGAAAAGTGTCACAATTTCGCCACAATTTGGCGGCTTTTTAGACAAAAAAAGGAGCTCACGTTTACCGTAAGCTCCTGTCAAATAAGGAATAGCGGGGGTGGGATTCGAACCCACGACCTCCGGGTTATGAGCCCGACGAGCTACCAGACTGCTCTACCCCGCGATCGTCGCGTTGTATTATCAATATGATCCTAAGCGGCTGGGCGGCTC
>SDBT01007318.1_pt1 | contig 18192 bp, 18 predicted proteins | sample 2277101 | NCBI WGS metagenome assembly SDBT01 (sample SAMN10404973, study PRJNA504765) | marine sediment metagenome | isolation source: marine sediment core GS10_PC15, 103 cmbsf | place: Arctic Ocean: Southern Knipovich Ridge | collected 2010
CAAATTCCCACATATTGACCCCAACATCATAAAAAACGACCTGGCCTACCCCGCCATGCTCACCTTTCTGCCCCACGGCCTGCTCGGCATCGTAGTCGCCTCCCTCCTGGCTGCCTATATGTCTACTATGGCTTCACACCTTAACTGGGGCTCCTCCTATATTGTCAATGACGTCTACAAACGCTTCATCAAACCGGATGCGCCTGAGAAACGGCTCGTCTTGGTTGGACGCATTTCCACCGTCTGTTTGATGCTTCTCGCCGGCGCCCTCGCCCTGTGCCTGCAGAACTCGTTACAGGCCTTTCATATCCTTTTGCAAATCGGTGCCGGAACGGGTTTGATATTCATCCTTCGCTGGTTCTGGTGGCGAATCAACGCCTTCACAGAAATGACCGGCATGGTGGTCTCTTTTATCGTCGCCTTCTATTTAATAGTTGTCCACGTCAAGCTCGGCTATGACCCTATCCCAGAGCATATAAGACTGGTCATTGGCGTAGCAATAACCACTCCGTGCTGGCTCATTGCAACTCTGCTGACCAAACCTGCCGACGACAAAACTCTGCGTTCTTTCTACCGGTTGATTCGTCCCGGCGGCGTCGGCTGGAACGCGGTCCTGCGTCGCGCCGAGCAGGCCGGCGACCCCATTGAACAAAGCGCCAAGCCCGGTGACCTGCCGCTGGGTATTCTCTGCATGGTTGCCGGCTGCTTTGCCGTCTACAGTACGGTCTTTGCCGTCGGCTACTATATATATGCAAAGCTTGCCCCTGCCGTAATCTGTACAGCTGTTGCCATCGTTGCGATTGCATTCCTGACGAAAAACTGGGGCAAACTGCAGATGAAATAACCCGAATTGTGACTGCCCGGCGGCAGAGCTACAGCTCAAAGGCAGCCGGACCAGGACGCGTTAAGAGAAATTGCGCGTTACTTGCCGTCTCAGGAAATCGCCCCTTATACAGTTCCAACCACCGCCCAAGCAGCTCTTGAGCGTCCTCCGTTTTGGCCAGCGCCCAAACACTTCCACCAAAGCCAGCACCAAATGCCGAAGCCACAGCAGCGCCGGCCTCTCGGGCACAGTGCGCCAGAAAAATCGTCTCCGGCACCTGATTGCCCAACAGCTCGTCGGCCAGTTCCTGCGAGCGTATCACCTGCCGTCCGAATTCCTCAATGTCGCCCGCGGCCAGCGCATCAGACGCTCCGGGTACTAACTGCTCACTTTCAGCCGCAAAATGCTCGAAACGCTTCAGCAGTTCTTCGGAACCGAATTTCTCATGTACAGAGTCCTTGAGTACCTCTCGGAAACGGTCCGGTGCATCGGGACTACTGGCCATAGCAGCAGCTATATGCTCATCCGTCCGCCCTGTTGCCTTGTTCCAAAGCTCAATCGCAGCCCGGCAGAGTCTCGAAGCTCGGTTGTACTTTTCCATTGCAGTCCCCGTCTTTTCGGCAACTACACCGCTCGAAGCAACCGCAAAAACGCAGTCAGAGGGAAACTGCACAGTGCGTTCAAGACGCACGGGACAGTAAGAATATTGGCTAAGCAGACCTGCCTTGCAATAAAGAATCGCGGTGTGGTCTTCGCTGCCCCCAAAAGTCCCAACACCCTTTTCACCAACAAGTGTACCAAAGGTTTGCCCGTTTTCGACCGTGCCGAGATACGATGCAAGGTCTTCCGGACTGCGAATATTATCGCGGTATTCTTTGCGCGACGCCAAATCATTGAAAGCCGAGAGGATTAAGAAGAACCCTACGAGCATCACACTGGAGCTGCTCATGCCCGCAGCTGGCGGCAGGTCACTCAAAAAGGCAATTTCGGCGCCACACAAGCTCGGCGGGAAGTTCTTTGCGAGCCGGCACGTAACTGTCATCGGGTAGTTCGACCAGTGACCGACGCGGCGTTCAAGCCGGTCGCTGACCGGAAATTGCACATCCTCAGCGCCGGCTACATCGAAAACACGAACCGTTGCATCCTCTCGCTTTGCGGCAACGAAACAGAAGCCCTTTTCGGTAGCGGCCAGCAGGCTTCGTCCCCCCGCGTAATCGGTGTGCTTGCCAAGTATCTCAATTCGGCCCGGAACATAAAACGCCTTTGCCGCTGTTGCGCCACCCAGACCGCAATCCTGCAGGGCCTTTGCACAGGCGACAAACATCTCAGCCTTTTTCTCAGCTTCAAAAGCACTGAGTCCTTTTGAGGCCAATTGAGCCTTCAATTGTGCAAAATCAGAAAGGCCGCGCAGCATCAATGACTCACTCACAGGGACACCTCCATACCGGCAAGTTTCTTGGCCACCAGCTTGACGCACTTACGGCTGGACAAATCCAGAACCTCCCCTCGTACCTGTACCGCGCGGAATTGCTCACCGAGTGAGTCTATTGCATACTGGACGGCATCCGGCAGCTCAAGTTCGCCTCGCGGCGATGGTGAAATAGACCGACAGGCGGTAAAAATCTTCCGATTAAACCGCCAGCAGTTCATGCTGACACAGACGGGCTCTGGAATACCGGCGAGCAGCTCCAGACTTGGCTTTTCGAGAATTCTGGCAAGACAACCGTTGTCATCAGTCTGAACAACGGCGAATTGTAGAATCCGGTCCGGCTCAATATCACCGGCAGCCAGCAATCCATCACGCTCGAACGCGACCAGCCCCGGGCCGTCCAGCCGGAGTAAAGCCTCAACTGCCTCCAAGGGGTAAAAGTTGTCCGAATTAATAACAATAAAATCATCATCACCGGCAAATACCTCCGCCGCCAGAACCGCGTCGGCCGTCCCCAGAGGCTCCTCCTGGATGGCAAAGTCTATACTGACAAGGCGGGCCTCAATTGATTCATAATACTGCCTTATGGCCCCGTGCTCAGGACCAATCACAAGACATATACGGCGATAACCAGCCTTTGCTAACACCGTGATTACATAATCCAGAAATGGACGCTTGATAGGTATCATCGCCTTGACGCCTGTCTCAGCAATCGCTAACTGAGCCCCCGTAAGCTCAGCCGAATCATCAGCCTTTTGCATCCGAGTGCCCAGGCCCCTTGTCAGTATAATCGCTTTGTCCATATATACTCTCGCCTCTAATCATCGGCAAATAGCATGAATTCAACAGCAACACACTACAACAAAGCTGCAAAAATAAACACAATCACAACCACACAAGCCAAATTCAGCAATAGTAATAAAAACGTTTATTTTACACATTCAGCAAACCGTGGCAACGTAATTTGAAAAAACAATTGGGATGGCCAAGGAACAACGGGCGTATCAATTAACTGCCAACACCTCGGAGCTGGCGCTTTCCACGGATTTTGGGTGCCGTTGGAATTGACAAGGCCGGTAAAAAGTTTTTATACTAAAAGCACTTAAAGATTCTAGCGCCCGTAGCTCAATAGGATAGACGAAGTTTACAGAAGTGACAAGTTAGTTGGCTTCTTACAAAAGGAGCGGTTTTTTTGGGTCCGCTCATAGTGCTAATCCCTCTCGCTTCTTCTTAATCTGCTCTCCTAAATCTGCCAACCAGATTGCGTAATTTGCCAATATCCTGTGCTCGCTGATATAAAGCTTGTGCCTTACGGTCTGCGCCGGTTTGATTCTTTATGGAGGGAACAATTTTCTCAATAGCTGAACCTGAATCGGCCTGCTCATGAAACAGCACAAGTACATTAAATAAAATGTACTGGGGAGTAACTAGCCCGCTATCTCAATTTCAGTCTGGCCTTCCCATGTCCCGTGTAGATTACAATGCGCGAAGGCACGCAGCTTGCTATGGATATGGTTCAGCGATAGACAAACTTTCATGACCGGACACGACATCCTGGCCGTAAACTCCATTCGCGTCAGATACGTATGGTCAGCATACAGCTCTATGAACTCGATGTGGTGGCTTGGCTCATTCGGATGTTCCATAAGCTTGCCTACCTCCACCGCCACCTCGAAACATTCACCCTTCTTGACACTTTGCGGAGCGGTGATAACCGGCAGATGCTTCTTTTCCAGGTCCGTCATATTGTCCGTATCTTTGACGATATTCACGCCACAAAAAAGATCTTCCTCGCATTTAGCTGTACTCGTTAGACTATTTGACATTTTTCATTTCTCCTTTCTGATAACTGTGCTCAGAATAAACACGTCCACTTATTCCATTAATAAGTGGTTAGACCTAACTATACCAACCTGTTTCGTCCTAAGTTATTTCAATTGCTTAACGGCGTTCAAGGCCGCTTCGTAATCCGGCTCATCGGTCATCTCAGGCACTATTTGTGTGTACCCAAGAACGCCTTCATTATCTACAACAAACACCGCTCGTGCCAAAAGCCGCAACTCCTTAATCAGAACGCCAAAAGCCTTACCAAAAGATGCATCACGATGGTCCGAAAGAGTCCGCACATTTTTAACGTCGGCTGCACCACACCATCGCTTCTGAGCAAACGGAAGGTCCATACTGATGGTAAGGACAACTACATCCTGGCCAAGCTTGTCCGCTTCCTGGTTAAATCTTCGCGTCATCATATCACACACAGATGTATCCAAAGATGGCACAGATGAGATGATACATACCTTGCCGAGAAAGGATGAAAATTTAACCGTTGATAAATCATTTGCAACTACTTCAAAATACGGTGCCTTTTGGCCTACCCGGACCTCGCTGCCCAGAAGGGTCAAGCTCTGTCCTTTCATAGTTACTAAATCAGTGCGTTCCTTCATAATCTTACCTCATCATTATTTCTGCGTTGATTTCGTTGGCACACGGTTGGCCTTTTTCAAAGTCAGTGATATTTGCGAGTGTGGTTTTAGCGATATTCTCAAGTGCGTTTCGTGTAAAAAATGCCTGATGGCCTGTAATTATTACATTAGGAAATGTTAGCAAACGAGCCAAAACATCGTCCTGTATAATCTGATTAGACAAATCTTCAAAAAACACGTCGGCCTCCTCTTCATAAACATCCAGGCCGAGATAACCTATTTTGCCTGACTTTAACGCTTCAATAACTGCTGTTGTATCAATCAGAGCCCCCCGGCTGGTATTAATCAGCATAACGCCTGTCTTTATTCGGCTAATTGCCTCGGCACTTATCATGTGATGAGTTCGAGGCATCAATGGGCAGTGTAATGTGATTACATCCGATTTGGAGTATAACTCATCAAGTGAAACGTACTTGACGCCGAATGATCCGCACTCGGAATTGGGCGAAGGGTCAAAAGCCAGCAGAACGCAACCAAATCCATTTAAAATCTTAGCAATAATTTTGCCGATCCTGCCAGTACCAACTATTCCTATTGTACTGCCATGCAATTCAAAACCTAACAAACCTTCAAGAGAGAAATTACCCTCGCGAACGCGAGAATGAGCTCGACAGACCCTTCGGTTCAGGGCCATTATTAGTGCCACCGTATGTTCGGCGACAGCATAGGACGAATACTCCGGCACTCGCACAACAGTAAGGCCTAATTCACCAGCCGTAACAATATCCACATTATTGAACCCTGCGCTGCGCAAAGCTATCAGGCTTGTTCCATTTTCCGACAGTTCCATCAAGACTTTACTGTTCAATTGGTCATTGACAAAAATACAAACCGCACTGAATCCAATGGCTAAGGTGCTACTCTGTTCGGTCAAGCGCTCTTCGAAAAAAACGAGCTTATGGCCGTAAGAACTATTGTGCTCTTCTAAAAACGCCCTGTCAAAAGGCTTACTGCTAAAGACAGCAACCTTCATAATGTTTCTATCCTAAATCTTTTGTGCTGTTTTTTCACTGGGCAGAGTTTTCAGTACCAGGTCTATTTGCCGAGGGCCTGTTTCAGGTCCATTGCGTGTTCTTGTTCGGTGGCCAAGATATTTCTTAGCTGTTGTGCCAGGGCAAATTCTTTGAGCTCTTCGGCCTGTTCTATTCTTAACTTATATCTTTTTATTGCATCTTCTTCGCCGTCCAGGTCCTGCTGAAGCATCTCGTTATTGTCCTTAGAAGTCAGGATTTTACCTACGCTGACACTTGGAGACCCGCCAAAGTAATCGATCTGGTCTGCAAGAATCATAGCATGCTGAACTTCTTCATTGGCGTGAATCTTAAGTTCCTTTATGATATCTCCGTATGCTGCTCCCGTCATTACAGCAGCGTGATTTATGTACTGTATTGCAGCAGAGTACTCCAGTTCCAAATCCATATTTAGCAACTCAATCAGCTTTTCTTGACTTATAGCCATTTTATCACCTCCATAATTCATTTTAAGCCTGTGCTTCCCGGTTAAAGTTCTCAGGCTCTAATCACTTTGCGTATTCAGGTTCATTACTTTGTTTCCATTTTATGTTGCAGCCCATGCTTGGTTTTTGCTCACTGCCAACCTCTCTGCCTGCAAGGACGGCATTCATTGCCCTGATCAAATCAACTCCTGTTACAGGTATGTCATTACCCGGCCGACTATCATCCATCTGCCCCCGGTAGGCCAGCTTCCTCTCTTTATCAAACAAGAAGAAATCCGGCGTACAGGCAGCATGGTATGCCTTCGCAACTTCCTGGGTTTCATCGTACAGATAAGGAAAAGTTAAGCTGGCTTCTTTGGCTACTTTGGCCATTTTCTCCGGCCTGTCGTCAGGGAAATTGGCAACATCATTTGAATTTATCCCAACGACCGCCATCCCTTTTGCCTGATACTGTTTAATAAGATCAACCATTAGACTTAAAATGTGTTTCACAAATGGACAATGGTTACACATAAAGATAACCAAAAGAGCCGGCGTATCCTTGAAATTTCCCAGTGAAACCATATTGCCTTGGGTATCAGGCAAATTAAAATCCGGTGCCGATGTTCCAAGGTCAAGCATTTTGGAAGCTGTTACGGACATAATAAATTCCTTTCTTATGAATTAACCGCAAAACACATTTACTGAGAAACTCTCAAAACAATCTTTCCAAATTGTTCACCTGTTTCCATCTTGCCCATGGCGTCTTTTATGTTTTCCAGCGGCATCACCGAGTCTATAAGGGGCTTTAATTTCGCCGCTGTAACTGCCTTTAGCATCTCACGAAAATCTTCATCCGAGCCCATAGTAGATCCCAAAATCGTCAACTGGTTCCAATAAAGCATCTGCAAATTCGTAGGGGCTTCGGATCCGGATGTTACGCCACATAAGACTATCTTTCCACCTCGGCGCACAGCCGAAAAGTCAATGGGCCAGGTGGCAGCCCCTACCGTATCAACAATAACATCGACGCCTCTGCCAGACGTAACATCTCTTACACATTGCGCAACATCATCAACCTTCCTATAATTAATCGTGTGATCCGCACCGACCATGCGTGCACGGTCCAGTTTTTCATCTGATGATGAAGTAACGATTACCTTAGTACTTGTCAGTTTAGCCAACCGAAGCGCACAAAGAGCAACGCCGCCTCCTATTCCATGTATCAGAACTGTCTGGCCCGGCCTAAGCTGTGCTCGTGTCATGAGCATCCTCCAGGCAGTAAGATACGATAGTGCAAATGCTCCTGCCTCATCAAAATTCATATGAGAAGGTTTAGAGAAAACATTGCGGCCGGGCACAGCTACCTGTTCCGCAAACGTTCCTTGCCGAGTCATACCAACAATCCCAAACGAGATGCACTGGCTTTGCTCGCCGCGATTGCAATATTCACAAGAACCACAACTCAGGCCAGGATTCAAAATCACCTCATTACCAATATTTACATTAGTAACATTGCCGCCAACGGCCAGCACAATACCTGAAGCGTCAGAACCCAAAACATGCGGTATCGCCATTCTAAGTCCGGGCCTGCCTTTTCTGACCCAGATATCCAGATGATTTAGCGCCGCGGACCGAACATTCAAAACGACTTCATCAGCAGCAGGTTTAGGTTCCGGAACTTCTTCAATCCTTAGACGGTCCAAGCCGCCGTGCTCATGAATAGCCGCTGCTTTCATTACAAATGCCTCGATCGGAGAGGGACCCCACCTTGCCAAAAGCCACAGAATGAAACCCACTGCAATAGTCTGTTACCGATGAGGACAAGCCGGCTCAGAAATCTTCTCAAGAACTTCCCACGCTAAATGCTCATCGCGAGTTTTGACAGCGAAATCCGCCAGCGAGATAAAACCAACAGGTCTGTTGTCACCGCTGAGAACCAGCAACCTATGGATTGATTCTTCCTCCATCATTCTGGCAGCCTCGTAAACATCATCATCCTCGAAGCAATGGAAAACCTCAGGTGTCATGATTTCATTCACTTGTGTACTTGATGGATCTTTTCCCTCGGCGGTTGCACGCACGGTTATGTCACGGTCTGTGACCATGCCTGCTAAGTTGTCGTCTTGCCAAACAGGTAAAGCACCCACCTCAAGCAACATCATCTTTTGGGCTGCCTCTATTAAATTGGCATCCGAATCAATCGTTTCCAGGCTACACGTCATAATTTCTTTCACTTGCATGATACATCTCCTTTTTAGATTATTTTGGTCCTGTCAAATTTTTACAATACCGAACGAGTATGGAACACCTTGTCCAATTATCTTACATTCAAGCACAAAAATACTTCAGACGGTTGTAATATTACTGGCAGAAGCTGCGTTATTCTTCGATTGAAATCGCTTCTGTTGGACAATTAGCTGCCGCTTTACTACATTCCTGCTGGAGCTCAGCGGGAACTTGCTCCATCTTCACCATTGAGACGCTCTTGTCGTTGAGTTCGAAAACGTCCGGGCAGGTGTCAACACACAGACCTGTACCGCTGCAAAGATTTGGATTGACATGGGCTTTCATTTCTTTTCTCCTTTCATGTTATTGTTAGACATTTTTAATCATTAATTTTAAAATCAATATGAGTTTTTGCCACAAAGGTCATCCTGCGCTAATTTAATCAAGACACAAGGCACTACCGAATTATCATAGGCTGGCAAACCGCACCTCTAAATGGTGTTACCCTGCTACAGTTCTTACAGGCATATTTCATCTCTGCCACCATTGGCGCACATACATGCCGAGGATCACCGGTGGAAGCACCACAATATCTGCAGATGTATGTCTGCTCTGCCTTGACGGGCGAACAAAGATGAGAGCGGGTCTTCGTAACCTTCCCGCAGGTTAAGCAGGAATAAACGGCTGGTTTCTTCACCTTTGCAGTTTTGGCTTTCTTTTTTTTCATTGTCTTTTGGTAAAACTATAAGCTCTCTAAGCCGATTGATACATTTGCTGCCGCCCGCAAGTTTGCCTCTTCCAATCTGATACGTCGACACCCGACCTCAGAGGTATCGGTATCGAAGATACCTGCGAGCTGAAAAGTTCCCAATAAGCTCGTCCAATCTTCGGCCAAGTCATTGACCTTCCATACTCGTATGCTCGTTTACGCATTTTAGAAAATAATGAGCTGTTGTTGAGGATTTCGACTACCGAGCGTGCTATGTGCTCAGAATCGCCAAATCGTACTAATTTGCCCCGACCTTCCCCTAACAACTCTTCAGCAGCCCAGTATGGAGTCGAAACGACCGCTTTACCGGCACCAACCGCAAAGGCAAGCGTGCCGCTGGTGAGCTGTTCCTCGTGCAAATATGGGGTAACGTAAACGTCAGCAGCGCCGAGAAATTGCCAAAGCTCCTTATCATTAACGAAGTGATTGTGGAATAGCACGTTCTTTTGCAATCCCAGATCCCTGACCATTCTTTCAAGTCTCAATTTGTATGATTGGCCTTCGTGACGCAGTACCTCAGGATGTGTCGCACCCAAGACTATATAAAGGATTGAGGGGTGGGCTTTAACTATAGCTGGCAATGCCCTAAGCATAACTTCTATACCCTTGTTTTCGCTAAGCAAGCCAAAAGTTAGAATAGTCTTGCGCCCAGCTATATCTAACTTACGTTTATGAGTGTCGCTGTCCACAAAAGGTAAATCCGGTATGCCATGCGGAATAAGCTCAACCTTGCTCTCCGGCACGCCATAAATCTCACGCAGCATTCTGATGCCGCGCTTGTTCATAACTATAACCTTGTCCGACGCTTCACATACATCAGCCAAGGAATCGAAATACTCTGCTGATGGTTTCTCAAGAACTGTGTGCAGCGTTGTTACCACCGGTTTATTCACTCTTTCAAGTAAGAGACTCAGATACGAGCCACCCTCACCGCCAAACAACCCAAACTCGTGCTGTACCGATACAATATCAACATCAGTAAAATTAATACGGTTAGCTGCAGAAATATAATCACACTTGGCATTCTTGCGAATCTTAAGCTTTACCGGCTCATCGTATTCAAGCTCAGCACCTGACTCCATGGCAATAACTACAGGCTCGAATCCTACGCTGCCAGCGAGCCCCAGATTATTGATTAGGTCCGAGGTGAAGGTGGCAATTCCGCACTTTCTGGGCGCATATGAAGAAATAAACGCAATTCTTTTAGCCGGCTCTTTTAACATTCTTATCATTTACTCACTCCTTCCCACCTTGACCAAGATGGTAAATCCAAAGACGTGGCTTTTCAACAAAGACTGGACATAACGGATTGCTTTTATTATTTTTTCAGATGCCTGCTGGTCTATATCGCTCTTGGGTGTCATTCCGGAAAGAACATCCTTGCAATAGAATACCTCATCATCGATTGAAAGCATAAGCACCGGCAGATTTGGGCATTGAAGCCTTATTCTTTCTGCAAGTTGGACACTGGTTTCACTACCGGGAGAAACATCAACAATTGCAAAGTCAAGATGTTGTTCCTCGATAGCAGTCAAAGCTTGATTGGCACTCTCAGCCTCAGCACAAAGGCCAGGGTGACATTCGCGATTGATAAGCTGGGCCAATCCCCGACGTACATCAGGATGGCCATCAACAATCAAAACTCTCACCGGGCTGTCGCAGGACTCTTGCTGCTCTTTGTTATCATCCACCACTTTGGTTCTTTCAGAACTGACGTTGTCCATAATCAGGCTTTACTTTATCACGTTCCAACCGGAACATTTCGGCGGCTCATCCATACACGGTCTCCGAGCTCAGCAGCGAGGCTCAGCTGAATGCAGGTTTTTCAGCAATTTTTGTGTCATTGTCTCACTTATATAGTCTTTACCGCCAAGCATCAGGCGAATCGCAGTTATAATCGTTTCAGCCGCCTCTTGCTTAGTAATATATCCGCCGGCTCCTGCTTGAAAGGCACGTTTGGCATAGAGCGCTTCATCATGTATCGTAAGTATCAGGACCGGTAGATGTGGGCGCCTGGATTTTATCTTTTCGGTAAGTCGAATGCCGTTTGTGCCATCCAGGGAAATATCAACAATAGCCAAATCAACCTGCTGTTTCTCGATGGCCTCCAAGCCCTGAGCAGCGTTCTCGGCCTCGGCACATACCACAAGGTCAGGCTCCTCGTTAATAAGCTGTGTCAATCCCTTGCGCACAATGGAATGGTCATCAACAATCAAAATTTTGATTTTCTTATCGCTATTTTGTTGTTTTTTCTTCTTCTGCATAACTTCACTTCTCCAGGAATTTGGAAACTGGGAGCACCAGAACAGGTACGTGTGGGCATCTGGATTTTATTTCTTCCGTGAGCTGGACGCCCCCTCTGCCCTCAAGAGACACATCAACGATAACCAAGTCGACTTGCTGTTTACTGATGGTATCCAGAGCCTGTTTAGCATTCTCAGCTTCAGCGGCAACCGTAAAGCCGGGTTCCTCGTTTATAAGCCGCGCTAAGTCCTGACGTACAGTAGCATGTTCATCAACAACCAAAATTCTCGTTTGTTTCACTTTGCTTCCACGTTCCTTTCTGTCCATGGCTTTACTCCCTGCAATTCCTTCAGGAGTTTCAGATAATATCTGAACAGCTCCACTGCCTGGCAACTTTCTCCCTTTGGCCCTCCCCGGACCAGCCACAGGATTTTGTGTCGCTTCATACTGCATCGTCTCAGGACCATTAATTAACATATTTGTTAGGACCGGTTTATGTTCTGATACGCCCCGTCAGGGTCGGATGTATACCGGAATTCGCTATTATCAGTTTCGCCTTTGGAAAGAAAAGACAGAGCGGTCTTGCTATTTCACACTCGCAACGGCTTTTTTTCTGTGAATAGCCTCATAGACTTCCCGCCGGTGAACCGGCACGTACCTTGGAGCACATATACCCAGTCGAACCTTATCACCACGAATATCGGTGATAACTATCTCTATGTCCTCACCAATCACAATTGACTCATTTTTGCGCCTGCTTAAAACCAACATTTCCAACTCCTTCTGTTAATTACTGGCTAACAATCCTCGGTAAAATTGATACAAACGGAATATTTGATTGCCCTGCTAATTTATATTAATCGTACCTTTCCATTAGCACGTCTAATTTCAACCAGGTTCGCCAGCCACACTTCGTGTGTAGCTGGCGAACTAACCTGGCGGAGGAGGGGGATGCATGTTTGCTATATGTTCTACACTGGCTAAGGCTTCCAAATTTAGTACTGCAAATTCTCATTTTAGGTCTTCTTAATTAGTAGCCCGATAATAGAGAAATGTTCAACTTCTGTAAATCAGGGTAGCACCTTTTTTTAGTATCCGTTGAACCACCCTTGTTCATATGGGGGAATCCCCTATGCCAAAAGCGAGAAAGGCCAGAGACCTGTAAAAAAACCCTGAAGGTGTTTAGTTAAGAGTTGAAAAGAATAGAGGCGCAAAGTACGATTGCAGATCGCAGTGAAATTACCCTTTGTTCTGGCTGGTTACCCATTGAATAGCATACTGAAGCAGCTCAGCAGCATCGGCCAGATTTAACTTTTCCTTAATGTGCGCACGATAAGTTTCAATTGTCTTTACACTAAGATGTAGCTTCTCTCCTATTTGGCGCGTACCGTAGCCCTGACCGATTAGGTGGAACACTTCCAGTTCCCGGTCGCTGAGACTATCTATAACAGAAACACCTACTTCAGTTTTACCGCCGACCAATTTATGAATCAATTTTGCCGTCATTCTATCGCTGAGATATATCTGGCCAGACAGGACTTTACGAATCGCCGTCACCACATTTTCTGTAGCTTCGGCCTTCATAATGTAACCCTTGGCGCCTGCTCGAAGAGCACGCTCGGCATACAAAGACTCATCGTGCATAGAAAGGGCGAGGATTGACAGGTTAGGGTACTGAACACTAATATCCTTTATGAGTTCCATACCGCTTGTCTCTTTAAGTGAAATGTCAACTACTACCATATCGGGGTTCAATGACCTGATAGCCTGCATTGCCTTGTGAGCATCCTCGGCCTGGCTACAAACCACAAGGTCGCCTTCATGGTTGATAAGCTCGGCAAGCCCTTGTCGAACGATAGGATGGTCGTCAACGATAACTATCTTTGTTTTGTTTTCGCTGGTTTCATTCTGCTGTTGTTTTTGAGCCATAATTCTTCCTCACATTATTATTGCGAGCACTTTTTGCCCGGAAATTCACAGGTCACAATTGTACCACCTTTGGCGCCTCCGCGAATATCGAGTGAACCACCGATTATATCCGCGCGGTGGTCCATAATCTGCAATCCCATACCTGTGCCTCTTGCTTCGAATTCTTTTGGAAAATCCAGACCGTCACTCTTTACGGTCATGACAGATTTGTTTCTGCCGTAAGCCAACCCTATCCGGATATTCTTTGCCCTGCCGTGTTTGATTGCATTAGTAACCGCCTCCTGAGCGATACGATAAAGATGCACAGCCACCTCGGTATCGTCTACCTCAACGGGTTTGTCACATTTGAAGGTACAGCGGACACCAAATAGCTGTTCCATGCTTGCCGCCAATTCCTCTAGTGACGACATCAAACTGCTTGCATCCAAATCTACAGGATGAAGCCCTCTGGCTAAGCCCCGCGCCTGAGCTGTCGCCTGGTTGACAAGTTTCGCTATCTCTGCAACATCGGCAGCTTCCTCCGGTGACTTCGTAGTAAGCTTCTGCTCCAGTACCTTGGTCATAAACGCAACGCCCGTGAGTTGCTGTCCAAGACTATCGTGCAGTTCCTGTCCAAGCCGCTGTTGTTCCCGCTCACTGATATTTAGTATCTCCTTTTCCAGACGTTTACGCCCCTCCACTTCCTCCAGCAATTGTTTATTGGCTTCGGTCAATTTTCCTGTACGCTCCTCAACCAGTTCTTCCAGGTGATGCCGGTATTTCCTCAAATCTTCTTCTGCCCGTTTGTGCTTCGTGATATCAGTGCCATAGATGTTGACATATCCAGCTTCCACAACAGGAGCGGTTATCAGTGAAAAGATTCTGTCTCTGCACACAACCTCAAGCTCTTCGCTCGACCCCGACCTAAGAATTCGCAAAACATACTGGCACCAATGCTCAGGTGCCCCTGAGCCTACTTCGCAGCCCCAGTCCTCCAACAGTTCGGAGCCCGCAGAATTAGCATAAAGAATTACACCGTCTTTGGCAATACGCAATACCGGGTATGGATTTTCAGAAGGAAACTTCGCCATGTTCTTTATTTCCTGCTCAGCCTCTATTCGTGCCAATGCTATACCAATACTGGCACAAATCCCCTCAAAGAAGCTAATCATCTCAGGTGTAAAACGGTCCGGTGAAGTATCGTTAAGCTGCAGGAGCCCCACAGTCTGGTCACCGGAACGCAACGGAATAAGAGCCAATGATTCGTAGCCGGCAGTATTGCAGCGGTTTCGGGTGTATCCCATCCTTTGTTCGGGCGAAGTCGAAGCCAGCAACTTGGTAGTGCTGTTGGTCCAGAAGCTGCCGCCTTCAGTAAAAAAAGGTAAAGCTGAGTCTGTGCGCCCGCTTAGGACATTGCCGCACATGCACTCCAGAACCGGCTTACCTTGCGAATCATAAATTATTTCACCTTTCTGGTCCCGAGCACAGAGATACTTCTCCGCCTCAATAAATTCGGCGTCGAAGCCGTTAGCTATAAAATAGGGGAAATCATCCCCCTCGCACAGACGAATGCCCACGGCGGCAAAACCAGTGGACTCTTTTATGAGTGTGATAATATCCCGAACCATGTCGAACGCTTCGCTTTTCCGGTTAAGACGCTCGAGGATCTTTCCAGCCAGTTCCTGGCGGGATGCTATCTCTTTACGCTCCGTAATGTCGCGCCCATAAAGGTTAACGTAGTCCGCTTCCTGTACAGGGGCAACTACAAATGCGAATATTCTTCCTGCATACTCTGCCTCAACTCTTCTGTGTGAACCCGATGCCAACACCTCTGCAATCGTTTGACACCAGGTATCCGGAACGACCTGACCTACCTCGATGTTCCATTCGGCCAAAAAGAACCTGCTGGCAGCATTAGCATAGAGCAATATCCCGTCCTTCGTGATTCGCAAGACAGGGTTGGGATTTTCAGATGGAAATTTCGCCAGGTTCTTCCGTTCTTCCTCTGCCTGCTTGCGTTCAGTGATGTTTCGCCCGTTTACAACGAAGCCTATTATCTTATTATCCTCACTACAATATGGGTAATAATTGATATCCATGTAACGCCGTCCACAAGCTGGAAAATCGAACCAATCTTGATAGTTTACTTCTTCACCAAGCAAACAACGGTCAGCATTAGGCTTGATAACAGTTTTGAAGAACTCTTCTCCAAACACATCAGCCACTGTATTCCCAATCAACTGTTCCGATGACAATTTAAACGCCTCTATATACGCTTTATTTGCAGCAAGGTAGTTGAACCGCTTATCCAGGATCGCCAGCATGTCGGTAGAACTGGATACAATATGCTCGTATTGATGCAGTGCCTCCTCTGCCTGCTTGCGCTCAGTGATATCCCGGCCGTAAAGGTTGGCATAGTCAGCCTCGAATACCGGAGTAATTTCAAAAGATAACGTTCTGCCCAAATGCTCGGTTTCGACTCTCTTTTGTTTGCCGGAAGTAAAAGCTTTCGATACAACCTGACACCAGTAGTCAGGAACCGTTTGACCTTCCCGGCAGTCCCATTCGGTCAAAAGTGAGTTGCTTGCATCATTTGCGTAAAGCAATTTACCATCCTTGGTGATACGCAGGACAGGATTGGGATTTTCAGATGGAAATTTCGCCAGATTCTCTATCTGCTCCTCAACCTGCCTGCGCTCTTGGATACGCTGCTTCAAACGTTGCCCTCCAAAACTGATTCCGCCCACCCCCAGCAGCCATAACACAAAATGACATAGTCAGCGTTAATATGTGTCCCATCGTGATAGCTTGTATTGGTTCCATGGGAACCGAGACGCTAATACCACCACGCAGTTCGCCTACTTTATATCCTTGTTCAGCATGGCATTTTAAGCAATTTTGTTCGGTAATCATCGGACGCATTAGACGCATGTACTTCTGGTTGTCGAACTTTACAATAGAGCTAACTTCTTTAGCGCCTTGTTCAAAAGCTCGCAGCGCCTTCGTTTCCCACTCATCGGCAGCATTAGCAGGTCGGACAGGCTTGAGACTTGTAATATGGCCGCGTGAACCATATTGTTCTAATCCCAACTCATGGACCTGGCGCGTCATGTACGCTGGGTTTACCAACGTCAAGGCTCGACCTGATGGAGTTGTGATGTCGCGTTCCTCGATGTGGGATAGGTAGGGATTCGGTGGTGTCTTGTCAGTCATTGGGACATAAACTCCACCGTGGCCGGCAGCCCATTGGCGGTAAACAATATCCTTTTCAAATGAATTTCTCGCCTGAATACGTGCCACCCCTTCAGTCTCACGTTTTTGACGAAACAAACTCCATGATAGAATCGACCCAACAAGAATGGTCCATAGAACCAATAGCATCCAAAAGTAATTTCTCAGAACCCTTAATTCTGTTTTAGAACTACTTGGCTTCTCCATAGTCGTTGGGCCTTTTCTCAAAACACTTGGCTTCACTAATAAGTTCTTACCTTCTTGTGTTATCTCAATCTGTTGATAAATGCAACTATCAACTCTCTTGCCTAAAACCTTATAATAACTTTAAGTTTTTCTTAAATTACATACTTTCTGCTATTTTCAATTACCCTATCCGTTTGTTTGGAAACATCCTGCACATACCGTGTTGCCATTTCTAAATCTGCGTGGCCAAGAAAACGTTGTGAACATTAGAATTTCGGTAATTCGAATTTGCCTGTGGTGAGCATAGGCTGCCCCCGATTTCCGTTGTCACGGGGCAGTGATCCAGTCTCCGGTCTATCGCAAACCTCTCAGCAAGAATGAAGAAAAGCAAATAAGGGTAGAGACCGGCTGCGTGCAGCCCAAGAAGGACTAAGGCGCCAATCAAGATTATTTCAGGCCTACCGAACATAGCCAATCGTTTCCCCAACTGCATCCCTGGATTTCGGCAGAATTTCCCCATCCTTGAGGTATAACAACTCTATAATTAGGCTTCCAGCCGCAAAAATCAAGTTAATTTATCTTAGTGATGAAATGTTGGCCGGCTTCCCTTGAAGTTGTAGGCTCCGAAACTCGTCTATTACTAATAGAAACATGTGGCCTGTCCCTACTGGCTGGTAGACTAAAGGCTAACATCGGATTGACAATCCGATGCTCCCTTACAGACTATTCTTGTCTAACAATGCAATCGACTGACACCAAATTGACGCTTTTCACAGATTTTGAGTACCATTAGAATTGACAATGCGAGTAGGAAGTTTTTATAATAAAAGCACTTAAAGATTCTGGCGCCCGTAGCTCAATTGGATAGAGTCGCGGACTTCGAATCCGAAGGTTGCAGGTTCGAGTCCTGCCGGGCGCGGTTTTTGATGTCACTATGGGGGGTGGCTTGTCCGTTACTGTCTAAACTGTCCAATATAGTAGCACTTTGTCCATCGCAAAAGTAAGATTTCGACAAGATTTCAGGTGCATCATACGTCCCCGTCTTGACCTTTCTCTGGCTCTCGCTGCTTGGCAATGACAAATCAGGCAAAGCCTCGAGCGCCTTGCGCTCGTCGTGCTGATTGATATGGGTGTATCGGTCCGTCATTGCGCTGCTTCGGTGTCGTGCCAGCGATTGTCTTACACTCGTCGGCTGCGTGCGCAAATTCGTAATGAAGGTGTGTCTCAAAGCGTGAAAGTCAAACACCTTGCCGCTCTCATCCCTATACGATATCTTGGCATCGGTCAGGTCCGCTTTGAGCATATCAGCCGTCTTATCACTTACGCTAAATGCCTTCGCGCCCGGGAGCTTGTTCACAACGTAGCTCTGCAACTCTACTGCCAAGTCCGCCCTTAACGGTAGTACGTCTGTCTGCCGATGTTTTGAATAACAAGTCTCAACTGTGACTGTCAAGC
>SDBT01007319.1_pt1 | contig 18188 bp, 13 predicted proteins | sample 2277101 | NCBI WGS metagenome assembly SDBT01 (sample SAMN10404973, study PRJNA504765) | marine sediment metagenome | isolation source: marine sediment core GS10_PC15, 103 cmbsf | place: Arctic Ocean: Southern Knipovich Ridge | collected 2010
GAATGAGTCATTTTCCAGCCGTTCGGGTTAGGGCTTTTCCATAATATTTCCCCTGTTTCGCAGTCAACAGCCATCATCAGCGAATCGCCGCCCGGAGCTATTATCGCTTTGTTATCGTCAATAAGAGGACACTGGCCCGCATACCAGGGCGGAACCGTGGTATTGTATTCCCTTACGAGATTTATCATCCATCGAAATTCACCGGTAACCGAATCGAGACATGTAACATGACATTTCGGCCCCATAGTTACAATATATTTTTCAGTAACCGCAGGGACCGTTCGGCTCATACCGTGATTTCGCTTAACTTTTATAGGATAAGAATACCGCCATATATCTTTACCGTCGGCAAGTGACAAACAGCGAATAACATCGTTTTTCCCCTGGCGGTCATAATCAAGAACATAGACCCTTCCAGCTAAAACAGCAACTCCCGCATGTCCTTCGCCGACATCGACCGACCAAAGCAGCGGCGGGCCCTGCTGCGGCCACTTGCTGGCAAGCTGTATATCCTGACTGCTGACCCCATCGAAACCAGAACCTCTAAATCTGGGCCATTCGCCGGGCAAATTGGCCGCTGCAGTCTCAAACTTAGTTAGCTCACCTTTCAATTTAACCGGCCCGGAAAATTCCTCACTCACTGACGGAGTACCGTCTTTGCCAGGCAGCCGCAACACAAATTCAGTCGTGGTATCACTCCTTAACCAGAGAAATACCAGAATCGCCCCCAATACTCCCAGCAATATCGGTATTACTCTTGCTATAAAAAAGTTTTTCACTTGCATACCAATCCTTTATTCACTCCTGAGCGCATCAACAATTTTTCCGCTCAGCGCGATAGAAGTTCCTATCCATATCCATATAACACCGCTAACCGCTATTGCCGTTATTGATAATGTCAATGATAAATAAGGCACTTGCGCAGCTGATTCTTTCAGTACAGGAAAAATCGCCAACAATGCCATTATGGTTCCAATAAGCAAACCGAAAAACATAAGTCCTGCATGTTCATAAAACACCATCAGCTTTAGAGCTTTCCTGCTAAACCCGATTGCCCTCATCATTGCCAGCTCACCCCTTCGGTCAAGAACATTTCGACCAACAACCACGCCAAGACCAACACTCCCAAGAATTAATCCGAAACTTCCCAGCAGTTGAAATATCGACAAATAACTGTTTTCAACGGCACTAAAAGCGGCAAGTTTTTGGCGCGTCGTAGTTACTTCCAGCCCAAAATCCTTTAGCCTCGTTGATAATGCCTCGGAAACACTTTCGGTTTTTTCCTCCGGTGTGTCAACAAGAAAAAACCTGTAACCGGCCTCATCAGGAAAATGTCTGATGAAATCGTCTTCGGCAATTATAAGACTGCCCTGCAATATGGAGTTTTTTAAGATCGCGACTATCCGCACGCGAAACTTTTTACCATTATCGTTAATATATTCGATCTCATCACCTATAGACTTACCAAGGGCCCATTTGACAGTGGCTTCATCTCCGATCCCTGCAACTATACCATCTCCCAGATCAAGATTAAGCAGGTCCCAGCCAGCCGACCTGTTTTCTTCTATCGCCTTTGTGAAAAAAAAGGATTTTCTCTGCTGCAGATTTTTCGGGTCAACACCAAGCAAGCGAGGCTGCTGCGAACGATTCAAATTAAAACAACTGGCATCATCACCATCACGAACCCTCAATTGGACTGTCTCTGTATTTTCCATCTCCTTTGTGTCAAGACCAACGGACTTTTGTCCGGATTTACTATTGATATTATGCAGAACACCTATAGCGGATTCGCCCATCAAGGTAAAACCCCCCACAGCCGACTGCCGTGTTTGCGAATTAGCCAATGGGTCGCGCCTGTTTGCTCCAACGGCGATAACAATAAAAACCCCGAACGCGAGCATTGCAATAACCGCAAGACTTCGCCCGCTTCGTCTCAATGAGTTTCGCCATCCAAGAGCAGCTATCGAAACAGCCGGCCTGACCTTACTGCCGGCGAACATCTTCAATAGTGCATTGGTCATCGCAATTGAAGCAATTAACAATAATCCGCCTGCACCGAAAAAAGCGCCTGCCGAAACACCCCCATCACCTCTGCCGGCAAGAAAGATAACTCTCACAGCCGCTACGGCGAAACCTCCCGATATAAACAATGCCAATCGCCCCTTTGATAGAGATTTTACTGTCCGGAATTGCCACTCAAGGTTTTCATCAAGAAGCTGCCGGACGGATTTGCGCAGTTGCTTACGAAAAGCAAGCCATATCGCCAACAGACAGGCTGCTGCTGCCGCCAAAGCCGCCTTTAACATCGTTGCCGGTTCTACATAAAAAACTATTTGCCATTTACCCGCAGCGCTTTGCCAAATACTTCCGAGACAATATATCATCGCTTTGGTATAAAGCAGCCCTGCCGCTATCCCGCAAACTGTACCGATTGAAGTCAGTATGACCGCTTCGATTAGAAACATTTGTTTTATATTTTTTTCTTCAAAACCCAATGCAAGTAATGTTCCAATTTCGCTGCAGCGTTTTTCAACCCCAAAAACAAAAAGCAGGCCCAAAAGAACCACCGCCGCCGCGATAATAAACATACTAAAGCCCACAAAAAGCCCACCAAAGTCTGTACCTTCGGCACTTGCTTTTGTTCCCAGAGTTCGCACGGGCTGAAAATATAATCTTGGTCCTGCCGACAGGCCAATCCCGTTCAGAATATTTTCAGCAAGTTTTTCTCCGTTGTTCTCGCTTAACGGATAACGCACCGCCGTCAGATTTCCATATCTGTTGGCCCATATTTTTTGCCCTGCCTCTAATGTGATAAAGGCCTTTGGCGTTCCACCGAAGCTGTCCCAATACTTTTCATCTTTCTCGCGTATGTCATTCAGCTCAATCGGTATGCCCGGCTCCCAATCCCTGCAATTATCCATCTCCGCCAATCCGGGAAAATCAGGCATTAGACCAGGATCACCCGCCAGACCCTCAAGCGGTATTACCGCACGCACACGGAATTTGGCGGTCTTTTCTGTAAGCTTTCTCCCGCTGGAAATAGCGAAATAGTCCACCTCAACCAAATCACCCGCCCCGGCGCCAAGGTCATCGCAAAGCCATTGATTTATAATTATTTCATCATCATCCATATCCACCGGGATCAGACTCCTCTCACCATCCGACCTGCTCATAGCGGTTACCATAGAATATGGAGTTGTTTTTTGGCCGGCCCGCAATCGGTTCACAAAATATGTCAGAACTCCAACCGCCCCATTTCCGCTTTTGATGGAAACGTCTCCGATCCCGCTATCTATAAATATCCTGCTGCTTCGCAGCTCAAGCAAATTTCTTTCCGTCTCACTGCGAACTTCCAGCCCCATATCCCCAAGCAGTAAACATTTCCTGACCGCTCTATTGGCATTTTCAGCACTTATCTCAGCCCCTTCATCAGAACCGACAAGCAGCATATTCACCTGGTCGACACGGTCTAATTTCTCCTGTAGCCATTCCAGCGAAACAAATGCGTTCAATGGCGAGATCTGATTCGCCCGCAGGCTAAATAAGCCCGCCTGCGACGAACCGGCGATAGCGGTTACCTTTAATCGAAAACCAATTGATAGATCGGATTCCGGCGTTAACACGATCTCTCGCGACATTAACGCCGGCTTTGCAATTCGAACCAAAATATCATCGCCGACTTTCGCCCCGATTCGGTCGGCAAGCGGTTCATTTATAACAACTCCGGAATTATCCCCGTTTTGAAATGGATTATCTGCTGCCGCAATCTCATAAAACCCCGCGTCAACGCCAAGCACCTCAACTCTATTGGCTCGCCTGGAATCATCGCTGTTTGCAACCATCCCCCTGACTCCCAGCAGAGCAGCTGTCTGAGTACGCAGCTTATCTGCCAGTCTCTCTGCCAGTCCATTCGTAAAAAACTTCTCACCGCCCATCAGGGCAAGTTCGGTACTTCCGAGCCTTTTTTTTACCATCTGCCTCAGACTGTATTCTACCGAATCGCCCACAAAAAGTGACCCCGCCAGAACCGCCGTACCGACAACAACCGCCAGCAGCACGCCAACATTGGCTCTCCAGTAATAAATAAGGCTTCTTTTTATCAGTGAAAATATTTTCACTATTGATTTTCTTTCTTAATGAGTTTGCCCTTTTCAATGGTTAACACCTGATCCATATACTCAGCAAGTCTGCTCGAATGTGTTGCAACAATCAGCGTTACCTCTTCTGTTTTGTTCAATTCTACCAGTAATTCGGCTATTGTCTCTGAGGCCACTGCATCAAGCGACCCTGTCGGCTCATCGGCCAGCAGCAATTTTGGCTTATTGATCAATGCCCTGACAACCGCCACCCGCTGTCTCTGACCAGCCGAAAGTTCGCCGGGCCTGTGATAGAGCCAATCGCCAAGACCTACTCGCTCAAGCAAACCGCCCGCCCACTGCTCTAATGCTTTTCTGGAAGTTGTTTTTGCCCCCACAAGCGTAGGTACCAGAACATTTTCAAGCACTGTGCATTGCGGCAAAAGATGGTGCAGTTGAAAAACAAATCCTATCTGCTCATTACGCATTTTTGCAAGCTGGCTGTCATCAAGTTCCGCCAGGTCCGTATCATCAAAAACAACCCGACCGCCACTTGGCCTGTCGAGCGCACCAATGATATTGAGCAGTGTACTTTTCCCACTGCCGGAAGGCCCTGATATCGCAACGGACTGCCCCTTGCCGACCGTTAGGCTTATATCATCCAAAACAACGACGCTTTTATTTCCCGCTGGTGCCTGATATTCCTTCCTGATATTTATCAATTCAAGCATAATCGCCCTCGGTAAAATTTTTAAGAATCCCTGTGAACACAGATGCTATTCCACTCGCAGCCTTATCAAAATCATATCTGTCCGCCTCTATAGCATCTGAATTATCTGCGCAAACAATATGTATTTTATCCTGCCCGATTTCCAGCCTCTTTTTCATAACATCTCCATAAGATCCATCGGTCGCGATAAAGGCATCAATTCCATGAACACATTCGGCAAGGGCACTCCATCCCTGCTTGTTATACGGCGATGCAAGTTCATCCAGGAATTTTTCTTCACCCTCCAGCAGGCACACAATGCCCACACCAATTGCCTGCTTAAGAGGTTTTGCCAGCCCTGCCAGCAGCACATTCGATAGATATATAACATCCGGCCTGTTCTCTTTCTTATTCAGCCAGCCGATCAGGCGGTCAAGTTCTTTAACTTGATAACCATCCCTGCCCTTCAGCATTGATACTGTCGTTTGGCCTAAAACCTGCGTATTGGTCATCTGGAATTTTCTACTGCACCATTCCAAAAGCCTTTGATTATCAAAGATCCGGTCAAACCAGCCGGGGGTTTTCCGGAAAAAAACGGATTTTTGCTGCAGATAAACATTTATCCCTCCAAAAAAAATAGGTACCTGGCCAGCCAGTTTCTGTCCTCCGGGACGAAACGGCAAATACAATGGGACAACCAGCACTTCATGGCCAAGTCCGCGAAACTCCCGAAGTAAAGCGGCATCTCGCAAACAGTTCGTGCATGTGGAAGTATTGCCGACACCGGGTGCTATTTGAGCTATTTTCATAAGATTTTCCCTTATCGCTTCGGACCAAACGCATAGACATACCCATCGTCACAGCCCACAACAACCAACCCGCCCGCAATAGCTGGCGATGAACTAATGGCCTGGCCGATTTCAAACGACCAGACCTTCCCGCCATCTGAAAGGCTCAACATATATAATCTCCCATCCTCACAACCGACAACAACCTTATCCCCGCAAATTGCCGGCGAACTATCCACCTCCCCAAGTGTCTGGAATGCCCACGCTCTTTCGCCGCTGTCGGTTTCCAAACAGTGGACCCGACTATCTCTTCCGCCAAAGACAACCCGTCCGTCCGCCATAGCGGGCGAGGAATAATAGGGCGCATCAGAATCTGTATATTTCCATAAAATCTGCCCCGATTCGATATCGATTTTTATAAAAGTATTTTCGTAGTTGCCTGCATAAGCATTGCCCCCCGAAACCGCCGCCGCTCCGGCAATAATCGCCCCCGCATCTATACGCCTGATGCCTTCACCATCCCTTGCCGAGACCACATGTATCATGCCGTCACATCCGCCGAAAACTATTCTTCCATCACAGACCGCAACCGTCCCGTTGACATAGCTATCCGTTTCATAACTCCATATAACTTTGCCGTCTTTCGAATCCACACAATACAATTGATTATCGTAGCTTCCCACAAGTATTTGTATATCCTGTCCATTTTCGCCGCGTATCCAGTTTGCCGAGCCTGATATTTTCCCTTCGGTTTGGCACTTCCACTTCAACCGTCCGGTATTCATATCGAGAGCATATAAAAAACCGTCTGCCGAACCGATGTAAACCGAACCATCCACCACGCAAGCCGTTGCCTCGATCGGCCCGCCGGTTTTATAGCTCCACACGCCGCTGCCATTTTCCAGATCGATCGCGTAGACATTCGCGTCGGACGAACCGATGAAAACCTTCCCTTTAACGATTGCCGCTGACGACTTAATTTCATCATCCGTCTTGAATTTCCAAAGAAGTTCCAACGAATCTGATAAATTATTTTGTGCATACCCCTGTAATTTCGGCCCACCATGAAACATGGGCCAATCATTCTTCTCACCAGTTATTGAACCTTCTCGTTGAATATTAACAGCCGTCTCTTTATCAATTTGATGTCCCGGTTTGCGTGGAACGATTTTTGCCAGAATCATTAACGCAAGAATGATAAAAGCAACAAGTAAAAAAATTACTTTGCGCAGAGTATCAGTCATTTTTAATCTTATTAACCTTATCGATAACCGTATTCCGTCAAGCCAGGGTCTCGTTTATTTGTACAAATTTGCACGAATTATACAAGTTTAGTTCATATCACAGTTTACAGGAATTCCTAAAAAAAGTCAATATCGAATGGATATTTTAATTATGTGGTTGTTTTACGTTCAAGAATTCTTTCGATCACATTGTGCATTTGTTCTTCCTGGGCGATTATCGATTGCAGAAGTTTCATCTGCGTTCTGCTGCGATCGAGATTATGGTTTTCGTAGTGGATTTTGTAGTATGTATCACCCGCAAGATGGTCGCCGAGAAAACGGATAAACTGCTCGAATATAATTACCTTTCCGCCGGATACCAGGTGTTTTTTTTCAGTATTGGTAAGAAATCCCCGGGTTTCCTGTACGAAGCCTTTGACGAGTTTTTCAAACCTCGGCATTTGCATTACCACTTTCGACAGGTCCGGCTCGTCCTCCTCGGCAGTGGTGGTAGCAGTGCGAACCATATCACCAAAATCATAGAGTGACAGGCCCGGCATAACTGTGTCCAAATCGATAACGCAAACGCCACTGCCGTTTTTTTCGTCAAGCATAATATTATTAATCTTTGTATCGTTATGGGTAATACGGACAGGAATCTGTCCCTTATCAACCAGATTCAGCAAAACATCACAAATCCATGCATGTTCGATCGCAAAGTCGATTTCGGACTTTACGCTGTCGGCACGATTGCAGGGGTCGGCTTTCAGTATCCGCTGAAAATCCCTGAATCGTTTTGGGGTGTTGTGAAAATCAGGTATCGTTTCATGCAGCTGCGGCTCGGGCAGGTCGATGAGCATTTTCTGGAACCAGCCGAACATCCTGGCGGCTTCAAAAGCCTGTGCACTATTTTCCATAACATCGCGGGTAAAAGCGTTTTCGATAAGATTATACATGCGCCAATAATTCCCGTTTTCCTCCTTATAGCAGCCGGTGTTATCATCGGTATTGATAACCATCAGCTGCCGAGCTGACAGCCCGCGGTCGTATGACTGTAATTTTTCGCGAATATGATTGGTAATACGAATGATGTTTTCCATCATAGCCGGCGGATTCTTGAATATCTCGTGGTTAATCCGCTGCATAACATAGCGAAAAGCTTTTCTGTCCTTTTCGCAAACTACCACAAATGTATCATTGATATGTCCGCTTCCGAAAGGTTTGGCCTGGCAGAACTCCCCTTCAATGTGAAAGTGCTTAGCTATCGATTTGATGTTGTGCTGCATTATTTGCCCCAGAGTTTTTTAGGATATATGTCTGCTTTTATCAGGCTGTTGACCCGCGCAATGGCCTTGGGTTTATCTTCGCGGTAAGTTATACCAAACCACTGGTCGTGGCTTTTGAGTACTCTCACGGAAGCCTGGCCGCTTTCAACCAGTTCATCAACCACAAATGGAATGAAAAACTCGGCCTTATTATCGTTGCCGCGTTTGCGAAGAAAATCATTAAATTTCCTCTGTAGGTAGTCAAAAACAGATGGCTGAAAACCCCACAGATTCATCGAAACAACTTCGTCGCCTGTCAATGAATTTGGCGTTCCATCTTCATCGAAATAACGGGCCGCATTTCCGACCTTTTCAACCTTTGCCCGCTCAACGACCTTTGTCATGAACATCTGGTCATTACATTGGCACACACCCCGTGCGACGGTTCCGTATTCGCTAAGCGTATTACGAAGCACAAAGCCAACCATAGAGTAATCGGTGGTTTTGGCAGGGTTGCTGTTTGCTAAATAATCGTAAATCATACCGAACGAATCCTGTCCGTAATAATCGTCAGCGTTGATGACGGCGAAAGGCTCATTGATTACATCTTTGGCTACGAGGACGGCATGGCCCGTGCCCCATGGTTTTTCACGGTCCTCCGGAAGTGCAAACCCATCCAGACATCCATCCAGCTCCTGGTATGCATAGGCAGTCTCGACTATACCATCAAATTTGCTGCCTATCTTCTCCCTGAACGCATCTTCAAAATAATGGCTAATTACGAAGACAAGCTTGCTGAATCCTGCCTTTATCGCATCATAAATGGAATAGTCAATGATAATCTCACCGTTTGGGCCGATGGGGTCGATCTGCTTTAGACCGCCGTATCGGCGACCCATACCAGCCGCGATAATTAACAATGATGGTTTCATCTTAAAATCTTAATCGACAAACACATTATCTGATCCGCAAAAAATAACTTCTTAATCGTTTGAGAACAAGTGGTTACGGGGCAGTGCGGATGAGAGGATTCGAACCTCCACGGGGTTGCCCCCACAGGCACCTGAAGCCTGCGCGTCTGCCAATTCCGCCACATCCGCGGCGATTTCGCTACAATAACCTTTTCCGGCGTTCTGTCAAGCCATTTGAGCCTTTAATTCACTCAATACTAATCTATTCCCTCTAATTTCCCACCAGACTGAGCAGGATTGGGCATATGAGGGAGATTTAACCATTGCAAAAGCCGATTGGGAGCAGTAGGATAGATTTAACAGAAAACCTGCTAATAGGATGGCCAGCTTTGCTACCCATTGTGAATTTTAACAGGGTTTTTATGCCGCATAATGTTTTGATAATTGTTTTGATATTTCTTATTGTTCTGCTTGTCGGTTGGTTTGTTGTCAAGCGTTTGCTGCGGAATGCTCGGCGTGTTAAGCTGCTGGCGGCAGAGATACCGGCTGAGTGGATCGCGATCATCGAAGCGAACGTACCGATCTATGCTAAACTGCCCGATGAGTTGAAGGCTCATCTTCATGGGCTTGTAAATGTATTTCTTGCAGAGAAAAAATTTGAGGGTTGCAACGGGCAGGAGATCACTGACCAGGTGCGTGTTACAGTTGCGGCGCAGGCTTGTATGCTGCTGCTGAACCGGCCTGCGAAACATTATCCGAAGCTAAAAACGATCTACATGTATCCGCATACATACGTCGCAAAGGGTGAAGGAAACACAGGCGCCCGGCTTGGCGAGTCGTGGCAGAATGGACCTGTCGTGCTTGCATGGGACAGCGTTACCGGTGGGGCCAGGAATATACATGACGGCAAAAACGTTGTGTTCCACGAATTCTCCCATCGGCTTGATCAGGAGGACGGCCAAGCCGATGGTGCTCCGATCCTTGAAAACAGGTCATGCTACAAGACATGGGCATCTGTCCTGGGCAAAGAGTATGAAGCATTGCAGAACAAAACACGCAGACGAAGAAAAAGCGTGATAAATAAATACGGAGCCACGCATCCGGTGGAATTCTTTGCGGTGGCAACGGAAGCTTTTTTCGAAAAACCGAAACAGATGCATAAAAAACAGCCGGAATTGTATGAGGAGTTGAAGAGTTATTATAAGATGAATCCACTAAGCTGGTCGTAATGCTAAGGGGTGAATTCACTCCCCAGAGGAAGGCCGAAAAAAGGTACCGGACACCTTTAATTCACCTCAAGTTCTGTTCGGATCAGTTTGCAAGGCATGCGCAGCCAGAATCAATTCAACAATAGTGTCTACCTCATCCAAAACCTCCGCCGGTAATATTATCTCAAGTTTGTCGGGCGTCTGGTTGAACTTGACATCAACTCCGCCGTGGATCTTTGCCTTTAGCACTTTTTGTTTCAAACCTGAAAGGACAAGTTTATCTTTTTCCGTCAACGACAGGATATGCAGATATACCGTTTTGTCCTTGTAAACACTTCCTCCCCATCTTCCCGGTTTCCATGGACCGCCGCGAGTTCCATAAATCGCTTTTGCATTCTTCTTGACCCATACCCCGGCTTGCTTGAGTGCCTTAACCTGATCCGGGTGAAATTCACCGCTCCATTGTGGCCCCCAGCTCAACAGCATGTTACCATCGCCTGTCAATGTTTTTACCAGTATCCCGATGATCTCTTCGGGGCTTTTGGTCGGGGTTTTGCTGTAGGACCAACTATCGCACAAACAAATACAGCTCTCCCAGGGTCTGTGGTTCTGGAACATACCTATCTGCTGCTCAGGTGTATCGAAATCGCCCGGGATACTTGCACGATTGTTAATGATGATGCCCGGTTGAAGTTTGCGTATCATACGCGAAAGGTTTTCTGAATCCCACATTTCGGCGGTGAACATGCCGCCCCACCAGACAGCGTCAAACCAGAAAATATCAAGCTTGCCGTACTTGGTGCACAGTTCCCGGCAGACATTATACTGATATTCAATATACTTTTTATGTGACGGACCCATGGGGCTGGTTTCACCGGGCTTTAAGGTCCATTGCCTTTTGAGAGCGATGACTTTTTCCGGATCAACGGGGCAATAGTCCGGATGGTACCAGTCGCGTTGTGAATAATATACGCCAAATTTCATACCGGCTTTATGACAGGCATCGGATATTTCTTTAACGAAATCCCTGCCAAATGGTGTATTGGTGATCTTAAAGTCAGAAAATTCCGTATCCCACATATGGAACCCATCATGATGTTTGGCAATAGCAACAATATACTTCATCCCTGCGCCTTTTGCATATTCAACAATTTTTGCGGCGTCAAACTCAGGCAGCTTCATCTCTTCGGGCCACCTGGTCCAGACAGATGTCGGATAAGGGCCACTGCCAAGATCTGGGAACTTGCGCACTTTACATATACCCCAGCTAAGATCCTTTTGCTTGTGTGTTGAAAGACCGAAGTGGATAAACATGCCAAACTTTGCATCCCTGAACCACTGGAGATCTTCTTCCCTGGCAAAATTGCTTGCTTTCCATTGTTCCTTCGTAAATACCTGGTAGAGCTTCATAGGTTCCCTGGGCCTGGAATCATCTTCGAGCACCGACCAGCACGCAAAAAGCTCAGATACATTACAAAGAAGAAAAACTAACAAAATAACTGTCTTGGTACATTTCATACGATTGTCTTCTAATAGTAATTTGATTTGGGTTTTCCTAATTTTTTTTCTTTTCCAGGATAGAAGATACTATACCTGAGAGGCAAAAAATTACGCCTAGATTAAATGATCCACTTTCAAAACTCAGGAGAATTAAAGGTGTCCGGTACCTTTTTTCGTCTCTAATTTTTGTTTATTTTCATTCACTCTCAATCTTTTTTTACATAAACCGTCTGGCTTGGGAACGCGAATTCAATCTTTTCGGCCTCGAATCGTTTCATGATCTTAAAGTTCACTCGTTCGTTCACCTCAAGATACAGCCTGTAATCAGCGGGCTTTACCCAGTAGCTCATATAAACATTTAGGGACCAGTCGTTAAAGTCGCTGAAATATACCCTTGGCAGCCTGTCCGCATCGGTATTTACTTCAGGTGTATCTTTTAGAACTTCCTTGATTATCTCCACTGCCTTTTGTGTCTTAACGCTGCCGCTGCCATAAGTAATGGTAATATTTGAGGTCCGACGAATAGACGGCCGTCTCCCGACATTCTCGATCGGGCTGTTGGCAATCGTGTTATTCGGGATCGTCACCAGATTACCCTGCAACGTTCGAATACGGGTACTGCGAAAACCAACCTCCTCAATGGTACCATAGTGACCCTCAATTTTAACGAGCTCGCCAACCTGAAATGGCCTGTCGGCAAATATCGTAATGGACCCGAAGAAATTTGCTATCGTATCCTTAGCCGCCAGGGCGATCGCGATACCGCCAACACCGGCACCCATAATCAGAGAAGTAACCTTACCGCCCGCAATACTCTCGGCAATGAACAAACCGGCAACTATCGAAATCGTGATACGAAGAGACTTGCGAATAACGGGAACAAGCATATCGTCAAGAGTCGTCTCGGTCTTGCGAACTACCCGGTTCAGATAATACTCGGCCACATCCACCAGCCGATACAATGCATAAGCCACTGCTATTGCACCGGCCACCTCGGCCGTCTTTGTCCACCCGTTTAAAAATATCTCTCTGATACCGCTGTCGTCGTCAAAGACCAAAAACAACTTGCACATATTCAGCCCAAAAGCAAAAACCGCCACATAAATTGGTTTAGCCAGCGATTTTAGCATCAGCGTTACGGCGTTTTCACCTGACCGCTGAGATTGTTTTTTAGCGACAGCCTCAGTAGCAAACTGTGCTATTCGGCCAGCGACCATTGTTGTCAGTATCCCCAGCAGCACAAGGGCGAATCGCCATGCTGCGTTGCCCCTGATAAGTTCATAATTGACTATTCCAGAAACCGCCGGGGCCTCAGCCAAAATCTTACAAAAAGCGATAACCATAAATTCACTCCTTTACCAAATTCTCAAACTGACCGAAAAACCAACCCGTCTTCGCATAACACTTTTCGCTATAACTGGTTATACCGTTTTTGTTTTTTTGTTAAAATGGTCCCGCCGAAGGCGGCTCCATAGTTTTGCACTTTGCACTTTAAATTTTAAACGTTCAAACTGACCACCGGTCAGTTTGAACAATTATACACAAGCGCAGACGGATTACCACTAAAACAGTTAGAAAATTTTAACACTTACAGGGCACTGGATACAGGCGGGATTATTTATCGCTCAGACGCGGGCAAAACTGGTTCTAAGGCACAGTTTGGCAAGTTCGTCAAGCTGGGCAGAGACTTTTTCAATCTGGTTATCGTGGAGTATACGCTCTATATCATCGGCCTTTTCGGTATATACCGGGAAACCGGCAAACCCGCTGAGTTCCCTGAGAGAATGTATGCGGAGGCATAACTCATGCAAGTTGTTCTGCTCAAGGGCATCACGCATTTGTTCTATCCGCTCAGGCAAATCTTTAACAAAAACATCAATCATTTTGTGGTAATCGGGATTTTCGGAAAGCGAAGAGATTATGCTATCGCCGCTGGTGGCATTTTCAAGGTGTTTCTTCTGCCGTATGAACCGGCTTATCTTCTTAAGAAGCAACTCGCTTTTGGCGGGTTTGAAGATATAATCGTCGCAACCGATTTCGAGACAGTCCAGCTTACTCTTTCTGTCTGCACCGGCGCTTATTGCTATGATGGGTGTCTTTGAATTCAGCCCGCCGGACCTGATGATCCTTGTAGCCTCAAGACCGTTTATGCCGGGCATCTGGATATCCATAAGAATAATATCAAATTTTTCGCTTTCAGCAAGATTGACGGCCTCCTCGCCGCTCTCGCAGGAAATTACCTTGTGGCCGGCTTTCTTCAGAACGGTACTGATGAGTATGTTGTTTTCAGGAATATCGTCAACAGTGAGTATGTATGCCGATGCACTGCCGCTTGACAACGATTCAGTTGGTTCGTCTTCATCTGTCCGGATTTCCTCTTCAGGTTCAAGTGGAGTTTTATCCGGCAGAAAAGAAGAGTTGATGTTCGCTTCAATGGAAATTTCGTCCAGACTATCGAGCAGATTTTCAGAGCTTGTGCAAATCATATTGACAAATTCGATCTGTTCGGGATCGAGCCTTTCTTGCCGGAGAAGCTCTGCCGAACCTATAATACCGCTTACAGAGGTGCGTATCTCATAGCTCATTTTAGCAAAGAGCTGATCCCGGGCTTTACTGATCCGCTCGGCATCCTCTGCCAAAGCGCTAACATTGGTAATATTCATAACAACACCGGCGTATACTTGTTGTGCAAAGACAGGCTGGGCGGTTATCTGGAAATGATTACCATTGATTGTGTGCTGGAAAGTTTTGGCCTCGCTTTCCGGAGCGGACTTGAAACTTTCTATAACGCTTTTGAGAGTCTCTGCTGACTCGCCACGCATACAGTCAAAAACAGACTTACCCAAAACAACCTCTTCCGGTTTGTCGAATAGATTTGAAAAATAAGAATTAGCCTCCATTATGGTATCAACAGAATCCAGAGAAACAACACCAGTCGGCATAATCGAAAACACATCCGTGAAATGCGGCAGTTCGGAAGCGATAATCCGGCTTATCTCTTTAAGGTGCATCGGATCTATATGCATTCCAAGCACACCGCGAACAGAACCTGTTGCGGTATCATGGAGTGGAATTTTACTTGTGATTACCGTGAATGGTTTTCCGCTGGCATCAATTATCTCCTCTTTGATATTGAATAAGGCCGCATCAGACTTTATGACTTCGCTGTCCTGTTTTTTAAACCGCTCGGTGAGTTCTTTCGACAGGCCAAGGTCGTAATCAGTTTTGCCGATGACATTGACCGCCGTGCCTATACCGTAAATTTTAGCGAAACTGTCACTGCAGCCACGATAAACAAATTCAGTATCTTTCCAGAAGATACAGTACGGTACATTCTCAATAATGGTTTTAATTAGTTGTTTCTGGTTCTCGAAGTCGGCAATCTTTTTTTCGCAGTGCCTTACGGTTGCCTGTAATTCTTTGTTAGCGGCACTTATAACCTCTTGAGCCCTGAATTTGTTTTTCTTCGAGTTGTCCATATAGAAAACTGCCACAACGACAGAAGCAATAGTAACAGAACATACCACCGCCATAACCATATCCGTTATTGCAACAAAACATAATACCGAGCCAACGCATGCGATGAAAACTCCCAGAGCTGCAATTTTTTGTTCTCTTGTCATATTTTTTGCCTCTGCTGTCACATATTAAACGCTTCCATTGCTGCCGCCAGCGGTTCGCCAAAGCCAAACCGCAAATCTTACCAGCAACGTATCGACCATCGCAGAGTCGTCCTTAATATCCAACCCTCGCCAACCTGCATCGACCGATAACAACACAAAATGAGCCGATATCGCCAAGTTTAACAAAAAACTTTTACACGAATCGCCCGATAAAAATCAGTCACTCCACAGCATCCACTCAATTCAGCCAAAATTATCCTGCACACCCAGTTTTTCTGCAGCCTGGCCAGCAGACTTCCCTGCAGTTTGTGCAATTGGACAAGGTTGCCTACAAGTGCCTCCTCTCGGCCACATTCATTCCGGCCTGCATCAGTGGGTTTTCCCGCCAACCCGCCTGCCCCATTATCCGTGCCATTGCCGAAGCCGCTATTCTTCGATTGTTTTACCATAATTGAGTTCTTGACTTTCTACACAATCAGGTATATACTTACCGCCGAATGCAGGCTGTAGTATAATTATCGTCGCATTTGCGTAAAAACACAGGGCAGATAATCACATTTGCGAGATATTATGGAAGTTTTTGACGAAAAAGCGACAATCAGCCGGGTAATCCAGCTTAGAAAACAGTTCGCCGGTGAGAGAGGCAAGAGCAAATTTGCCAGGGCACTTGGCATAAGTGCCTCTACATACAACTATTACGAAAACGACCGGCTGGCCCCGATAGCGATTCTCCTGAACATTTGCCAGCTAACAGGCTGCGATTTGCACTGGCTGCTGACCGGTAAGGAAAAGGCCTCTACGGGGAATTTGCCAGCAGGTGGCACACTTACCGACAAAATCAGCGACCTTCTTGAATCTAACCCCCAGGCTGAATCGGCCCTTGCCGCATTTATCGAATTGCTGGGCGAAAAGAAGGATGTTGAAAAAAGGCTCTCGTCGAAACTGCCGACCCCCTCGCCTGCCAGGCCGGATTGGATACCCGTTCTCGGACGCACTGCCGCTGGCATCGCACATTTTTGGGACCAGGCCGCCCTTCCTGACCCAAAACAAGCCGTTGTCCAGCTCGATGAGCTTGTTGAAAAATACATAGGCAGAGCGATTGTTTCCTCATTGGATGTTGATTTGACCGTAGATTTTCAGCTCAGCCCGACGGTAAAACAGCTTGGTGCCCAAGCCGCCAACCTTATTCAGGTCAGCGGATCTTCCAGCGGCCGAACCGCCCCTCAGGTGGTTCAATTCGTGCAATGCCGCCAGATCCGCGAGCTTTTTCCGGATGCATTTGCGCTGCAAATTGATGGCGACAGTATGGCTCCCCGGATAAAGGATGGTGATATTGTCATTTTAAGTCCTTCGGTCACCGCCGCTCAGGGCCAGGTAGCAGTTGTCCGCCTCGCAGGCCAGATCGGCGTAACATGTAAACTTATAAGAACTACTCAAGACCACCTGCACCTTATACCGATAAACGAGAATTATGAGATTAAGGTCACCGACAAAAAAAATCTGTTATGGGCACTTGCGGTGCTATGCCACATGAGGGTATGATCCAACAGTACAAATCCTAAATTCTAATATCTAAATCCTAAACAATATCTAATTTTCAAATACCCAAATTTCAAAACCGTTAAAGAAAGGCATAAGACAAAAAAAAATTAGCCACAGAGGCCATCTGCCAGAGGCGGATTTCGCTACGCTCAACACGGACGCAGAGACACTGATTTCTGACAGGATTACAGGATATATTTCGGCTGGTGGATTCTCCGAATCCCCTATGGTCAGATTAAAATCAACCTTTTGTAAGTAAACTTCCATCGGCTTGATTTTGTCTGACTAGCGGGCTAACGCCCTGAACAGCCGAAATGGTAACACTTTTAGATTTTTAAATGATTTACACGGATTCTTATCCCGGCGCTTGCGCTTCGGGCTTTTTTGGGTTTGGCGGGAAGTTGAGGCAGGCGAACTCGCCGTGCAGCTCGACGGCCTTTTTATCATAGGCTTTCGCGGCATCGATCTCGGTGGCAAAGGTTCCGATATGGCAGGTTTTGTTGTTGAAGTGTACGCGGGCGGTCCATTTTTTTTCGTACCTGTCTCTGTTGATGCCTTTATATTTCGAGACCCCATTTCTCGAAGGCTTATTGCAACTGTTCTGGGCGTGTGTGCATAAACGCAGATTGCTCTTGCAGTTGTTGAGGCCGTTGCGGTCGATATGGTCAACGGATAAATGGTCCGGCGCGGCCATTATCACACGGTGCATCTTAACATTTTTTCGATCACATTTTCTGACGGCATAAAATTTGGTTTTGGTAGGTCCGTTGGCGAACCATTGAAATTTGGCCAGCCGGTAATAGTCCTCGGCATCGACGAGAGCGAATTGTCCGCAGGTAAGGGGAATTCTTCGGGTCGCTTCGGAGCCTGCTTTGAAGGTACTGCTTGGGTAGAAATTGGGGCAGGATTGTTCGAGTTGTACTATCCGCCATCTGCCGATGTGGCTGGCCCTTTGCTTACAGCCGAGCATCGGACGGTTGGCGCCCATCATCCAGATCGAAAAAAAGCAGTTATCGCAACGGATATGATTCGTATTGCGTATGTCGTGATGCGTATTGCGTATGTCGTGATTCGTATTGCGTATGTCGTGATTCGTATTGCGTATGTCGTGATGCGTATTGTGTATCATAAAATCCTTAAAAATAGAACATAGCTTGCACATCAGGCGGTAAAGGCATAAGGCACAAGGCACAAGGCAGAAAAAAAGTAAGCCCTCTATACTTTGCACGAACTTGCGTCTCTCATGCGAAAATAGGGAATTTTTATAGTTGCGAAAATCGATAAGTGTAGGTGAGGAATGGAGATAAATTTTTTTATTTTTTTACCCAATAGCACGATAGTAT
>SDBT01007320.1_pt1 | contig 18188 bp, 16 predicted proteins | sample 2277101 | NCBI WGS metagenome assembly SDBT01 (sample SAMN10404973, study PRJNA504765) | marine sediment metagenome | isolation source: marine sediment core GS10_PC15, 103 cmbsf | place: Arctic Ocean: Southern Knipovich Ridge | collected 2010
TTCATTGTCCCCATCTTGTCACACATTTTATTTTTTTCAAACCGAACAAGCAAACTCTGCAGTACCGGAAAAAATCGATTCGATCACTTAACTCAGTTGGATCAAGTGATTTGCCCAAACACTACATACAAAGACTATTTCGGAGGACACTCAAATTTTAAGGAGTAAAAACTGAAATTGTCAAGTACAAATTCAAAAAAACAACCCGCATTCAAATTCTGTAGAAATTACATTTCAAACAAAATCCTTTTGATGGAAGTCGAAGAAAGTTCAATCGAACAACCGAGTTATCTTCAAATGGCAAATAACAATGCGAGGAGTGTTAATCATCTTATCTTTCCAAATTGGATTACTGTCTCGAAGCTTCTCCGTAGCACAAAGACGCCCGGAACAGCGTTAATTCGAAAGAGCGGAGACCCACGAAGATATGACCATCTTATAATCTGTCTTTTCCGTGACAACAAAATCGAAGAGCACTACATCTCTCCACAAGATCTCGACAAACGCGGCTTGCACGACATTCTCTCCGAATATGATCCTTGTAAATTTCTCCTTTGTCTCGATGATCAAGGATTGAAATCTTTTCGTTTAGAAAACAAGGAACACGTGTTGAATCCTTCTTCAAAAATAGAAAAACTTTTTTTTTTATCAAAATAAACAATGCGTTTCAATTTGACGCGAAATCTCCTGCGTGGTTATGCTTTAGACAGCAACATCACCATGAAGATATTGAAGAATATTGTTTTGATCAAAAACGGTTCGTCTATGAAATATTCTTCGATATCTTTCATAGTGATGCTATGGTTGAGAAGAAGTTTCAGAACTGAAAGATCCGCGAGTCGATCTTTCAGTTCTGAAACTTCTTCTCAAAGATCTTCGTGTCGAGCTTGCCAAATTTTAAAAAAATCAGATTTCATTCTTTTTTAATTGTTGTCATAAGAAAGAACGCCTCGAAGCCAGAATGGATTTTGAAGATCTTCATCGAGTTGACCCTTCTTCTGACAACAGTTGTGCAATTGGACATGCAAACACACTTGCTTGCAAAGATGATTGACACTCAATTTTTTGTCTAGTTTTCCAACTTGATCCAAAATAACTCGAACCAACAACAGAAAGCCGCGCTGATAGGATTCTTTGAAAAAGCGAAACTCTCTTGGCCTTACATTATTTAACGAATGATATCATTTTCGTATTTCCGAAGAGTGATATCATTTCCGAAGAGTGATATCATTTTCGAAGAGTGATATCATTTTCGTAGAGTGATATCATTTCCGAAGAGTGATATCATTTTCGTAGAGTGATATCATTTCCGAAGAGTGATTCCGTTATGACGATTTTGAGTACTCGGAAAAAGAAGTTTCGTCAGAGGAAGACTAAACCAGAACTTCGGCCGGTCTCATTTTAATTCACGTTCATCTCTTTCTTTTCAAGAATGTATTTAATGATTTTTCGCAAATACCACAGTTGAATTCCATTTCTTTTAAAAAATTATGTGGTTGGTTCTTATTAAGCCTCCGAGAAAATTGTAAATGCAATTTTTGGGATTAATGACGGAATGGATGACGGTTTGTTCGGTTTGGAAAAAAATAAAAAATGAAAAGCGGACTAGAAACTTCCGGCGAGGCGGGAGGACAAGGTTTGTAGGACAACCATGGTATATTCCATGTCCGCGTTAAATATCAAAGTCATTGAAGGGGTCAGGGTCGGAATCGTCTTCAGAAGACGTATCACAAGAAAGGTCCGAATCCCCCCATTTACTCTCCAGTGGGAGATCACTGCGAAATCTGATGGAAGTGCATTTGTTTTGGTCTAGTAGAATTTTGTTTGTAACCATCACACAACACCATTCGGTATCCCAACTTGCTTCGTTTTTAAGGTCGTGAAAATGATAAGTAATCTTATCGTCGAAGCATAAACCAATGAATGTTGATATAGTATCCCCTTTCCAAAGGCTTCTTAATATTCGTTCACGGGAATCCTCCCATACCATTATCCTTGATAATTTCGGGCATACCTGAGCTACAGACATCAATACTTGACCACTAAGATCGTAACATGTCGAAAATCTGATGTAATTGAGCAAAGGACATCCCAACGCAAGAGATTTCAATCCAATGGCCGTGATTTTGGGGTGGGAGTTCAATTCGATGTGCTCGAGCAATCCACATCCCGTAGAAAGAGATTTCAAGGCATCATCGGTAATTCGATCACTGTTTTCCAAAATAATTTTTTTGACAAAGCCGAGTTGAGAAAGATACGGGAACCCATCGTCACTGATATTTCCCGAATGACCCAAATTGATCTCTTGGATGTCTTGACATTTTTGAAAGAGATATTTTAATTCGGAATTAGAAATCATCCAACCCCGAAATTCAATTGATTTGATATGAGGAAAAACTCGGCATAATGCTTGGAATTTCGATAAAGAAAATTTAAACTGCCAAAATGACTCTTCTACCCATAAAATTAAATCCCCGACCACTTCTGCGAATTTTTTACACACGTGGGAAAGCTTTACCAGATTATTGAAGGACAACATCCCTAAAATGGTGCCTATGACATCATTCCCCAGTTTGAAAATAATAGTATTCTCGGGTTTAAAAATCTTTTCAAGACCTGGATTTTCGGGACATTTACGTTTTTCCATACTTTTCTGGAATTGATCGAAATGAATTATCTCTTTCTTTTCAGGAATTTATTTGCTAATATTTTAAGAAAAAAACGATTCTATCATTTAAAAGATTCTGAATTTTTATATGCGTCTGAATAGAACTTCCCATCCCAGATTGATTCAACGTCAAAAACTATGTATATTGTTCGATATGAACCTTTCATGTTCCCAGCGGAAAAACTCAAGTGCAAGCATGGAGATAAATGTTGGCAAACGAGCGTGAACCACTTGAGCAAATATGCCCACAAAACAGCAAGTTGGTGCAAGAAATGTACAGAAACCAAATTCAAATGCCCTGGTTATTGCTACGGAGAGTCTGAGAAATATCTCGACTATGGTGGATGCTCTCAATGTGGTCATGAGGGCTATATGCATGAACCATATCTGCCGGATTGTCGATATGGCTCAAAATGCACGCGAAAAAATAGGCAACACCTTGAACGCTTCTATCATCCCGAGAAGTGCAGTGAACCCTCCGTGTCTCATTCAAATACGCCTTTGAACCATCCCTTGACATCCGGCGGCGAGCACCCCGCAACTCATCAAAAATCGCCTTCGAGTGATATCCTGATATCTGCCGGCGAACAACCACCACTATCCGACAAAGGCCAGAAGCATAACTCTATTGGTTTTAAGAATGACTGAATTTCCTGTTTTGGTGTTTATAAATTCATTGACAGTCGATCGAATTGTTGGCGGTTTTTCCATTCATAAATTTTGATTCGTGAAAGATAACACATTTTTATCCTAACTCCTTTTACTGGTTACGTTTTTTTTTGCACTGCAAGAATAATTGCTTGGTCTTCTGTGATCTGGATCCGGTTCACATTCACAGCACTGCAAGAATAATTGCTTGGCCTTCTGTGATCTGGATCCGGTTCACATTCCCAGCACAGACAGGCGATTTCGTTTTCCGGAAAGTCGGGATCGTTTTCCATTTTGATTTTGAGACGTTCGAGACGTTCGAGCCGTTTTTTTGCTTTTCTTTCTTCTGTCCATGCTTCAATCTTATAGTCCTCAATTAGGTCTTGTTTCGTATAACAATAATGATCAGTCGAGCTAGCAATTCCACACCAAGGGCAATTTCCAGTTCCTCTCTCCATCTTTGATCGGTTTTTGTTTTGTTTTTGGCAAGTGAAAAAACAAAGTGCGGGAAAATGTTTTTTAGTGTTTTTGAAAAAAATCAAAAATGAATAGTTTCGAATATCAATAAGATCCGGTCCGTAAAAAACACTTTAATCTTTCCCCCCAAACCAACCAAACGGAAATCCATCATCGCCGTGTGTTCGACTCCATGGACACTCGTCAAAATCGAGTTGATTTGTTGTTATATGATGTGCATAGTTTTCAATAGCCATGTTGAATTTCGAGGCCTTGTTCAGAATATACTGGCGACTGATAAAGCCCTGTGATTAAGGGAAACTAATCAGCGCGGATGCCAAGCGACGCGAGAAACAAACCTCTTTTCGGATCTGTCTGCTTAGGTTGGTGTGATGGAATTTTAGGTTGAACATGATCACTTCCTTGTGAGATAAGATATCATCCGGTTTTGAGATGGATTTTGTTAAGAAAGCGACACGCTTATGGGCATCAGAACTGTACTTTCCAATATAGCCCGTGACATACACCATGATGCGCCCTTTCAGAAATCCCAGCGTAGGCCACTTTTTGATGCGTATTGCGTGATGCAGAGTCTGATACGGTTTCTTGCTGGAAATCTTCTCCAGGAGATGTTGCGGCTTGAATAAGGCATCACCCAGATGTTTCTCCAATAGCTCGTCCAGGAATTGCGGTGTTCCTTCCCCTCGCAGGGCATCCCATTTGATATCGAGGAATAAAGAGAGTATCTGGTGGTGAGGATTTTCCTGGTGATATTGGGCTATTGCGCGCAAGCCATCTGATAACATAGAAACCGAAGTTTTGCGATCACAAGAGTCGTGGAAAACCATCCAATCCTCATTCACAAATTCTTGTATATCCAGCTCCACGGATCTCAAAAATCGCATCTCTAGTTGCTCTTTCAAAGCGATTTCTTGTTCATATGAATTGTGCGAGGATTTCTGAAAGATCTGATTCAAAAGGAGAGAATCATAATCACTGAGTCGATCTCCCGGGTTTCGCTTCAGTGGTGCATCGTTAGGCTCTGGTTCATTCGTCGAATTACAATGCCATGTTAATGTTAGTAGTCCGAATGCTACTATAAGAAGCCCGACGATTACACCGGCTGCCAGCCTCAGCTGAAAATTCGGATTTTCTCGAGGCCTGGCCATCCCTTTACCAAAAAGTGTTTTTTTGTATAATATGAGAAGAATAAACAACAGTCTACCAAAAACATGCAGATTTCTCATTTTTCAAGAGTTTATGCCAATGGTATCCCTTCTATTAATGCGTTGAATTTGATCTACCCGCGGGAGGCGGGTGTTCGTTTCGCCAAATTGCCAGATGATCAAGGAATGAGCACGCAGTTACGGGCTGCGCAATTGTCGCTATTCTTTGTGCTACGTGAAGAATCCTTGCGAATCTTTGCGGATACTATGGATAGGAAAAAGACTCGTGAAGAAATGAGTGTATAGGAAAGGCTAGAACTTGATTCAGCGAACCGCGAATTTACCAAAATGACAGAAGAACATTCAAGTTCGACTCAGTGGCTTATGGACAAAGAAAAAACTATAGGTACGATTGGCTATAGCAATTTGGCATCTTCATTAGTGCATGCTGATGCTGCCAGGAAAAAAGCGCATCAACTGCTTGAACGACGAGCGGAACGAATTGTGGAGGGGAAACAATTCGTCAATCCGTCATTTTTTATCGAAAAGGGCCAATATGGAGACTTTGAATGGATGATCAAGTCTGAGGATTACAAAGACGCCTTATTCATTTTTAATGACAATGTTGAAGATCACAAGTCGGATGTCATAGGCGGCGGAAATGCAATCATTCGGCCTTTCAACAAATATGGATTGCATTCGGAGTATCCAAGATCGGCCGGCATACCGACAGGTCAAGGCTCCACAGGATTTAAAACTCTTGACGAGGCTACCAAAAAACACATAGACGATGCAGTGGATGAAATTAAAGCTTTGATACAAAAGCACCACTATCAGAGAGTCTATTTTTCATCAGACAGGGAGGGCGGATTAGGCACTGCCATATTTACCGTCGGCGTCGAAGTTAGAGCCTATATTTTACAACAGATCCTGGCATTAGAACCTCCAACAATCATACTGTCAGAAGACGAAAAGTTGCTCAAGCTTTTGGAAAACCCCCCGGGTCCGCTGAAAAACCGGGCCCACATCACCGCGGTTCCCATGGAATTAGTGAACGAGACGAACCAATTCATCTACAACTATTTTAGCACAGAGTACGATAAATTCCCTGGCGTTTTCGAAGGCAAGCGGACATTTGCAAAATTAAGTCCATCAGTTGGGTCAGTGGAAAAATATTGCGGTGTCTGGTTTTCCTTTGATCTTTTTTCTTCTTGGACATATTTTGCCGAAAAGATGGGGAAAATGTTTGGCAAGGTGTGGGCCGAGACCTTTAACCCTTCATTTGGATTTTTCAAATTGAAAGCCGACATCCATAATATCCTGGTATTTACTACAAGTACAACGGTCAACGCGGAAAGACTTGACCGCGTATTGTCGGGGAACGCATTACCCAAACCAGACCAGTACGATGCTCTCATGACAAAATATCAAGGAGGCAAACACACGGAAACTAATTATTACCTTGCCGCAATTATTTGCAGAATCAAAGAAATCGACGGGTGGATCACATGGGGCGATTCTTTTGAAATCTTCGTAAAGAATCCCGAACACTTTGTGACTTTAGCCACCAAATACGAAGTAAAGAAGGTGGCGTTCATATCCGAGGGATTAGTCGCACAGAAAGGCACAACCGTGAATCTGGTTGTGTCGAAATCGACGGCATATGACACATTATTCTCGATTGAATCTTCGCCCGCAGGAATCTTGGACAAAGTGGATTCGGCATCTGGTAATATCGACTATTATGCCAAAATCGACCCGCTAGATGACTTGAACAATTTCACTGAGGCCGATCTAGTGCCATGGAATGACTGAATCAAACTTTACCAAAGAATCTCCTTTCAATTGAAATTTATGTTCCATATGAAACCCTCGTTAGTGAAAGTTTGAGGAAAAAATGGCACATATTCAATTCATCCGAGCAGTTTTCGTGGCCGCGGCCACTGCACTCCTCGTCACACACTTTATTTTGTTAATTCTCCGCATCGACCGCATTTCCATGATCACATTTTGGCAATTGAGCATACCGGCGTTTGTTGCATACGGATTGGCACTCCTCTATTTTGGAACCATGGGCATGGTGCTTTCTGCGCGTTTTCATTATTATTCACGGGCGTGGCGCTACTTTGCACTGGCGATCATTGCTGGAGGTTCCTTGTGGAGTCAAATTGCTCTCGCCGGAAAGTTTGAGACTGATTTTTCGCTTACACATTGGCAAGCGTTGCTCCCTTTTCTCGTTGCAGTGGTGATCGGCGCAGTCATTTACATTATCGCATTGAAATGGGAAAAGCGGGATTTCAGTAAAAAATACAGAGTTTATTTAAAAGAACGGCCGCGTAAACCAAACAAATAAAAGTGCCATTGGAGATGAGTCATACTAAACCGATTCTCTTTCTTAAGGAAATTTCTAAAATAGGAGAAGTTTTTTTTTCATAAATTTCTCAAATTGTCTTGAGAAACAAACTCAATTCATTTTTTAATATACGCCAAAAGAATTTACTCGGAACAACTTTCGTATCGCGATAGAAAAAAAAACACACCAATGGATCTGAAGAACATCTCTTTTAAATTTACTTGAGTCAAAAATCGCCTCACAATTATGACACGCGGGCCGTTGAAAATCGAATCAGATAAAACCCCTCTGGGGAATAACCAAAAAGTGATTCGACTGTTGCGCATTCGCGACAACAATCAGATGCATCGCGCCGTCGTAATGTATTTCCACATCGGAAAATCTAATGTTGCGAACGAATCGTCCACAGGAGAAGATTTTTGCGTATCAATGCGCCGCAGTGACGAAGTCACATTCATTGTGACTGCCACATATGGAAAGGACTCCCACGTTGTATTATGCGAGAGTATTCGGTATCCAGCTCGCCACAAAAAAGGCCCCCATGCATCCCCATCGAAAAAGAGTACTACGTCGGATGAAACTGGCGCAGAGCGCAAGGAATACAATAAGGAATACAATACGGCAAAAAGAGTCGTGGCCGAGCCATTCCTCGGGGGACTGAATTTGATGCTAGACTGGGGGTCCCCAGATCCAACATCACCGACACGAGATTCTGATATTGAAGAGGACGATGCACCAAAGAAAAGGGATCCGTCTATTACAATCCTCATCGCAAAATGCTACATTAATACCTGTAAATTGGATCAGGTGTTGTCGAATGCAGAGGGATTCCATGCCAAATCTGCCGTCTCGGAGATCCAAGATGTAAATGAGGTGTTGCTGGACAGCTTGCATATGTACCACCCGTATATGGAATCAATCGAAGATGTCACAAGCTCAATGTCAATCACCCAAGACGTCCAGAAACAACCCTTTGCAAAACGTCGCCAACCTGAAAAGGCCCAACTCCCGGATGAAAAATGATTTTTTGTTATGTCACTTCTCAATGGAAAAAATGAATAGGGTAGTTTCCCTTACAATCAGTGTGTATTTTGGGGGGGATTCGTTTGTGTGCATGAGTAACAAATAAAAAATTTTTTTTTACGCCATATAATGGCCCAGCATAATGTCCATTTCTTTTCCCGAATCGGCGGGAGTGATTGCTTTCGCAAAGATGCGCTGTCTTGTATAATCAGCGTTGCGTTGCGTGGCGGCCACTAGGTCAGACATCAAGTTCCTTTGCATTGTAATAAGCCGCGAGCTTACGCCGCCTGGCAACATCCCTGTTCCTTCGATAAGTGGGAGTACGTAAGAATCCTTTGCAACCGCGGACATCGCCTCCGTGGCATACTTCTCCGTGGTTGTTTGTTTGCGGTCGATTTCGAAAATTGTCCTTTTTTTGGACAGATCCGATTCTAACCCGAATTCTTTCGCCAAAGCCTCCAAGACAGACAGTCTGATGTGACTGTCTCGGGCATATCCGGATTGCTGGATACGATCATTTCGGAATGCACCATTGGAAATATCATCAAGCCCGCCTTCGAGCTTGACCAATCCAGTGGACAAGGCCACATGAATGCCTAGAAGCATGGCCATAGATAGGGCGCTTTTCATACCACGCGCACTTTCTATAAGCGGAGAATCGTACCCCATAGACATTGCCTGTTTTTCATCCCCTGACATAAGAATGGCAGGGATGTTCTTTTCATTGGCCTCCCATTCGGCCGGCTCGTATGGTCTGGTGATCGGCACAAGCCTTTCAGATCCTTTACGAGCTATTTCTGTTTGTCCGGGGTCGGGGAGATCCCACCAAATTAGATCTCCGTTTTTAATACGCTTGGGGCCGGTATTCACAATCGTGTGCAGACCGCCAATATCCAAAGCAATATCCATGTCTGACGTCGTCGACGTACTGTCATATTTGGCTCCTTGACTTCCCGAAACACCCGCGAATGAAAATCTTTCAACGAGTTTGTGTTTAGGCTCGCCGCGCCTCCCCGCTCCATTGAGAGTTGAGAGTACGAAGGGGTTACTCGCTTTCGCTCTGTCGCGTTGACGATTCATCCGCGCTTTCTCGGTCAACAATACATCATGTTGGAAAATGGCGAAGCTCTCGTCACTCACGTCAGATGCATAGAACGCCGAAACCATCTTGACGCTTTCTCTCCTGTTTTTGATTGCATCCCTATCCACAAATCCATTGTAAGCAACATGGCCCGCTTTTGTGATTGGACTACGCCCGATCCCTGTACCATTATTGACATCCAAAAATCGATCAGACATTGGCGCGAATTGTATCTTGACGGGGGTTGTATATGATTGCGACTTTGAAGTCCCTTTCGGATGAACCAAGTGCCTTTTGTGTAATAACAACGAGGTGGAAGAAAGAAATAGAATGAAATATTAGAGTGCTCATTCTCGATTTCTTCAAAATCGACACACTCTTTACGAATGGAAATGCATTTCTTTGAGGATGTAAAAATAATACATGGTTGAAATGACGATTAAAATAAAAAAGAGAATGGGCGAGATGCACCATTCTTTACTAGGGATCGACAAACATAAAAATCTGCCCTTGGGCAATAATTGTCTGGACGCTTCGAGACATTTCACCGGTGTGACGCTCTCCCAGCTTATATGTCCCCCTCTCGGCCCTACCAACATAAATTGTCTTTCCTCGGTGTCTAAACCCGAAATCGTCCTCATAGATTAATTCGGAGTCGGGGGGAGAGTCATATGCATGATGAGCCCACGGAATGAGTTGGAACGGTCTGGTCGACACCTCTGGGTTCTTCATATCGATGTTCTGAGGTTCAGCGCCAAATGTATTCAAGACGAAAATTCCGTCGATTGGGACTTGTTTGAGGATGAGCCACAATTTTGTTCCAGCCCTGACATTATCCCCCCAAATATTGAATGCGTACACATACCCCCTGATTGTGTTATTCAGGAGGCGCTCCTTTCCAATTTCGTCTCTGTGGTGTGGTTCTTCTTGCCCTTCTTCAGAGACAACGATGCCTTCGACTGTCCATTTTTTCCAGATATCGTCGGCCAGTTTCACATCATTGAATGTTTCGGCGCGTTTTTGAGTACGCGCTATGCAGTAATTCCAAGCAGGGACATTCAATTGAGTGTATCGTCGAGACTCTCCGCTCCTTCGAGTCAATGCAGGATCTTTAACTTCTTTCGCTGTGATCACCAACATGTGCATCTGCAACGTCTCCATGATGTTGGTTTTGAACCCACGGGAAATTTTGGAGTAGTTCACTCGATGATTTGTCTGGAATCCGATCGTATCCGTGACGAAATTCGCAGCTGCAAAGTTCGTCGCGGCGATTGGGCCCCCAGAGTTCCTGAGAAGCGCTTCTGCACCAAAACGCCCCTTTGAGATAGATTGCCCTCCTTGGTACCAAGGAGCCTTGATGTAAGGCACCGTGACGCCGGACATTCGAGTAGGAGCACTGATTGATCCGAATCGTTCTCCTGTTTTGGCCTGCCCTTCACCAAATCGTCCCGCGGGGCCCGGTTTGCGTGCCACTTGTTCAATGGGATTCCGGCCTCGCGCAGGGAAACCCACTGGCCCCGGATTGCTTACAGCGGGAGTCTGGCTCACCAATGGAGCAATGGCAGAATCCAGAGACGGACGTTCGATTTTCTGGCGTTTCAATCCATTTTTTCCGGATGCCATTTGTCAAAAAAAGAGAATTTTGTGCGATTTTTAAGGCGTGGAGATGAGATGTATAATACATGCTTTGGATGATAGAAAAATATATACTCATTTGTTTTATTTCAGAATTTGAATGGACCTTTCAATTCACTGCCCAAGATTTGTTCAAATTGATAAAACTCCCGATGCGTTCCATATCCACCTTTAGCTTTTCGTTGTAGAAATTCATTCTGCTCGACTTGAATTCATAGAGCTCCGAAATGCGTTTGTGGCATTGTAAATGCAATTTGAGGGTTTTTTCGTCGCATACTTCTGTCGTGTTGCCGTTTGGATCCGTCACTTTTCTGAATATCATATCTTGCAAAGCCTTCATTATGTTTGAGTAAGCCGAAATGGATTTGCCAATGAAAAACCGCGGCTCCCACGTATGTTCTTCAATGTGTTCTTTAATGTGACGACTCCTCCACATTGGCACGCGTTTCCCCATATTTCTCATGGGAAGGTAAATATTATGTTTAAAATAGAGATGCGCTACTCGTGCCAATGCTTCATTAGATATTTGTCCGTAGTTTTCCTCGATGATATTTAGCAATAAGTTCATGCAACGCCCGCTGATTGCATCGGATTTGTTGTTATGCCAAAGACATCCAAAACATTTCGAAGCATTATTCTTGCACGACTCCATTTTGCGACGCTTGAGTTTTTGCGCCCTTTCAACATCTTCAGTGGTGCACATATCCACGACATTTTGGTGGAATGTGGCACGTGTGTCTTCTCCGGTAGAATACGGACTTCGGCTCGAGTCAGATCCCCAATCCAGAGTGATGGCATCTTGTTCGCTGTCGCTATCAGTTAGTTCATCGCAGCTCGTTTCATATTCATTTTTCCCATTCATCCGCTCCCTTATCTCATCCAATGTTATGTAATCCCATAACATCGTGTTGGGCCGTTTGGTAGGATCCTTTCCCTTTCGAGGTTTAAAAGACGCCCGGGTGTTTTTGCGAGGGGGATTGTGCATGTCTATATAAGAGGCATCGGATGCGTAGTCTTCTATGCGCCCCAGCGTTCTTTGATTGTCAAGAGGCACGAGGTGCCCCACGGTACCATCTCTTGGATCATCTCCGCCTGGTTCATTTAACAAACCCTTGTCATGCCCATTCAAGTGGTCCATGGCTGGATCGGGGAACGGATCCTCTCCATAGACATCTTCATCGTCCCCGTACATACGTGGGTGTGAAGGACACGATCTTTCCTTGGAGTGTGGAAATGGTTTGAAGATGTGGTCAAATTTACAAATATTTTGTCATAGATGTCATATATCTATTTTTTTTGTTGATAACAATGTAATCCAGTCGTGAGAACAGACAGATTGGAATGAATTTGTGCAGGAGGAAAATTTCTTATGTCCCACCTGAAGACAAGAAAGATTATAGTTGTCCATCTTCGCTATGGGAATTCTCTCGAACTCTTGTCCCTTCGGTGGAGAGACATCGCAGCGAATACATTCATGTACTCAACGTAAAACTGGAAGAATTGATTAAGGCTACGCAAAATGAATACGACGACTTCGAGTACATGATAAGGACTATAGCAACGCAACTATCAAAATACATACTGACTGCAGGACACAGAGATTTGTTGAAATCATTACATAGAATGGGTTTATGGGTAGTGCGTTGCCGCATAACTTTGATTTTGTACCGCACAGTCAAACCCAAATCGGAAAGCATTCCGGACAACTTTGGGTATATTGACGGTCTGGATTTGATCATTTCGGAGGATCCCATAATTCGATATTCTGTGGCACAATTATGGCGCGCGCTAATGTTGCTGTCTATCAATTTTAGAAAAATTGCATATGACGACGAGTTAAAGCGTTATCTTGAATGTCTGAATGTGTGTTGTGCCAAATTTCACGTGATCGTGGGCCAAGACGGAGCCCTATTCAATCACCCTGTTTTTTGCCGAAAAGAAGGTCATTATGATGAAGCCCGCTGGTATTGCATCAACGATAGGTTCGTTGAAGACACCGAACGCTTATTCTTTGGAATGGAAAAAGCGCTTGCCATTCGTACAATGATCCCCTATGTTCGCTATCATGCACCAAAAGATTGCGCTGTTAAGATATGTTTCCAGTGGATCAAAGAAACATCCGAATCACACTATCTGGAATTTATTGAACGCCAACTGTACGCGGGAATTCCGGAATGGAATCTTATCACTGGAGAGAGCGAGCGCTTCAGAAAAGAAGATCCGCATTCTGAAGCTTCCGGTTACAATATCACCGCGCGATTCCGTCCAGAATCTATTGACAAACTCACTTCCCTCTTTGAAAAGCATCCCATTACACAGATATTCGACCGGTCTACTCCAAAAGAATGGATCAATTCCACCGACCCGATGGAATTACCGGAAACTCCCTCTCACAAACACAAATTGGTGGACATTGATTTCGAGCATCTGTGTTACATCATTCTAGGTTATGCATACGACGCCTTTACAGAGGCTAAGCACGCCCTTTCAAAACATGTTATCTTATACAATGACTTGGAATGGCCTCTGGATCAAAATTGGAAAATCGTGGCGCGTGCCGAGCCCATAATCGTGGAATTTTTCTCAGAATGGAGTGTTTACGATCCAGCACTGCAAACCGCATTTGTATGTGATAATATGGTGCATGCATTTTTATTGTGGTTGATCAAAAAATGCGAACGGCACAAATCCGAAATCCATGACAATGACGAATCGGAAGTGTCTTATCTTCGAATGCTTCGTTCGAAATTATTTCCTTATTTCGAGTGTACTAGTCTTGTTCAGGACAATGGGATGGAAATCCCGAGTCACTACACAAAGGACGAAATAGACTTTCGTTTCTAAATATTTTAGAATTAAGATTTTTTTTTTCATTTCACAAATTCTATCAAACGCATACTATTCGGTAGCAACGTTTAGAAAAGACTTCTGGTCAATAAACACAGTGGGAAAAAAATCTCCTTTGCATATGAAATGGAACACGAAGACCGATTCCCAATCACAAAACTCAACGGAAATGTTGCAAAGGAGATTACACAATGGCTTGATTATGAGAGAATTGTGAAGGAGAACAGAACACTGAAGAAAACTCTTGCCGTTGCACTATGTAAATGTGGTGTCAGAGGATCACGGTTTATCAGGTGTCACGAGTGCGGAAGGACTGTTTGCGAACGATGTGAAATAGTTGAAAAGAATAATGGTCCGCGCTGGGTGGAATACTATTGTTCTGAAAAGTGTTTGGATGCCTCCGAAGAAATCAGACGCCGCTTATGCAAAGAATAAATAACCTCGACTGTTATCAGATATTCAAAAAAAATCACGCATTCTTTTCTTTTGGGTCTTGATAAACATAGAAAGAGGTTGAATCATCAAGTGATTCTGGTAAGAGATCCGAGTCTTCTTCATCAGAACTAGAGTTGTTATAAATAGGGTTTAGTGACTGAGAGTTGTCATTGACTGATTGATGGCTATTCCGGGATGGCTTTGGGGTTCCGATAATGTTCGACGAATCCAAGCATTGTTCTGATGGAAAATACACCCCCATCGTCTTCTCCATCGCATCATAGAGAGTGCGGAAAGATGGACGATGGATCGGATCCATTATCCAGCAAGGTTTCACAGCAAGTATTACTTCCTCTGGCACATTTTTCGGGAATTCGTCCGCAAGAGTTCTTCCGCCCAGAATGGATCTTTGTAGCACTTCATTATTCATGCCGAAGTAAGGTGTGTCTCCTTCGGTGAATATCTCCCACACGACCACTCCGTAACTCCACACGTCACTTTTAAGTGTAAACTTTCTGTTTTTGAGCACTTCTGGGGCACTCCACCGTACAGGGAATAGTTTCTCAGGTTTATCTTGGTATTGGTTATCTCGGCTGACAACTTTTCGGCTCGTTCCAAAGTCTGCGATTTTTACGCGAAATGCCTGGTTCACAAGTAAATTGCGCGCTGCCAAATCACGGTGGACATATTCTTGTCTTACTACAAAGTCCATCCCCGCTGCGATGTCCATGCACATCTGCAAAAACATAAACAATCCGTTTCGATCGCGAGTTAATGCAGAATCTTTGTGCTTTTGGAGAAAATCCAAAAGCGACCCCCTTTCCATAAACTCCATGACCATAAACTTTTCGTCATTTTCGCCAATAAAAATGCCAAAAAACTGGACCACGTGTGTGTGTTTCAGATGTTTCAAGATTTCCACTTCTCTTATAAACTGTTTTCCTGCTGATTGATGTTCGAGTTCTTTCTTTAGCCGTTTGCATGCCACCTTGGTAACTTTACACCACATGCCTTCGTAGACTTCTCCGAATTTGCCTTGGCCTAACATCTTCTCCTTGTTAATAGTGATATCTCTCAAGTTAAGATCGTTTAGTGTGTCCATTTCCAAATCGTCACTGGGTATATTTGAATCGTTTTCCGTTGGCAATTTTCTATAGGAAGACGGTGAAAAGTTATAGTGGGGAAACAGGTCTGCTGACCTTTCATGATCGTTGGGCATTATTGCGGAGTTGTAGCGTCTCTTCCTCCTAAAGATAATTATCGCAGCACACATTCCAATAATATAGAGAATGCCGGCTCCTGCGGACACCGCTATTGTAATCGAAGAAGAACCGCCCCCTTCGCTATCGGAGGGTAGACTTTCGGAAGATGACGTAACCGACGTCATTGATACCCCAGTCGTTGGTGGTAGAAACGACTCGTATTGTAGCGTGACGTTGATGCAATGCACGAACCCTGTCGTGTCAGTGTTTCCAGATTCTACGCGTAATGATACACCAAACTCGGGCGAATTTATCTCTTCGGCTGTCCACATTTCTGACCAAAGTGGGTTGTCGCCGACGAGTGGATATGTGATTGTGATGGAGGATGTCTGCCATCCATCGTTTCCAGTGTACACAATCGCAGGTGTAGAAAAGCGAGGCTCGGTGGACAATCTTGCTTTAAAAAGAGCAACGGCGATCTCATGAAATCCGTTCAATGGTACTGCACTCACTTGCACAGTCCATACAACTTCTATACACGAGATGTTGGCTCCCGTAGGTACTTGAAATCCGAAATTGCTGGCTTCCAGGGCTTGGGATCGTGACAGTGCAAACACGAGTGCGCTGGCTGCTGGTGACACTCGGTCGCACGATGCACCGGGGAGATTCGTCCACGGCAAATCAAAAGAGTCTATCAATATGCTCTGGTATGCGGACGTCATCGCCGTTGTTTGTCTCGTATCAGTAAAGTTCATCTGAGCGGAGCACATTAGAATACTTCCCAAGATGAATGTTAAAAAACGGTTTGTCGTCAGCATGGTCTTTGATGTTTTGATTGATTGACGATGATAAAATCTTTTTAATATTGGCATGAAAATTTAAAGCCCAAGAATGTATTTCTGAGATAAAAACCCCTGTTGTAATTCGAATCGGTAACGAATTACTCATCTTTCTCCATTTTGCGACGCTTGTGAAATGTTTTCGTATTCTCGAATGGAAGGATCGTGAACTCGACCACGAAGAACATGTACCAATTATAGTCGATGACCTTTTCCACATGTTCTTTACCATACGATTGAATTTGGGGGATGTCATGGTTTGTGATGTGTTCAATCCCCGATGAAAGAATTTGAAAATGGACACCCTCCTTCTTGAATATTTTCGGGATTATTTCGTATTTGACGTATTTGAGGGCGGCACTTGATGTCTTTTCTTCGGCCTTTTCTTCGTCATAGAAGAGCGGGAAGAAAATTTTTCCTGGCTCGTCCTTGAACATCAATATTGTCGGAGCTTCGATGATACTGATCGGCTTCCCCGAAGTGACGGTTTGCAACGCATTGGTACATTCGTAGTTTTGTTCTAGGTGATTCGTGGTCCACTTGCAGAAGTTTTTGACATTTTTGGGGGTGTGGAATAAGTCACTGGATCCCCATTCTTTCTTCACCGCGTTGTATGAGACAAGCAGCTTGTTGTCGTAAAGGGTTGTGAATGTGATGGGAGCCGACCGCTTTTCCATGGTTTTTGCAAAGAATTATGATTTAAGGGAAAATGATTTTTAAAACCCTCTTAAATTTAGAAGTTCCCAAAATAAGGGGGTTTTTTAGATCATTTTTTATTTCGGGAAAAATATTACACTCCGTCCAGAAAAAAATGTCAGAACCAGTCAAGAAACGAAAGCATGAAGCCCCCGAAGATTATGTCCTCGTGCTTGTTGTTGGTGGTGAATACGGAGAAAGATTCGACTCCTTCATGATTCCAAGGCGTGCGTTAAAAATTGAAGATATCGGGCACCTCACGCTTACTCATTGTCAGCACATTGAAACTGTTTATCAACTCGACGATGACGACCCCACGGTGCGATCTTTTTTCGAGGTTGCTGTAGCGCTCGGAGTGTGTACTCTCGATGATTTCGATGGCCTTCAGAGATCATTCGATCCCAATGATCTCTCTCATAAGACTGCAGATTGGGAGGAATACAAAAATACAAAGCAGCCGTCCGGGAAAATGTTCGATCTCTTCTATTTCAACAATATCCTCCAAAAAAACCGCAAACCGGTCGGCTTCGGCACTTTTTACCAAAACGAAATCATGGTAGATGCATCTACCCTCTTTGAGAAGCAGAAGCAAGTGTTTCTCAAGGAGATTCGGATACTCTTTGAGGAGCAGAATCAAATACTCCAGGACCAAGCACTCCTTAAGACACAGACCGACGACATTCCCGCCAAGAAATTGAAGAGAGACCCAATCTTCACTGCCAAAACAATGGGGTGGCGGAAGTGCTTTGACACCAGAAAGGAGGCATTTCAATGGATCTGCGACTCGCTGGAGAGCGGAATGAAGGAGGACTACGACAACAAATGGAGCGCTGAGCAGTTCATGTGTTCGATTCAAAAATTCGATTATGGTGATTTTGAGAATTCACAAAAAGAAGATTTGTCAGACGAAGATTAAATAAATCAGAACTTCCTTTTTACAAATTCGTACAATTTCCAGTCCGCTTTTCATTTTTTCTTTTTTTCCAAACCGAACAAGCTTCTTTTTTAGTGAAACACGTTCATAATCAAAAACCCGAAATGGGAAACACGTTCGTAAGTGGAAAATCCGAAATGGAGACTTTGGGGATCCACAACTCGTGGCCGTTTCTCGATTCATCACTGGAGGGGTTTGCATATAT
>SDBT01007321.1_pt1 | contig 18188 bp, 20 predicted proteins | sample 2277101 | NCBI WGS metagenome assembly SDBT01 (sample SAMN10404973, study PRJNA504765) | marine sediment metagenome | isolation source: marine sediment core GS10_PC15, 103 cmbsf | place: Arctic Ocean: Southern Knipovich Ridge | collected 2010
TTGTAGTTGCACTAAGGCTTGGTGCTGACTTTCCATTACACTTCAATTGGTTTCAAAGAAGTAAGGTTGTTGGTGATAGAATTACATTTAATCTTTCTCATGGTGATTTGTATGTGATGAATGAGAAGGCAACAGGTAACGATTGGAGAAAGAGAAAGATTTTAACGTTACGCCATGCGGCGGGGAGTATGAAAAACACCAAATTTACGAAGAAACAGCTTGGGAAATAGCTGATTTAAAACCCAAGTGTTATGAGAAATGATACATATAGATTTTATCATTAACTTATAGCTTAAAATGTATATTCTGGAAATCATTGTATCTCTGTGATTTTTGGAATGACATTGGCAGAATCATACTAATATAATCGACACTGAAGAACTTTTCTCATTCGAATAAAATTGATGAAGTGTGATTAATTCAATTTACATTCAAACGATGGACAACTACGATAATCCACGTTTTAGAAGACGAGTTAGACGAGTGATTTCAGATCGCGAAAATTCAAAATGGGTGCAGAAATGGGCTCAAAATATAATATTCACAAATCAAATAAAAGAAATAAGCGAAGCATATTGCAACCGCTATGTCCCAGACATTGCTGAAAAATATGCTCGTCGAATAATAGATACAGAACTTTCTACTAGACTAGATCAATTGTTAAGACATGATTCGAGATGGCACCAAATACAAGAAAAACATTATCAAATACTTGAAGAACAATTAAACATCAATGTAGATAAATTACTCAGAAATCTAACCTGTGGATCATATGGAGATCGATGGGGAAAAACATATGATCAACACTTTAATCTTAATCTACAGATGATGCATAATAAATTTGAAAAGAAAGAGACTGAGTGGAATAAAAGAAATAATGCACTTCCTGATGAAATTCGTGATGTCAGAGAGGATCTGAAAAGTGCAAAGATATTGAACATAGTGATGGGAACCACGAGTATTGCAATAGCCTGTGTTTCCATGTATCTTGCTAACAGATAACATATGATGGTTTAGTGATTAGTAAAGAGTCAGGATAAACATTAGGATCTTTTAAAAGTACTATAGATCATTTTCACTCATAAATGAACATCTTCATAAGTCATATTAAACATTCTCCAGCAGTAATATGTAGTGCTTGAAAGGTCGGATCATATATTAAATCTTTTCCATTCCAAACTGTAGAGTGACTATTACTATGTATTATCTGCCAATCGTGTTCTGGTAAAACCTGGATGATTATCCAGTAGTATAATTCTACCATAAAATGACATGCTCCATGGCAGACGTAGTCCCAATATCTTGGATGTGTAGATTCTCTTTCAAAATATCTCCAATCTACACTGTCAAAATGTCTAGGTAACAGTCCATCAACATCTTTAACATCATGTCTTATATTAATCAGATTCTGTTGAAGTTCTTCTACCCTAATGCTTCTCATGAATACCTTTGGATTTTCAGATCGTTGAACACATTAAATCTTCTATTAGTACTCGAATGCATTCAGAAATGATATATTAAATAAAATATATCAAGAACGTCAAAATGAGTTACCATGTTAAGCTTTCTACTGCTCCAAAGATACTCAAAATCAAATCTAATCCTAATAGATATGGTAAGATTAAGACAGTGACTTTCTATGAGAAGAAGGATAATATGTACGCTCTTCCGTTCTTTTTCGGTAGAAAATTAATGAGGGTTAAACCACTAAAAATGTGCGAAGAGAAAAATAATGTTACATTTATGGGTAAACTAAGGATAGAACAGATATCCGTTGTTAAAGAAGCAATCTATTTTATGAATGCTAGTAATGCTGTTTTACTAGCTTTGAAGCCTGGATTTGGTAAAACAGTTATATCAGTTTGTTTAACGAGCATATTTCTCAAATGTAAGGTTCTTGTTTTAGTAAAGGCTAAGACTCTAGTATCTCAATGGTTTAACAGTTATACAAAGTTTAGTAATTCTAAAGTATCCATTGTTCCGTCTGCTTCTTGTTCGAATAAAATCAAACGTGAATTTGATGAGATTATCAACATGTGTGATGTTATAGTGTGTATGTATAAGAGAGTTGATAGGATACCTCTAGAAGCTCTCAAAGCTGTAGATATATTGATAGTAGATGAAGCAGACCAGTTTTGCTCTGTCGATAAAGTTCATTCATTATTAATATCACAACCTTCATATGTAATATGCTGTACTGCAACTCCAAATAGATCTGATAATATGTGCCAGATGTTACGATGTATGTGTGGCTACAATGAGGTCTCAAGAAATGAAGCAGATCCTAATCTGATGATTACTATGATTCAAACTCCTTATGAACCTGAAATCGAATATGACAGGAATGGTGATATCATGTGGAGTACAATGGTCAGCTCTCTTCTTATGAATGAAGAGAGAAATAATATGATAGCAAATCTCATAATTGAATGTGTTACTGTTAATAATGATAAGGTTCTTGTATTAACTGATAGAAAATTCAATCCAGAAATACTCAAGAATGCTATACTTGAAAAGAATGATATCATAACTGTATCCGAAATGTACGGAAGTATGGATACATACCATAATGCTGATGTTCTGATCGCTACTAAGAGTAAACTAGGAAGAGGATTTGATGAACAGACCTTTTGTCCCGACTATGACGGTATTAGACTTAACGTATTAATTATAGCTATTAGTGTCAAGAGTTCTACATCTTTAACACAATTTATAGGAAGAATTCAGCGCTCTTCTAATCCTAAAGTCTACTTCTTAGTTGATGATCATTCTATACATCGAAAACATTGGAGGTTGTGCAAAGAGTATTATGAACAGAGGGAAGCTAGGATATATGAAATAGAAACACAATAATTGTATCTTCGCACTAGTTGTAAAAATTGACTATTTTTTGAGATTTACGTCTATGTTTATCAATGTTAGATCTGATATTATCTCTCGAGAGATTAATGTGGTAACTCATTTGATAAGTTCTTATTTATCTCCTGGTTTAAATCAAAAATGGGAGATGAGGAGCATTATTGTGAGGGAGATAACGTTTATACTAAGAGCGAATTCAGTTACATCACAACGAAATCTAGATGTTCTGTAGACTTCGATTTTATCAAAATAGATGATCATATTAGGGAACAGGCTAAGATTATCTGTATCAAACTAACAGCAAATATGTCATCTAAGAGGATCGCCAGAGTCAAAAATCTCCAATTTATCAGTATCTTCTTTGCTTATCAGAAGTTAGGAATACCTGTTCAACCTTTAGATATAGTAGATAAATTCAAAGATATGACTAAACAGGACATGTTAACTGCGTTTCATTCATATAATGAGTTAGAGACTGGGTATCGTCCAGACAATATCGATGTCACTGTTGAGAATATTTTGAAAATCTACTGTGATAAATTGGATATTAATGATATGTATGAGAATGTTGTTCTTGTAGCAGAGAGAGTTTTCAGGAAGAATGCTAGCATCAAGTTAAAGAATATGGTTCAAGTAACTGCAGGTGCAGTGTTGCTACATTTTCTCAGAATTAATGGTATTAAATTTGAGAATAAAGAGAAATTGGAAATAATAGTAGCTAGACTAACTCATAAATCACCTGAGACAATTAAATCTCTATCTAAGAAGATATTTATCATTGATAACTCATAGTGATAGTGATAGTCAGTAGTCTTTAAAATTGATATTTTAAGAATTGTTCTATCATGTCGAAAATATATCATGCCTGGTCTAACACCTGTCAAACAATATACTATGGAAGGAAAATTCATTAAACGCTACACCAGTATGAAAGAAGCTCACGAAAAGACAAATGTAAAAGTTCCTTCTATAGCAGCAGCTTGCACAGGGAAAATTCAATACTCTGCTGGTGGATTTAGATGGTCATATGCTGATAAGAGCAGAATAGTGAAAGTCACTGCTATGCAAAGATGTACTCCTATTAACCAATTAGATACTCGTGGGAACATCATAAGAACATTCTCTTCGATAGCAGAAGCCGCGACTGAACTATCTCTCCACAGAGTTTCTATCTATAATGTGTGCAAAGGTAAACTTAAATCAACAAAAGGTTATTATTTTGAGTATGTCTATATCGAAGATACTAATCGTCGACATAAAAATATAAAACCATTGAATCGGTTAAGTTTAGAGGGTAAATTCATTAATCGGTTTGATAGTGCAACTGAAGCAGCAAAAATTCTATCTATAGGCAAAGGAAGTATTTCAAGATCGTGTCGACTTCTATGCGCATGTAAAGGTTTTAGATTCGAGTATCGTTAGAATTTTAAAAGTACTCAGTGATCAAGGAATACAGTCAGCATGATTACTACAGCGAGTATAGCTGAGATGCCGTTAATGACAACGTTTGCTGTTAGCATGCTTTCTGATTGACTCGGGGCTTGATTTTGTTGTTTATCTGATTTGAAACCACTGTAGTTGAATGCATTTACTAAACTTATCACTAATAAGTAAATAAGAACTACCACTATGACTGCGCCAGAGTATCTAAATGCCCAATCAACCATCTTGATTTGTATTACCTTGAAAAAGTTTTATTTTTACACTGTTATAACCCAGTAATTCTTGAGTATTAAAACTTCCCTTTTCAATATTCTCATCATAGCATCATTCTTATATTTGCCATTAGCTAAAGATAGTATCATTTCATCACGATCTATTTTGCATATCTTTCCATCTTTAAGAGATAATACATGTTTCTGTAGATACCAATTGATAAATGTATCTTCACACAAATCAGTAAAAGCTCTTGCATAGTGTGAATCTTTGGATGTGATAATGGGTTTATCCTCATCTGAGTGAATTGCTTCTTCAAATGCATTCTCCATAGCCATTAATTCTAAGTCCATCATATCAAGGACGGGTTTAGTCCAACTACTCCTTTTCTTTCTTCTATTATTAGCATCTACATTGCGAGAAATTTCAGGAAAAATATCTCTAGCGGTTATCACTACTGATAATTTTGACCAATCCTTAGATATCTCTCTAAGTTTAGATGCAAACCAATGAGAACAGTGACCCATATTAGTCTCTACATGGGTATGAACACAGAATCTAGTTACTATTCTATTGTCCATCTTACATATTAACTCTGCAAATCGATTAGATATTCTATCGTTGTATCCTTTTGACAATAACGATTCTTTGACAGCTCTGTATTTAACTAGCTCTCGTGAATCAATTAAATGGGCCATTCTTTATTCATCAAAAAAATGATATATTAATACAAATACTTATAGATTATCAAGAATATTCACATGTGATCACATACGATGATTAATAATCCAAATGTTCAAACATGGTACGAATGTAATAAATGTGATGAGACTTTCTCTACAAAAAGTAGAGTCAGAAAACATTACACAAAACATTTGTTAAATAGAGTTTACAAATGTCATGGATGTTGTCAACGTTTTATACGCAGAGAGGACAGAGATAGACACATGTGTAGGTACAAGGATATTCTAAGATGGTATATGTGTAATGAATGTGATAAAGTGTTTCTCACAAAAACTAAACTTAACAAGCATATTATGAATCACAAGTTAAATAAGGTGTTCAAATGTCAAGACTGTTATCGAAAATTCACACACAAAGAAGATAAAGATAGACACACGTGTGATTGCAAAGTGGAACTAGTGGAACAAGTGGAACAAGTGTAATAGATTATGCAAACGTTGAGTTGTCTTCATTTAAAAGTCAAAATTGATTTTTAGAGTAAGTTCCTCACGAGAAGGGAAAGATGGAAGTCACCGCTCAATCGATTCTGGGTGTTTTACCATACGATTGGGTCAATAATTCTTCTCTAGAAAGTATTGAAAAATTGGATCAAATCTGGTACGATTATCTGAAAAATAATCGATATTTCTGGACCGACAGTAATCTTCTCACCAAAAGAGGGAAAGAGATAAAAGATAATGTTATATATCTCATTGAGATGGCTCGTCAACGAGATTGGAGATATTGTTTGAGAAATGCATCTGTAGTCGGAGATTCCACCATGTTCAATTATGTTGAATCCAAATATCTCAAACGATATGGAGGAAAATATACCGATATCGAAGATGTGAATTGGTTTATGAAAGGAGCAGCACACGGGGGAAATCTGAAATACGTTAAATACTTTGCATTAAAGGGAGGAAATGATTGGGATGAATGTATGTGGTATGCATCTTATCTAGGACATTATGAGGTAGTAGAATATTGTGCAAAACAAGGTGGAATTCGATGGAATAATTCTGCACAAAATGCTGCTCGATATGGATGTATTAATATTCTTTGTATGGCTGCTTATCAGAAAGAGATCATCGATTGGGATGCATGCATGGAAATGGGAGCAAGTGAAGGTCACATGATCACAGTTGAATATTCCGAGAGTAAAGGTGCTGATAATTTCAATAAATGTATGAAAAGTGTAGCAGAACGTGGACGTAATCTCAGTCTCATTGAACATCTGGAGAGAAAGGGTGCTGACAATTTCAAAGAATGTATGAGTGAGGCAGCATTTTCAGGAAATTTTGAATTTATTCTACACTTTCAACTCAAAGGTGCGGATAATTTTTATGAATGTATGCAACATTCATCGTGGTCTGGTCATCTCAATTACATTAAACATTTTGAGAAAGAGATTATTTCTCAATATTATTCTATATTCGCTACACTTCCAACTTGTATAGTTGATTTGATCTTGAGCTTCGAAGATATAATCGATTGGGATGATATTATGATCTCTCCGATAACTGCCACAGAGAGACAATGGTTAGAGATTATTAAATACTCTGAGAAGAAGGGTGCAAACAATTGGGATCAATGTTTGTATAATGCAATAGATAGATGCGATCCACGTTATGAGAAGATTCTGACATATTGCACATCGAGAGGTGGAGATGCTTCCAAAGCTAAACCTATCACTGAATGGGATGATTATGATATAATGGAATATCGAGAAGAGAAGAAAAAATTAATGTATGAAGAGACAATGAAGTATGCCAAGAATAAAATGATCGAATGTGGCTGTTATTAGAAATATAATAAGAAAAATGAAAGTCACTCGTTTATTAGGAAGAGTATAAACTTCAAAAGTGAGATAGACATATAATTATTGTGATGACGAATGTTTCTCATGTTATCCAAATCTGATTAAAATCTTTATCTTCATTCTTATTAATCTCAATGTAAGAATTATTGTTATGAAAGATCACTAATTTGTCCAAAGTATCAATGTAATCATGATTTAAGGTAGTGAATTTCTTAGAGGTTGTAATATTAAAACTCGCGATGAGTAAAAATGATGTTGTTATATATCCTGGTTTTGAAAGTAAATAATTATGCAATCTTATCATCTAAAACCCCAATGTAAAGGACAGACGAAAAAGAAGAAAAGATGTAAGAACAGAACTAGTTACGGAGAATTCTGTTATCTTCACGGAGGAAAGAAGATAGATAAGATAAAGAAATGTGAAGGTCTTAAGTCAGACGGTACAGTTTGTGGACTAACATGTTTATTAAATAATACTATTGATGGATTAAGATGTTCATTTCATACTGTAACAAGATATGATCTCTCTATCTATGTCGTGACTTTCACAATGAAAAAGAAGAATCATCATGGATTTTTTAACTCCTTCATAGATCTTGAGGATTCTCTCTCTACCATTCAAAATTCTTATCCAGGACTTAAGATAAAAGTAGCAAGATATCTCGTTGGTATAATTCAAACTATTGCTATCACACCTTACAAAGAGATATGTTACACCCAACATTGTCTTAAAGAGAACGAATATTGTAAAGTTAAAGTTATTATTGATCTTATTAATGAGTTCATTGGCATTGGGTATATCTATATCTATTCTGATGGTACTAATAAGCAGAACGGTATTAGACATGTTGGATTCGTATCATCTGAATTATACGATTATCCTCCTGAATCTAAACAAAAGAGATACCTAGTACCATTCAACACCTTCATCTTATCAGAAAATTATCTGATGCAATGAAATCGATTTATTTAAAACTCTATTTAGATACTAAAATGGATAAATATGACGAATGGATGTGTTGTTTTGCGGGATGTATGTCATATGTCATACCTAACAGTGATATTTTTGAATATTCTCAATTCATGGTAGAAAAGGCTATTAGTACATACGATGAGATTGCAGAATTCATCAGAGATAAATCATATTATTTATATGTGAAAGAATTTTCTAATAGTGCTGGTCATCTCTACAAATTGGCTCAAGATGAAAGCACTAAATCTGGCCTTCAAACTATACTATTAAAGAAAGGAAGAAATTATGAGATGTTAAATCTTTTCTCATTACTTCTTGATATAGGTTATCTAACAGATGAGTGTTTTGACACAGGAGATTTCGTAGCTGTTGGGAAAGAACCAGTAATGATTAATAGGTTTATGAATGATATACCTGCTAATTGTGTTGCTGTAGCGAAATACCTTAAGAACATTTTTGTACTAACGTATGTCCATAAACTGATCAAATACAAAGTATATAAGTCTCTCTGTTTAACAGATGAAGGACTGATTCACAGAACTATAAGACTTTAAAAGTTTAATTCTCTTAAGATTTAAAAAGTTCAGATGAAACAATATGTCAAGAAAATATGAACGTCTATCCAGACTCGGTGTAGGAGCATTTGCAAACGTATACAAGTGTTATGATAGAAAATCACGTACATGCAAAGCTATTAAGGTAGTAAAAGGTAATGATGGAGAGGGGTTAAATTCTCTTATGGAATACTTCATGGTTAAACATATCAATCATAGATATCTAGTCTATGCATCAGAATCATATATTGCGAACAATATTTTATACATGGTTCAAGAAATCGGAGTTAATGATCTGTTCGATTGGAGAAGAAAGAATGTTCCAACAGATAAGCAGATAAAGGAATGGATCTTCCAACTTGTCGACGCTCTTCTTTGTTTATGGTCTCTCGATGTAACACATACTGATTTGAAGACTAACAACATTCTTTTAATGAAAGATGGTAAAATAAGATTATGTGATTTTGGTCTATCTAAGCTTGTTAGTAAAGAAAAAGTTTTGAGTTGCTCTCCTGAACATCGACCTCCAGAAGTTTGGAGATATGGAGATGTATCGACATCGATAGATATATGGGGTTTAGGGTGTACTATCTTCGAAATTATGTACGGAAAAACATTATTTGAAAATGAACAAAAAGAGATATCACTGAAGAATATATCTCAGTGGGGTAAAGTTCGAAAAGCTTTAATTGACCATAGAGAAGTGAAATCATTTAAAGGATTACCTAGTTCATTCTCGGTTGATGTTCCTATAGATTCATTTATCCTTTTTCTAATGAATCCCGATCTCGATGCTAGACCTTCAGGTGTAGAAATATTAACACATCCATTTATGAAGGGATTTACATCATCTACATGGTCTGTTAAGAATATGAGATTACATGATGTACCTCTGTGGATTAGAGATAATAGTAAACATTACACTCGAAGTAAAGATATCTATAATTTGTCTGTTAAGATCTTTTCTCAACTTCAGAATCAAAGAACTGAACTATCAATACGAGTAGGGGAAAGAGAGCTATTCGAAACATGCATCTTTATCAGTTATAAACTCCTTCGATCTACATCTAAACACCCTTCATATAAGTTTGTTACACTTATGAAGGATCTTATTCGATATGAAGAAACTATTCTCAAAGAATGTGAATTCACTATCTTCTCACCACCTCGCAAGTTTTAAAATCATCAAACTAAGCCCTTAAATCCCAACATCAATAAGCTCTTCTCTGGTAAATTGTTCATAAAACTCTTCTGCAGATGCTCTGTTTTCACCTATGATTCCAAACTTATGTTCAATCTTTTCAAGTACCCAGAGTCTATGTTTTTGGCGATTACCTCTCATCTCCTGAAGTGAATTGAGAAGCACATATATACGTTTTGGTGCAACATCATCATCATCGTAATAAGGATAATCTTCAAATAGTATATCGACCCACTCATTTCCCCCGTTCTCATATGAATCCAACACTCTTTGTTCGTGAGTAGATGCCATTGCTTGTTTTGCTTTCGTTAAGAACTTTCAAAATAAATCAATTTTGATAGATTTTGGGAGATTTTATATTTTATCTCTGTACAATGGTAATCTACCACGATAGCTACTAGATCGTTTCTTGAATTCTTATATTCACTACTAAGGTAACACACTTAAAACAATTCAAATTTTACGGAAGAACAAAAAATATTGTGCTAATATTTTTAAGTTATAATCTATTTAACATAATGAGTATATCGATTACTCTATTCATAAATCTTAACTTTGGAGTTAGGGAAAACGAGAAACACCTTCTTTTTATGTATTGGTAGCCGAAATCTCGTTCTTATTTGATTTTGGTCATCGCACTTATCCGAGAGTATCAAGGAGAAGAACAATTTCGTTAGCAAGTAATCTTAAACTTTCATGGAAATTAGGAGAGAGTGTATCACCGATTGATTTACATTTCCCTGCGAGAACATCATAAGATAATTTTTTCATTGTGTGTTCATCTGAACCATCTTCGAATTACTTACCCATTCAAACAGAGAAGAGCTAAACTGCACGATCGGATTTATTCTTGTATTCTGGCATTATTTTGTCTATGGTATCTTCGAACCATCCCAGAGATTCATTTTCTACACTATCGTTTTCGTCGTCATATTTACATCGTAACAAAAAATATCACTTTTAAAATTAGTTAGGGGGAACAATAGTACTTATTCTCCATTGAACACATTTGGCACAGAATGGATTAAATGGAGAACAGTGTTCATATATTATATTCTCCTTGAGACAAACTTTACAGCAACTATCTTTGTTTTCTTTGCATTTAGGACACATTTTTGTACCTGATACTACTCTTTCATATTTTCTTAAACATTCTCTACAGCGACTTTGTAAACCATCTAGATTTCTATTATCTGAACTAAACTCAGATACATCTTTATTTTCTCTGCATTTAGAACACATTTTCGTACCTGATAGTTCTCTTTTGTTATTGTTTCCCTGTTTCCCACCACATTCTCTACAATAACTCTGCAAACCATTTCGATGTCCTCTATTTGAATTAAATTCAGAGACAACTTTATTTTCTCCACATCGAGGACATATTTTTGTACCTAACACTACTCTTCCATATTTTCTTCGGTTTCTAATACATTCTTTACAATGAGTCTGTAAACCATCCCGATGTCCTTTATGATGACTAAATTCAGAGGCATCTTTATTTTCTTCACATCGAGGACATATTTTTGTACCTGATATTACTCTTTTACATTCTCTACAATAACTCTGTAAACTATCCCGATGTGTTCTATTTGAGCTAAACTCGGAAACATCCTTACTTTTTCTACACCAAAAGCATATTTTCTTATCTAATACTATTCTTTCATGTTTCTCTCTATCACATTCTCTACAATAACTATGTAAACCATCCCGATGTCCAATATTTGAGCTAAACTCAGAAACATCTTTATTTTCTCTACATCGAAAACATATTTTCGTACCTGATACTACTCTTTCATATATTCTTTGTTTCTTGACACATTTTCTACATTGACTCTGTAAACCATCTAGATTTTTATTTTCTTTGCATTTAGAGCATGTTTTTATATCTAATGTTATTGTTCTATACATAGCTATTTTAGTTCAGTTTAACAATGTGTAATAAAATCATTTTTAAGAAGATATAATATTAGATTGTCTAATGAATAGATTTGACATATTAGATGGCGTTGTTGGTGTATTAGAGCTTATAATCTTCATCAATTTTTGAGATTCGGAATACACAAATCTTTCACATATCTTCTGATTACAAGTATCAAATGCATCATTGAGATCATTAACTACAAATTCTTGAGAGGAAGTAGCATCTTGATTAGTTATTACAGCGAAATCTGCTCCTAGTGATAGACATTCTGTTATTTCCATACGAGTGGATATAGCTCTGATCCAAAGATATATTGCTACTACAAGTGCTATAATTATTACAACACATATTATTATCCATGTCAGTAAAAGTGGTGTCATCTTCTTTTAATGCAAGAGAAGAATCAGTTATCTTTTATTATCGATATTGAGCATCAAATATGGAAGGGGCCCCAATTTCACGCATATTCCTCCATGCTCCATCTACGGGCTCTCCAATCCTCTCTATTATGTTCTTCATAAATACATCTCTTGGAATTCTACTAGTACCAGGATAACATTCTCTAAACCACTTGGAAAAATCTTTATACATCTCTTTAGATGCATATCTGTCATCATCAGGGAGATTCATTTCTACATTCTCTGCTATGAACATACTGTACATGTTAGTGGTCTCCCAATAGTTATTAGTATAATCTTTAACTATCTTAGGTTGTATTTCAATACCTTCATCAAGATATCTTTGAAAATCATGAACACATAGCCAAATATAAGCTCGAGCTAGATCAGGTATCTTAGTATCGAAGAATGGATCAACATCATATATATGCTCTCCATATTTCTCTTTTTCTTCATCAGTTAAGATTCTTCCTGCTCTCTTGAACAATGAGAGAAAAAGAACGAAAGCTATTCTCTCTTTAATAGCTTGATCTGCATCGAGGAAACTAGGTGGATTATTGCAAATCTCGATAACCTGAAAAGTTGCTTTGATAGAACCACCATTAGAGTATAACTTTCTTGTAAATTGAGAATCACCACCTGACACCTCTTTGACTACACCACCCCCCATAGTTTCATCGTTGTCAGGTTCTTGACAGAAAAGTAATTTAGCACACTTACCTTGAGACATTTCAGGAGATGGACCACTCTTTCGTTTCTGAGTGAACAGAGTTATTGGAACATTAAAAACATATACCTCCAATCCAAATGCTGTTTCAATGATTTTCTTATATATACTCTTTGACGCATCTGTATCACCAGTGAAAATGATAAATTTCTTGTATGGATTGCCTGATCTAATCCATCCTGCTGCTATCTTTCTCATATGCATTCTTAATTCTTCATCTGGAAAGACTTCTCTCAAATAGTTTAATAATTGGACCACATAATTACTTTCCATAGTTTGATCAATCCATACTATATTAACTCTCTTAGAAACGAAATCCTCAGGAGTGCCTTCTCTGAAGAATGCACCAGTCTCATAAGCTTCTATGATTCCATTTGATAGACCCATAAGGCTGATATTATCATTCATAAGATCAGCAACATCTCTTCTGTGAAAATAAGTAGAACTCTCTCTAATAACAGTGTTAGTCCATGAAGGTGAACCTAGATGTTTGTAATCAAGTAGTTTAACTATAGTACATATCTTAGAGGTTATTGTATCTATGAATTCTTTATCTTGAATCGCACCAGGATCTTTAATTTGATACTTGAGTAGAGTCTTTTCGTTTTCGAGCTTCTGAATCAAGTCTTTGCGTATATCTTTTTTGATAGAGGCGTATCCATCTGTTTTGAACCATGTTCCGAATTCGAAACAGTACCATTCCTTATGTTCATAACTAGAACATAAATATTTCAACCAGAAACATTTGTAGACTAGCTCAGCTATATCAGTCTGTCTAATTTCTCCATCGTTGAGAGTCTTATTGAGTTCTGACCCAAACCAGTTGTTTCTCCATATACTGTAAGCTCGTGGATTATCCTTAGAAGCAAACCATGCCAACGTCTTCTCAGTGAGAGGATTTCCTTCGAATTTGCTGTAGTACTTTGACTCATCGAAATCTTTTTCATCACCCTCTCCTGAATGTTTTTGAGTGAACTGTTTCCATAAAGATAGACCGATGTTAGTACCTTTTGTTACAGAATAGAGACATTTTCCTACTGATATCCAATATGCGAGATTAGTAGCTCTATGCTGACTTAGCATGTTCAGAAATTCTCTAGACATTTCAAGAGTAGTGGGAAAGTAGTTATAGTTAACGGGATCTTCATCATCTCTATCGACAGGATAAGTCTCTCCAGGAGGATTGAAGTTGGATGATAGAATAAAAGGAAGATAGAAAGAACCTTCTATACTTAGATCTTTAAATCTTTCTAGATCCATATACTCCATATCAGAGTGATATTCTACTTTTGTGTAATTTATCAGATTAATCGGAGAAATTCGAACACATTTATCGTCTTCTCTATCATAGCATCCTGTTAAGATTCTGTTTGATGATCCATAAAGAGCTAAAGGTTCGTAGTGACTCTTGATAATATCAATCCAAGATTCACAAGGTTTCTTATTCATATTATCCATAGTACCTTTCTCTTTGAGAGTTTTGATGAGAAGAGGTATGAAGAATTTAGTCACTAGATCTCTCTCGATCCTTACATAGGGAAAGTGGAAATGTACTTTGAGTTTGGATATTCCGTTTCCAAGTTTCTCTATCGATTCTTCTAAGGTACATCCAAATAATCTCTGATCTATAGGAACGGAAAAGTCAAGATGATTGATGATGATATCTTGATGAATAGTAAATAATGTATCTACAAATCTATCATTATAGGCAGGTTCATGATTTTGATTCACGAAGACGAAGTCAAAATCTGTCATAAGAGGTACAACATCATCAAATATCTCTTTAATGCTTAAAGGATGATAATCATTCTCGAGATAATAATACCAAAAGTTTTTCCTATTCGACTCTGACAATAGTGTGTATGAATCGTCACACCCCAATTGATGTGTTTTGACATCGGACAGAACAAAGAAAGACCTCCAATCTTCCATTTTATTATTCTACATTAGACATAATAAATCATTTTTTTAAGTGACAATGCAGTTTTAATGATCGTTATCAGAGATATGAATATATTTATCTTTATATGGAGGGATTATTCCATTGAGATAGGGTGAGATATCGTTATCCCCATGAAAATCAATTGTAGTATTATCATTAAGATTAACCATCTTAATGCATGAACCTAACTCTGAAGGAATTATCCTAGGATAAAGGACACCTGGTTGATTTGTGATTTCAATCTCCTTACCTTTGAGAAACACATATACTCTCTTAGCTCCTCCCAGAGTTTCAGGTAAAACTCTTTCATCATACTTAGTTATGAATGTATATACTTTATTATCAACCTCGTGATAAATAATCTGATATTGGCCTATTCGAATAGGATCAGGTATTTCTTTCTTGGCACGACAAAATGAACTAATGTATTCTATGAATTGATTATACAATCCTGTCATTAAAATTATGAATAACATGTTTAATGAAATACGAAATAATAAATATTAAATCAGTTTTAGATCATCTTCGATCTGATGAAGATACTTAACTTCTCGGTAATCATATCAGCATCACATATTGATGATATTTTGCGCTTCAATTTAACAAGTGTCTCATCTTTGTTATTCATGTTAAATAGTATATTAATCTTAGTCATAATATCTTCTATGTTTGGAATAGCACATATACCGTCACGAGATGTAATTTTACTAGTTAGATCTTTGAATGTACACATGTGAAGATTAACTTTAGAAGCTTTCTTTATTCTCCATATCTCTTTAGCTCTATCCTCATTACCTAATATCTTCATCTCTAATTGTTCTGATATGAACTTTTGAGTATCTAGTATCAATACTTGAAAGAATGGAAATATATTAGAGAATAATTCGATATTATTCAACAAATCCTGAAGATTCCTCAAATGAATTATTTCAGTAGGTTTATATTTATCGAATTTGATCTTTGAGGGAGTTTTGAGAGCTTCTTTAAACTGGTATCCTGAAGGATCAATAACTATTATCGTATTAAATTGAGAGATATTAAGATATCCATACTTAATAGAGAATTCAGAAGATACATAGCATTTCATAATACATCTGTACGTACCTTTAGAATCATCATGATAGTATGGATGAGGTCTGCACTTTACTAGACCAAAGTAGTCATTTCCAAATAGATATGGCATCGAAGTGTTGTTAGCTACTATAGGAAGACAATCTCCTATGAGTACCGCTTCTAAAGGAGTTAGTCCAAATCCTTCTCCAGACGATACATGAATAAATACATCAATCTCTGAATAAACTGATCTCAATTCCTCATCAGATAATACTTTTGTAATGAATCTGACAGTTAACATATCAATATCCTTACATTTAGACTTAATGTAGTCTTTCAATAATTCAATGTCATATGATCTACACCAATGAGTTGAGAATTTCTCATTAGAAGCGGGTGTAGTCTTAATTAACAAACCTACCTTCTTACCCAGATTATAAATATTGATGAAGGCTTCTGCAACAAGATTGAGTCTTTTCCTATTATGATTAGCATTTACTGTTCCTACTATTATCCTATTATGTTTCATCTGTTCCACCTTCTTCGCTCTCGGTAGAATGATGTGAGGAATAACTGTAACATCTTTAGCTCCTTGATTGATCAACATCTTTCTACTATGTTCTGACATAGTAAGAATAGAGTCACATTTCAATATAGTCTTATCAATCATTGATATCTCTGAATCGATAGGAAAATATGGAATGAATCGAACATGTAAATCCTTAATAGATTTCAATTGCTTAATTAATGGTCCTCCATCATAGAGTGATATAACTAACTTTGGATTTAAATATGTAATTAAAGCAGGTATAGTAAATTGACCTACTAAGAAGTCTTGAAACCATATCTTATCAACATCCGTAAAACCTAGAGAATTCTTAGTCAATACTGGTAAAGTGAAACTATCTAATCCGAAAGTTTTTGCTTCTTCAGGTGCATATGTCATTCCTAAACACATAACTTTGATCTTAAGATCTGGATCTTTTTTGGCAAGATTTGGTATAATGAGCTTTGATACATAGCTAAAACTATTTGAGTATCCTAGAGGTGATATCCACAGAAGATCTGTTTCTTTATTAGCACATGTAGTAGGGTAGATCAGACGAGGATTCATTTATATACTTTTTAAAACACTTTGTATTATACAGTATCTCAAACCTACTAAAACAATATTCCAAATTCTCACTATACACAATTAACAATCAGCACATCAGAGTGAATCTTCTTATTAGGAACTTTTCTTTTCGGATTTTCAAGATCAGCTAATTGAGATACTAGTTCAGATATTTCAGTCATGATCTTATTATGTTCTTTTTCTTTAGCTTTGATGATATCTTTAATTTTCTTAATCTTGATATTTTTATTCCTCTTCTCAATATCCTCCTTAGAATAATAAGTAAGTTCAAATGAACCAGACATATTGTATTTGAATGTTCCTACTATCGTGTTATTTAGGACATTACCAACAATAGTTAGTGGTGTTGTGTAGATAGATGCCACGTAACCATTCTCGGATTCAAGATTCAACATCTTGGATTTCTTATTATAAGTACCTACCATCGTACATTTAAGTTCATCAAAGATAGCATGTACCTTGACTTTACTTTCTAGTTCAGTAGGTAGATCTATTTCTAAAGTTGCACTTTCTCCATCATTAGATGTCCAGGTCCCCTGATAGGAATACATTGTTTTTGTTTACAAGTGGAAAATTTTGGAAAATTAGAAAATGATCTTAAGAAGAATAATACATAAGAAATGTATCATAGCTGGATTTAACTGTAAAGAACATAACTGAGATTTTAAAAACTACCTCCCACATCAGGAGTGATATAGTTCATCAAACTTTCATCATTCATGTTTGAATATGCTACTATGTAGGGAATGTACTCAAACATTTCATCAATGTTCACTGATGCTGTATCGGTATATTTTCTTTGATCTCCAGTGTAAGTAGCATATGAGAGATGTTTAGCTTCGATTTCTCCTTGACCTGGTACACCTGGTAATTCAGGATAGGAGAAATAGCGTATAGCGACAGCTGCAGCTATCACACCTAACTCTTTCGTTAACACGGTTTGAGTTAGCTTAAACCTTTCATCATCATTCTCAAGCATATCCATGATGAACTCAGCGACAGTACCTTCATCCTCGATATAGAATGAGAAATTAAGTGAATCAATCTTCATCTCGAGGATTTCACTTAATTTCTCATTCTTAAGATGATTAAGATACATCAAGGATTCATAACCTCGATCATATGCTTCTTCGATCAACTCCTTATATGTCATTCCATTCACCCACTCCTTACCGAGATCTATCATATTGGATTGAAAGAAGATTCTAGCAGTATCTCGCCATGTTT